>Ga0157374_10001260_pt1 | contig 21621 bp, 15 predicted proteins | sample M25metaG_FD_115308 | JGI IMG/M metagenome (GOLD analysis project Ga0157374, IMG submission 115308) | Miscanthus rhizosphere microbial communities from Kellogg Biological Station, Michigan, USA - M2-5 metaG | ecosystem: Host-associated > Plants > Roots > Rhizosphere > Soil | place: USA: Michigan... | reverse complement strand
GTAACAAAATGATTCTCTTATCTAAAAATTATGTCAGGATGAATTTTCAACGGCATGCCACGATGACGGCAAACGCATATCAGGCGACGGAGGGGAACTGAATGGTTGAGATTAGCCAAGAGAATAGACGAAGCTCCGGAAAGAAGCGTTCCATCATTGCCACGGTCCTATATTGGATGGCCTTCGGTTTGACGGCTTCAACGCTCTGTTCATGCGGCAAGAGCAATAGGAACAGTGAGAATCCCGGGGCGACGGCGACGATTCCCCAAGACTATGAGTCTGGCAGACGCGCATATGATGCGGGAGATTACCAGACAGCCTACAAAATTTGGCTTCCGTTGGCGAATCAGGGGGACAACCATGCGCAATTTTGGATAGGATTCTTGTACGAAGTGGGAAGCGGCGTAAAACTGGATCAAGCAGAAGCGGTGAAATGGCTAAGCCTTTCGGCCGACCAGGGAATGGGCGATGCGCAAGCGAGGCTGTGCCGCCTACTGATGAATGGACAGGGCGCACCGCGCGACTACGTACAAGCTTACAAGTGGGCCAGCTTGGGTTCGGATTTGGGAAATCCGCAGTGCAAGCAAGTCCAAACTGAACTCGAGAGAGTGATGAAGCCGGCGGAGATAAAGGAGGCGGCCCGCCTCGCCGCGGAATGGAAAGCTAAACGACAAGGCAAGATAGACAAATCATAGTTCCGTCAAGACGTCCGAATTCTTAGCTTGCGTGTGCGGGCCGCCCCGGCCAGCGTGGCGACTGCAATGATCCAGAGTACATGAATACCGTGGATGGCTAGGACATAATATAACGGCTCGAGCACTGCTATGTAACGTTCTCCTGGCACCAAATTAGTCGAAAAAGCAAAGACGCTGGCGCCCACAAACATTGCAATCGAAAGAGGCCAATGCCATACCAAACAAGAGAGCACACCAATACTGGAAAAAAACGCCAGGTAGATCCAATGATCTAGCACGAATTTACTGAATTCTAAACACAGAATACGGGCGAATTGAAATGACACAGGACGCCGATTCGTTAGGTCGGAGAGCAAGCGCTGCGTCTCGCTACCGCTCGCCGTTACTCGCACGTCCGGCCGCATCCAGCCTTCAATGAACCAGCGGATCTCTTTGAATTCGAACCGCAGATCGACTGGGCGCCAGACGAGCGTGGCATTGTACTTGAGGTCTTCTAAGTAGGGCGCGAGCGACTGTGACGCGAACCACTCTCGTTCCGTCTCCCGGTAGTAAATGGTGTCATTACCCTTGATCAGGGGAAATTCCGAATCTGCTACATACGGTTCGTCGTGGTAGGCACCTGGGTCTGCGTAGATCGCGCGGTCCGGGCGGTTGATTGCAAGATCGACTGGCAGTTGTCTTTGAAATACATACCCGGCCCAGGACCCAAATTCTTTCAGACCCTTCCCCAAGGTCAACGTATGACGATTTACCTCAAGGTGCATGTACCAAGGTGCGGTCACGATTAGATACGCGCTGGTAAGCAGTGATCCGGCGACCACAGAGTACCGCAGCGGGCGCCGGCCACGTTGCCAGAAGAAATCCAGTAAAATATACCCGCCAATCGCACACATAACTAATAGTCCATTAGGACGGAGCATGGTAGCGGCGCCAGCACATAGACCCGCCCAAACCATGTAGGTGGAATGCCGCCGGGAACACGCTGCAAAGAGCAACGCCGAAGAAGAGAACGTACAATACAAGGCTTCGGTCCACAGGAGATTGGCCATCGGAGTCACGGCTGGACTGATTCCGGCCAGCAGGCCCACGGCTGCGACCCATTTGCGCGGCAATCGGTCCCAAAGGCACCACATTGTGACCAGGGAAAGCGCTGCTAGAGCGAGATGCTGTACGAGAGCAATATCCCAGACTGTGTCGCCGAAAATCCAAATCATAGTGGCAATAAACAGTGGATACCCTGGAGTACGCTCAACTACAATGTCCTGCAAATAGGGAGCGCCGATGAATTGCCGGGCCATCTCGTAATATCCGACTGAATCGTTAGTAAAACCGACGCCAACCGAGAAGACAAATGCAAGATGATACAAGACACAAACAGCCCAAACTGGCAGCGCCGTGCGGAAAAATTTGGTGGATTCGTCGCCTGGCGGAATCGCCGGATGATTTAACAACCAGTCGAAGGATGGGAGCCAACGCGCCCGACTGAAGCAACGGCTCACTTGGAAAAAACCAAAGAGGGCTAGCATTGTACCCACGAAAATGCATAGCCAAGTGAATGCGAATACCCCTGGACGTCTGACATTAATCGCTTTGAATTGCGGCCAAGCCAGCCGATTGGCGTCTGAGCCCATCAGCCTTGCATGATTTAATCTGACCATCTGCTCAGGTTGCGAGAAGATGTGTCCGTCGATCAGGTATCCTTCCACCTGCGTCGCAGGAGATTCAATCAAAAGAGAATCTATTTCGTTGGGCGGCAATAGTGCCCATCCCTGGTAACTTCCCCCCAGATTGAAAGACACGAGCTGAGGGATTGGCCCGACGTCAATATCCCTGACCTGATCTAGCCAGTAAGCACGAATCCGCTCAGGGTTGCCGGAAATTCGAAAGCTCAGTCGACGGACTATCCCAGGCCAGCGCAGCATGCCGCCATCTGGGGCGGCCAGCGTAATGACGTCATGGTAGGCGATACCTCCATGAACAGTGACGTCGTCGATTTTCTTTGATTCTCCGTCCGATACAAGCTGATCGATTTGAATGGGCTTCGAGGGTGGTATGGCCGACAGACGCCTGATAGATAGGATTGCTTGGCTGACTGGCTGCCAGTGAAGATATTCCACTTCATCGGGTGCATTTCCGTAGCGGACTGCCAACTGAGGCGGCTGAGATGACGTGGTCTGAATCAGCAATTTCATCCAATACGCGTGTTGGTTGTTCAACCTGTCCTCCCCGGCGACCACAACGACCGTGGCGGCGATCGCAGAGACAGTAACAGCCACTGCCAAATAGCTCTGCCAGTCGGGCTTCGTCGTCCTGTCAAGGCCTGGCATCTCGCGTATTCGACATAACCGCCAAAAAGTCAAGATTCCGAAAAACAATCCAAAGCTGTACAGGAATGCTAGGACGAATGCGAAGGCTCCGAGGCTTACGCCCGGCGCGCCGAAAATGATACGAGCGAATACTAACGAAGCAGGAATCGCGGCTAGAACTGAAACCCAAGCTCTACGAATTGTCCGATCAAACCAGATTCCGGGCTGGCTTCTCGCACCCGGCATAGGAGCATTACCTGATCTCCGCCAAGCCGTCCAGATCAAGATGGAAAGGAACAGCGCACCACCGAGAAGCGCTGGAGTACTGCTACCCGTGGAGGAACGCGCGGCATGGGGTTTCGGCGCGAAGACGGGAGGTCGGGACAGGCCATTCGCTCCGAAGCTTTCCACCACAAAACTCGGCTCGTCAGCTGAATACAAGTCAGCTATTCGAACCTCTCCGTTTACGGTGAGCTTTACGCGTCCGCTCCAGGCATGTTTGATCATCTTGATAGCAAGAGAGTCGCCGTGCACCACGAACTTGAACAAACGCTTGCCGCCGCCAGTCGCAAGCGCCGCGCGGCCGCCACTCGCGTTCTGTCTTGGACGGAATTCCCACCGCTTGGCGCCGGTCTGCTGAATGTTGTTCCAATCGAGCACCTCCTGAGGGGTCCGCACTTCGTATACCCAGACTTCGTCGCCGTGCGATTTCGAATTCGCTTGACCAAGAGCTTCGATCTCAACGTGCCAAGTCTTTACTTCCTTCACCGGCGCGGCAGAAAGCGCCAGTCCGGCCAAGACGAAAGCGGCGCACCGAAAGAAAACGTTCATGAGACCCAAGTCCTCATTATCTGCTGGCATACAATACGTCTGAGTTGCTCAGTTAGACAAAAGCAGTATGCCTCCCCCTTTTCCGAAATCGCCACGTTCTTAAAACCATGCCGGTTGTTTCCATCATCGTGCCTTGTTATAACCAGGGACAGTTTCTTCACGAAGCTCTTGATTCTATTGAGGCCCAAACATTTAGGGATTTCGAAATCATCGTTGTGGATGACGGCTCTACGTTTCCGGAAACAATCCGAATCATTGACGACCTCGATTGGCCCAAAACATCCGTGATCCGCACGCGGAATCAAGGCCTGGCTGAGGCTCGGAATGCGGGCATCCGACACGCCAAGGGCCAATACATTCTTACTCTGGATGCCGATGACAAAATCGCTCCCACATATCTCGAGAAAGCTGTCCACGTTCTAGAGCAGGACCGGCAGATTGGTATCGTGTATTGTGAGGCCGAGTTCTTTGGAGCGCGCCACGGCCCTTGGAAACTTCCTCCCTACAAATTCCCCGATATTCTGCTTGCAAATAATATTTTTGCCAGCTCGTTCTTTCGGCGTTCCGATTGGGAGAGCAACGGCGGATACAGCGCGGAGATGGTGTTCGGGTGGGAGGATTTCGACTTTTGGCTCGGATTGATCGAAAAGGGTGCGGGCGTTTACCGCATCCCCGAAGTGCTGTTCTACTATCGCCAACACGGTACCAGCATGGCACGAGAGTTCGATCGCGAAAAGCGGATCAGGTCCTACAAGACCCTGTTTCGACGGCACCAAAGTCTCTTCGTTAACAACATAGAAGTACTCCTTGCGCAAATAGTTGACAAGGATCCTTTAACTGGTTCGACAAGCCGCGTCTATCACGCGCAACTGTTTTACACAAGCAGCGGGCGGTATTCCGAACAAGACTCCCGTGACCAGACCTATCTATCACACTCTTGGACGAAATTGAACTTCGAATTACCGCGTGCCATCACTAATAATCCTTTTACCCTCCGCTTTGATCCCGCCGACGGGCTGGCATTCATTTCCATTTCTGAGTTGACGATCAAGTCGGCAACGTCCGGTAAAGTTATCTGGTGTGCAAACGGCCGGCAGGTGCTGGAGGCGATAGAGGTGGCCGGCACGGCAAAAAAACTTGCGGGTGCCGAGCAATTAGTTGTTTTGAGCTACGGAGAAGACCCGCAGATCTACTTGCCTCCTATCGATACGCTGGCTGGCGGGGAACCGTTGGTTTTCGAAGCTACTTTACACGCCGTTTGGTAAGCGCCGGTGTGTTCTTCTAGCATGCTAATTTGAGAATTAAGCACAGAGAAATTGATGGAGGCAGTCTACGAGCGAGATAGCTTCACCACCATCTCTTGACCCAATTCGCGATTTGTGGTTACAGGTGGACCATTGGCAATCGCGCGCGGGAAATACACGTCACGGGGTAGCGTGCCGATTTCTTAAGGGATCTGGGCTGGAAATAGGCGGTCTTCATGGGCCGATCCGTGTCCCTACGATTGACCGAGTGGCGAATGTCGACCGAATGACACTGGAGGGTTTACGGCAGCATTACCCAGAGTTGGCGGGAACGGACCTCACACCTGTCGATATAGTCGACGATGGAGAAGCTCTCGCTACAGTACCGGACGACTCCCAAGATTTCGTCATTGCGTCCCATGTCATCGAACACTGTGAAAACCCGTTGCTCGCTATTCGAAATTGGCTGCGCGTAACCAAGAACGGGTCATACATCATGATCGTCGTGCCCGACAAGAGATTCACTTTTGATAGTGAGCGGCCGGTGACTCCCTGGCATCATGTATTGCGCGACTACACCGAGGGGCCGGATTGGTCTCGGTGGTCCCATTATGAAGAGGTTGTACGCAGCCAAGGCAAGTGGACCCCTCTTACCGAAGATCAGGCGACGTGGGCGCGCCAGCTTATGACGGAACGACACAGCATTCACTTTCACGTCTGGGAGCCGCAGGATTTCTTGGAATTTCTGGTTATGGCCAAACGCATTGGTCTGCCTTTTGAACTTGCTCAGTTCAGCCAGAATGGCGAGGAGTTCATAGCTATACTGCAGCGGGCGTGAGAAGTTCCCGAATTACCCCTTGTCCCGCGACTTAATCGCTACAATCAGGGTACGATCATCGCTCTTGTAAGTTCCTGCGGTCATTTCCTGGGAGATATTACCCATGAAATCGAATTGCTCGAGAATGATATCGAAGCCGAGATCTCGCAGCAGTTGGAGCAGATATTCCTTCTGTATCCAAAAGGAACGCGAGTTCCCCCAGGAATGCCATTTTAAAAGATCAAGCTGCTCCGGCGTTACCTCATCATGTTCGCGGTACCATCTGCCGTTCAATCCTTCGTGTTCGGAGATCTCCGAGAGACCGTGAATGCGTATGGCTTCAGTTTCCTCGGCCCGAGCCACGTGGGTTTGGAGAAAAAGCGCGCGACGGCACACCCTGGCCACACTGGCGAGAAACCGGCGCGGCGCGTCGAGATGATAGAGTAACCCGCATACAAAAACCACATCGAACGGGCCGTATTCTCCGATGTTGTTCGCGTCGTCCCGGATGAAATTTAGATTTGGCAACCGGACGCCAGCCTTGACAACCAAACAATTGCGGTAGTTGCTCTCTCTTGCCTCAATGCCTGTAGCCTCCATTCCGAGGCGGGCGAAAGCCGCAGTATAACCCCCCTCCAAACAGCCGAGGTCGACGATGCTCTTGTGACGTAGACCCTCCGGATAAATCAGCTCAAGGATGCGCCGCACGGAATGGAGAATGCTGGACTGGTCGATTGTCCATCCAGCTGACGGCAGTGTCTCAGTTCCATCGTCCAAACGGACGTTGTGAGCTGTGAACCCCGTAGGCCTGGAGTCTGGAGGAGTGCCGGGGATGATGGATTCGCCCATGACTTACTTCCTCAACGCTAATCACTCACCTCGAATGATGCACGTGCACGATTCTATCAATCCTTTGCCGAGGCAGACCACAGTAGTCTGAGGCATTGTGAACATGCACGAGACCGTAAGACCAATGGCAATGAGGCAAATTATGTTTTGCCCTCTTGCAGAATCAGTTCAGCCATCGCATTCGCCGACTGAGATGCGGAATTTGGTAGAGAAATCTCCGCCATGCAGGCTGTCCTGAGCATTTACCCCATCACAAAGTAAATGTAGTCGTTTCAGACGAGCTAGTGCCGAAAAGATCGATCCTGGCAAGCACATGCGAATTCTGAGACAACTCGACGATCCCGCTCCAGGGGTGCCGTAGGAACTCCAAACGCACAGCGTCACCGAAGACTGAGAAACTCACTGTCTCGCCTATTTCTGTAAGTAGAAGCGCTTGTCCAAACGCAGCTCGCTTATGCGGCACGAGGTTGCGCGGCGCAATATTCGGAATCGCTCCGAAATCAAAAAAGGGCAGCAAACTGCTTCGGATATTCAGCGACCACACTTCCGACCCACACGAGTTCGGAGACTTGCCTAGGTTTCTTAGGCGTATTTGGACTTTGGGTTTCCGGGGGACAGCGTATTCAAGCCGCTCTTGCCACTGCTGCAACGCTACTCGCACATCGCCTACTGATTTTTCCTGCGCGATGAATGCGAGCGCCTGCTCCCGTTCAAACTCAAGGGCGGCAAGCCCGTCCGAGGACTCGCTCTGAAGATCGAACGCGAGCCTGTCCTGCTCGCGCCGCGTGATGATGAAAACACCGAATATCCGTCCCAAGTAGTCTCGAAATAAGCGATGCCTAAGAACGGGCCACTCCGAACAGATCAGTCCAGCGGACCATTCGCTCAGGTGCCTCTCGAACGGGTTGCCATATTGTTCGTCTTGTGGCCATTCAGGGCCCAGCGGGATGACGAGCAGGACATGGCGGCCGATCTCCGTGGCGCGCTGGAGCACGGCTCGGGCTCGCTCGGGTGTGAAATGCTCCAACACATCCCCGAAAATGACCAGGTCGTAGGGCTCCACAAGCGACGCCATAACGTCGTATGCGTCACCTTCATACAGGTGGTTGTAGATAGACCTGTGGTACAGCGCAATGGCCGGCGAAAATACTTCTATCCCATCGACACGCAACTTCCATTGGATAGTGAGCGGGCGCCCCGCCCAAGCCTCGAGAAACTCACGAATGCTGAAGCCCCACCGGCCAAATCCGACGCCTACATCTAAGACTGATTCCGGACTGATACGCCGTAACACTTCCACACAAAATGGAATATTCTGCCAATTCGACGTGCCCATGCGTAAGTCAAAGATGCATCGGCGATTCCGTGGACAATCCAACGGTGCTCAAGTAGTCGGCGGTATGACTCGTGATGCTGAATTGTTCTCGTATGAATTGCCGCGATTCCAATGCACGGCGGCGTTCCGGTAGAAAATGCTTCAGCACCGAACGGAATGCACTTGCCCAGTCTTCGCCACTCACCAGATGGCCGGTGCCAGTAAGGGCGTTGAATTCACGATAATCAGACTGGTCGGACCCAATCCAGATACAACCGGCTGAGGCGGCCTCCAGCACTTTGACCCAACTTTTTGCTTCAGAAAACCGATCCAATGCAAGGGGAGCGAGTGCTATATCCATCAACTGCAGCGTACGATAATAGATCTCGGGCCGAACCATTGGCAATGAGATCATGCGAGAGGCAAATTCTTCCATATTATTCGGCGGCTCCAGACCTCCGCCCATATAAAACTCGACGGCGGGAAATTCTCGCATGATCTCGGGCAGCACCGTCGCCACCTGGTTGAAATGAATTTTGTGCTCGATTGATCCCGGTCCGTAATAAACGCGTAATTTGGCATCCCGGCGTTTTACGAACGGTTCCCGCATGCCAAGATAAAAGGCCGGGAGATAGTTTCGCGCCAGTTTGCTGTTCGGGTTGTGACGCAAGCCTATGTCTCGGAGCGATGGCGTCGAGAATAGTCCTCCATCACATTCCTCAAGGCAGGCAATGTTGGTTCGGGTCCAATCCTGAATTGCCCGAATAGTGGGGCCGTCAAAATGCTTGAGATGGCTTGCTGCTTCAATCGCTTCTGGGTCAATAATGTTGTCATCGAGATCGTAAAAAAGAGGAATCGCACAAGCTTTTGTCTGGTCGCGGAGAGCGGAAAAGCCAGGGCCCACAGCTCCACGGTGTAAAACCACAGCATTGACGGGGTATTCAGTCAACAGTAAACGAATCCGTTGTATCTCTTCCAGGTACACATAATCTACACGGCAACCAACGCTCTGAAGGGCCTGTCCGGGGCCGAGAACCCTGTACCACACACATTGTTGCTGCCAGGGACGGGACGGCTGTGGGATACCCACAACAAATAAAATATGAGCCTCGCACGGCATAGTTAGGAAATTGACAGGCACGCATCAAACACTGGCCGGAGGTCCTCCGGGCAGCTAGCGGGATCCCCATGATAATGCACTCGCGATACAGCTGATCGTAACGCCAGTTTATATTTTGCGAGAACGCGCAGACCTATCGTACTATTCCAGATATGCAGTTCCCGGCACCGGCTCTGAACAGCAAGCATCGCAAGATACATCTCGAACTTATAGCCGAGTTGTGTCTCGAGATTCTCGACCCAAAGCACGTTTTCCGGCAAAGCCTCTGTCGACCGTTCCGTTATTGCGAACACGCGTTCTGAAGAAATGGACGGCAAAACACGTTTGAGCGTTTGAGAAGAATCGAAAAAGTGAATGGTATCCACACCCCTAGAAGCCGCGTTAAAAGCGGCGTCGGAAAAGTATGGCACGAACGGGCTCTCGATCAGAGGCGAGAAATTAGTGAGGTAACCGGATAGGTCGATCGAAGAGTCGTCCGTCTGCGCAGCCGCAAGCGATTCATGCATCCATACGGGTGCCTCCTCGAAGATAAGGTCGTCCGGGTCATAAAACATCTTGTCAGACACGAAGCCCGTTTGTCTCCTGTTTCGCGACCGCTGATTCCGCCCGATCCAGGATAGAACAGTATCGCTCCACTTCCCGACCTGGCCGCCGATTTGGCCCCGTGACAGGTACTTCCAAAGGTCAGTAGGCTGGATAAGACATTCGTTTCTAGCCGAACTTTGACTGAGCGACCCTTCTTTCATGCGGACGAAATGACAGGTTCCAGGCACCACCCGGTGTTCATGACCACCCAGGATTGTTTCGCAGTTCCAGTTCCAATCTTCGTATCCGAACCCTTGATCGATGCGATTTCTGCGATATATCGTGCTCTTATAGGTCTCAGAATGTGCGAAGGACAAAGCACTCCATAGGTTATGAAAAAAGAGAGCTCTCAAGTCGTACACTGCCTGATTGCGGTGCACGAAGAAAGCCTTGACGCATCCGAAATATAAATTGCATTCTGGATGAAAAATTGATCGTGGTGCCTCGTTATTGGAACGGTAAGCTGCGCTGAACCAGTTTCGTGAAACCAAGTCGTCCGCGTCGACGAACCCGATGTACTCGCCCGCAGCATTTTTGACGGCTAAATTCCGGCTAAGGCCAAGGTCTCCTTCCGCTGATGGAATCACTCGTACGTCGTATTCGGGCACTGATGCGACCGACGCGTTCAGAACCGCCATTGTGCGCGAGTCGCAATTGTCCGCAATGCACAACAATTCCCATCCCGCCCCGGATCCGTCTAAAGTTCGCAGCGATTCGAGAACGGAGCGGAAGGACCGTTCCAGCAAATCACCCTCACGGTGACAATTGAGAACTGCAGTGACGGATTTGTGTCGATTCCTCAGGCGCATGCATCCTTCAAAAAAGGCGGAAGGCCCAAGAAATGAATGCTCGACGGCTAGTCAGATAAGCGGGTGCACCAGCGAAAGATTCTACGCCGTCAAAAATCACTGGCCCATCGGCCGATTCATGTATTCGCCAACGCAAGTTGACCGGTGTGGCGGGACTCGCTAATCGGACATGAATAGCGTCCAAAGAGCGGCTCGACGTCATGAAGCAGGCTTCACGACCAAAGATACGCCCAAAACAGTTCTCCACAAAATTCCAGAGAGCAGTCGGCTCAGGTGGTCCGGCAATTTCAATGACGAAGGCGTTGACTCGAAAACTGTCAAGAAAGAATGCATGCGCCTCGCTCGGCCGCACCATCTCGTTGGTGTCGTCAATCGTGAAGTCTGCATCGAATCCAAGGCGTCGCACGTCGGGATGCTCACAAGTCGTCAATAGCTTCGCAATCTCGGAATCATTCGTATATACAGTTCTTCGCCACGCCAGACCTGTGTTTGCCGCTATGGCAGCGTTCGTCTCGGCGTTGTCAGCGCGCAGAACGGGAAACAGAGGACGTTCCAAAGTACGCAAATCATTCGTGTACCGATAAGTAACGTCGGCACCAAAAAGATCGGCATTTTCCCTGCCTGTCCAGTCGAGCGTGTCGGGACGGCACCACAGCGTATTACCGGAGGCTCCAAACCACTCTTGGAGAATAAGATGGCGATCCTCTCGAAGAGCGGTCGACAAAGCGTTCCTCTGCCGGTGGCTAAAATCGCTTGCGCGGATGATAGCACCGGCGGCAAGCCATTCCGCCAAAGGGGTTACCTGCAGAAAGATCATCCATGGAGTATCGGGAGGCCTTTCCGGACTTCTAAGCACGAAGGAACACCTCGAGAGGTGCGGGGAGAGACATACCACAAGAGATCCGGGGCCAGACTGAAGCCTTTGAAGCAGACCGCCTAACCTCGACCAGTGGGACCGATCCCGCTGCCTGGCCGGTCGCTCGTTAGTTGTTCGCCTAGTCTCCAATTCGAGTTGATGATTCCGCATTTGCAGCAGCTCCTGCTCGCTACAATTCAACTCGGAGAGAATTGAAGGCTCAACGTGAGCATCCGAACTGGCTAGACGCATTACTGCCTCGCTACGCTTTGTCCTTCAGAATTTGTTCCCGTTCCGCTAGAAGTGCGTCGCGTTCCGCAGTTATCCGGTCGAATGAACTTTGGATTTCTCGCAGGCGTTCGTTCTCCCATAGCAAGGCCGCCCGGTGACCGACGACGTAGTCGTACGCCTCCCGGAACGTAAATTCTACCTCAGGCGGAGGGGGTTGAGCGGCCTTAGCTCCATTGATTTTTTTCAGGCCAGTTTGTTCCAGGTTGGAGAACAAGGTCGCTCGAATCGATTTGCTAGCAAATTCCTTCCTGCTGCGGGCGGCCGCGAGACTTCTGATGCGATTCAATTCAAACTCGTTCAGCATCAAAACGCGAGTTACTGAATCGCGCCAAGATACCGGCTCGTTGTCGGTGAGCCAACCATCTTCGCCGTCGCGCACGAACGACGCGTATGGCTCAACCCGGCTGTAAATGCCGGCCGTCGAGTGGTGACCAAACTCCGCGAATTTGACAACCGATTTGTACCGGCTGAAATGGTCGTCCGGCAATGGCACCAGCGCGATCTGCGGATGGACTTTTTCGAGCAGCAATCGGTATGACGAGTAGGACCGGACCCCACACCAGATAATCTGTAAGTTCGGGTCGTCTGAAAAATCCTCGGGAGCGTCGTTAGATAGGTAATAGAGCCACAGCTTAACGTTGGCGGCTCGCGCCCCATCACGCAACGCCTGAAAGAACTCTTTTTTGATCTTAGGGAGACGGAAAAAATCACTATTTGCAAGAACTGCATTTATTTCCCGCTTGTGCCGGTAATCGCAAAATATGTCCGCGGCGTTAGGTATGATGGCTATTCGCAGCGCAGGAAACATTTTTTGGACAAACGAGGCAAGTTCTTTGGAGGGCGTTGTCACCAAAGTCGCATGAGCTAGTACTTCTTTTACGCCTTCCGCAAGTTGTCTTGTGTCCACATAGTCCGGCAGTTTCCAGAGATAATCGTCGATGTCATAGATGACTGGCAGGCCCAGCTCTCGCGCGCGTGCCGCAAGCTCAGCAGCCGCGGCTGATGTCGCGCGCGCGAGAATAAGGCCAGAACATTTCGGCAACTCCTCTAATGCGGCTGCCAACTCTCGCGGAAGCACGAATGCGGAACTTTGCCATCCGGATGGCGCCCGCTGAAGATGATTTACAATCCGGACATAACTGACTGGGCAGAAAAGCTCCTCCTCGAATCCAGTCAGCAAGTAAAATCGCGGTTCATTTTCCCTCCAGAACGGCATGTAATAGGTTCTTGCGCTACTGGCTCTTTTGCGCGAGGGCAATAATACCACTTGCTACTATCTTCGTCGGCCGATGAACTAATTTGTCGGGGAGCGCTCGCCTGAGGAGGCGGACGAGGGAGCTTGCCACCGGCACGGGGAATCGGTCAAAGTGGGCTGATACGTAGTCAAGGCTGAGAACTTTATAATTGGGGGAAAACTGGATCGTGTCAAATCCAGTCTCTCGAAACAACTGAGTGAGCGATCTTCGACTGAAATAGGTAAGGTGTTCTGTCTTATACTCCATCCAACGGTGGCCAAGGAGATGACGGGACCAACTGTTTAGTGACGGTGTGACGATGACCAGCAAGCCGCCGGATTTCAGCGCGGTGTGCATGTAAGCCAACGCTTGTCTCGGGTCGCGCAGATGTTCAATGACGTCGAAAGCACTTATCACATCGTATTCGTTTTGCCGCAAAAACTCTTTTTCAGGGGAACCAACGCGGACGGCCGCACGGCCTAAGCGGCTATTCGCTTTGGTGGCAGCATGCTCGGAATATTCGAGACCCTCCACTTCGAAGCCGCGGGATTGAGCTTCGATCAAAAAATCTCCCGATCCGCAGCCGATCTCAAGAAGCCTGGGCTTGTCCGTCCGAACAAGTGGCGTAATCGCATCTAAATACAGTTTCGCGGTGGCGCGCTTTAACTCTTCCTGCCGCCGCGCCGATTCCGAATCCTTCGAACCGAGAAAGTACGAGCTAGAATATATTGAGGATAAAGTGTCGTCTGCCGGCTGCGGGAATAGGAACTCGAGACCGCACCGTTGGCAGGAGTGAATCGAATTTCCGTTTCGCTCGAAAGCGAAGGAGGTCTGATCGCTTTGGCCGCAGACTGGACAATGAGGTTCCTGGATGTTCTTTTGCATTGCTCTAAGTCGCGCTTGCTGCTCCAGAAGCGCAGATCGTCTTGACAGTTCACATTGTAGAATGCGGCTCTCAAGATCTGAGAACTTGAGGCCTTGAAGACCGCCGTTAGATCCCAGCGGGAGCCGATGGGGACTGCCGTCAGTCGGTGTCCAATCTGCAGCTCGACACATCTGGAATACGAATTCGTTGTGGACAGGTCACCGGTTTGTGGCTGCCAGGACTGCGGCTTGCTTTTTCTCAATCCTCAACCTGGGAGCGACGCCAACCAAGAGACCACGCCCGTCTTACGGCCCACCATCTCCACGGACGTATACGAGGCGAATGCAGCTGAGAGGATCCAAGAGCTGATTTCATACTCCGGGCGTAGGGGCGGCACGCTGCTGCTGGTGGGAGCGACTTCTCACCTCTGCGCGGAAGCTCGCAAGGCAGGCTTTCAGATTCACGCGTTTTCAGCGCAAGACTTTGAATCTGCCTCGAAGGTCGACTTGCCTGTTGGCATCCAGGCGTGCATTTTGTTCTTAGCGCTAGAGAGGATGAGAGACCCGGTCAAGGCCCTTCAGAGACTGCACGACGTTCTGGAAGTTGGCGGCAGCCTGATGGTCATTTCACCAACCACCGACAGCAAGACTGCACGGCTACTACGCACCTCGTGGTGGGAATTTAACCGGACAAATCTTTTTTATTTTTCGGTTGACACGCTGCAGAGTCTACTGGTTCGAGCAGGTTTTGGCGATCCTATCGTCGTGCCCGACCGTAGCCTGGCATCGGTAAATTATCTGCATGAAAGGCTCACTGTGAACCCGCGCACCTTTCAACGCTTTCAATGGCTGCGCAGGATTATTTCTTTGAGTCCGGTGCTTCGCAATAAGACTTTCCGGCTGTCCCACGGCAGAACAAGACTGCTCGTTCGCTCTAAGGCGCAATCTTTCCGGCCGAGGCTATCGGTTATCGTTCCCGTTTACAACGAAGCGGCTACCTTCGTAGAACTCATCGATCAATTGCTCGCCAAGTCGATTGACGGCTTGGATATCGAAGTAATCCTCGTTGAGAGTAACTCCACTGACGGCAGTAGGGACCTTGTATTGCGATACAAGAATCATCCTCGGATACGGCTAATTTTAGAAGACATACCAAGAGGGAAGGGGCACGCGGTAAGAAATGGACTCAACGCTGCAACCGGCGACGTTGTCCTGTTTCAAGATGCGGACCTCGAGTACGATATTGACGATTACGACGCTCTGATAGCTCCACTGCTGCGGTTTCAGAGCAACTTCGTGCTTGGATCGCGCCATAGTGCCGGCAAGAATAGATGGAAGATCCGCCAATTTTCCGATTCGCCCGGCCTCGCAGCATTTTTTAACCTAGGGCATGTCTTTTTCTTGACCCTTTTCAATCTGCTGTACTCGCAGCGATTGACGGATCCCTTCACTATGTTCAAAGTCTTTCGTCGGGAGTGCCTTTACGGCCTCGACTTCGAATGCAACCGCTTCGACTTTGACTATGAGATCGTAATCAAGCTACTGAGAAAAGGCTACAAGCCATTAGAGCTCCCGGTGAACTATAGGTCGAGGTCGCTGAATGAGGGGAAGAAAGTCACCGTCTTTCGCGACCCGCTTACCTGGGTCCGCGCTCTTCTTAAATTTCGAAACGCGCCTCTTTATCGACGGCCGAGATCCGGATGACGATCTGAGGATCTTCAAAAGCAAGCATTGCTGTTTAGTACATGTCCACACAAATCTACACTAGCATCGCCGCGAACTATATTCCGAAGGCTCGCGTTCTCGCCCAGAGCGTTAAGAAATTCCATCCTGAATTTTCATTTCATGTCGTTCTTTGCGATGCAGTCCCTTCTTGGTTCTCCATCGAAAATGAGCCGTTCGATTCGCTAATCCCGCTTTGGGACCTGGATCAGAAAATTTCGGAAGAGTGGATTTTCAAGCACACACTGGTCGAATTGAGTACTGGTGTAAAAGGATTCGCGCTCAAAAAACTGCTCGATCTTCCGGGCTGCACAAATGTCGTCTATCTCGATCCGGATATTGTAGTGCTCTCTCCGTTGGATAGCCTCCTGGGCGAGTTCGCAAACGGCTCCATCTTGTTGACTCCTCACATTGCAGAGCCAGAGACCACGACGGAAGCCATCTTAGATAACGAGTTTTCTGTCCTTCAGCACGGCATTTACAATCTTGGCTTTCTCGGTGTGAAAAATTCCCCTGAGGGCCGCAGGTTCGCCACGTGGTGGTCGGAGCGGCTCGACCATTTCTGCTACGACGATATACCTCGCGGGATTTTCACCGATCAGCGATGGGCGGACTTGATACCCGCCTATTTTTCGGACCACAAAGTACTCCGTGAAGCGATCTACAACGTCTGCACCTGGAATCTGACTCATAGAACGGTAACTGGCTCAATGGGTGATGGACTTCTTGTGAACGGCCGGCACATAGTCTTTTACCACTTCTCGGGCTTCGATAGCGGTGCCCAACAGGCGATGCTCGATAAGTATGGGCAGACCATGCCAGCTCTCTACGAGCTGCGTGAGTTGTACATCGCTGAATGCGAGCGCATGGGCCAAAGCGATCTTGATAACACCCCCTGGTCCTATGGATTCTTTGAAAACGGCGAACGCATTCTAAATGCCCACCGGAAGCGCTACCGAGAGCGGGTCGATTTGCAGAAAGCTTTTCCAAATCCATTTCAGACTTCGGCGGTGAACCGGTCTTATCTTCACTGGTTCAACCTAAATGACGAAAGTCGCGTACCCCTTCAGAACACGCCCGAGGATTCAGAACCATTGGTCACTCCGGATTACCGTGTTTTCGTGATCGCCGCGCCAAGTGATTCGCCGTATGTACAAGAGAGTCTGGACTGCATTGCCAAACGCACTGTTTCTCGGAATGAACTTTTCCTAGTAATGTCTTTGGGTGCAGAGCCCCTATTCTCGCCGGATGGCGTTCAGGTTATTTCCTTCGAGGCAAATAGCTACAACGATCTCTTCGCCGCGGTCCTCGAGCGTTTCTGCGATAAGGATTTAATTCTCATCAGAGCGGGCGCGGTCCCTCCCGAAAAATGGGACTTGCGCTTAGCGTGGAGCGCGGCGCGTCAGATGGGGGTCGCTACGGTCTCGGCCGTTGATGCTCGGCATCTCGACAGGACCGGAATGTTGACGCCTTCTGACGATTTCTTGCTTGATCGTCTTTGCTATCTCTATCGGGGTTCGACGGATCTTGAGATTGCGTCATTTTCTCAGGATTGCGTATATATCCGAGCGGCCGCACTGCGTGATATTTCAGCTTGCCAAAAACATGCTTATCCTGCCGATTTGACAGACGGGGCCGCACGGCTGCGTTATTCGCATCTTTTGGCGAGCCACGTTTGCGTGGCTTGGCGCCGTCCTCGCGACCGTAATGACGCCATCGTGGTTGATTCAGCCACCTCTTGGTCGCTCGAACATCTTCGCGAGCGGGTTCGGGGTCATTTGCACATAGAGCGTGACTCGCTGCCCTCGCCCGTGAAGGCGATGACCCGCGCCAATCTTCACATTATGCATAGTTGGGGCGGAGGTCTGGAACGTTGGGTTCTCGATTATTGCCGGGCGGACCGCGAACATGAAAATCTGGTCCTGAAATCTGTTGGAACATGGGGTGCCTTTGGAAGCGAGTTGCATCTTTACCGCCATGTCGACGATGCAAACCCATTGAACGTCTGGCCTCTTGCACCCGCGATAAAAGCCACTGCCACCTCACACGCTGAATATGCGGACGCGTTGAGGCAGATTCTAGACGAATATAGTATCGGGCAAATCATTGTCTCGTCACTGATCGGGCATTCGCTGGATTCGTTGAGGCAGCATACGCCGACTTTGTTGGTCTGCCATGACTACCATCCTTTCTGTCCGGCGATCAACATCACATTCGACACCGTCTGCCAGTCCTGCCAAGAGCCGCGCCTCGCCGATTGTACCCGTGACAATCCTTTGAACCAGCACTTCCGTAATGTGCCTACCACTGAATGGGTACGGTTGAGGAAGGAATTCACAGCCGCAGTGAAGGACTGTAAAATTACGCTCATCGCTCCTTCGCCTTCCGTCCGCGATAACTATTCCCGACTACTTCCTGACTTGGCGGACTCATTCCGGGTGATACCCCATGGAACACCCGTGCTTCAGTCCGTCCCCGTGAACTTTCAGTTCGAGCAGGATCGGAATTTGCGTGTGCTGATCCTCGGCAGACTTGCTCCTCACAAGGGCGGCCTGTTGCTCGAGCGTCTTCTACCGGAACTGTTGCCGTTTGCCGATCTAACGCTCGCCGGTTGCGGAGCGCAAGGCCAACAATATGCGGAAAACCCAGCAATTAGGGTCATTCCAGAATACGAGCGGCAGAAACTGCCGGAATTGATCGGTGAATTGAAGCCCGATCTCGGGTTGTTGTTGTCAGTAGTGCCGGAAACATTCAGTTATACGCTGGCAGAACTGCAGGCTTTGAGAGTCCCGGTCTTAGCCACTCGCATCGGAAGTTTCGCCGACCGCATTGAAGATGGCGTAACTGGCTTCTTGTGCGCGCTCGACCCGCAAGCTATAGTCCAGCGTCTAAAGAGCCTAGCTGCCGACAGGCGAGTTCTACGCCAGGTTCACGAGAATCTGAAGAGTCTCAAAGTGTACAGCGTCGAGGACATGCTTAAGGATTATGCTCAGCTCAATCCGACCCGCTATTCAGCTCGATCATACTTTGATGGCCCGCGTGTCCTTGAGCATTGGTGGCGGAAAAGCGTCCGGTTATACTGGCGGACGGCCGAGAGCAATTTCAGGGATGAAGACAGCGTCGCTGTGTCACCCCTTGGTTGTGACCGCCAGACGATTCGGCTGCATTTTCCGCGCCAAGAGGATCCGCTCGAGGAGATGCGCCTGGATCCCGCTAGTCAGGCGGGCTTTTCCCTGCTCCATCGGCTTTCGTTGCGCGATCACCAGGATCGCGTCATTTGGGAATGGAGCGGCGATACGTCGTTGCTAAAGTCTGTCGTACGTAACCAGATTCTATTCATTGATTCTTGCCATCCCAATTCCGAGGGCCTCTTATACTTCACAGGAGACGATCCGTATCTGGTACTTCCGATCGCGCGTCAACTGCTTGCGCAGGTCACGGATGCCGGCTATCTCGAGGTTGATTTTTCTCTTACGACTGCTGAAGAGCATATGGAGGCGCTGACCTCTTTCATTGAAGTGTCTTCAGCGGGGCAGTTTCGGGCAGAAGCCGAAGCTGAGCAATTGCACACCGAAATCCGAGGCAGGAATCTTTGGGTTCAACATCTCGAAAGTGCTGTAGCGGATCGCGATTCCAAAATCCAGCGGCTGGACAACGCTGTGGCGGATCGCGATTCCAAAATCCAGCGACTGGACAGTGCTGTGACCTACTACGATTCCTTGCTCCAACAGCTACGCGATTCGGTAGGGGAGCACGATTCCTTGATTCAGCAACTGCAAAATGGAATCCGAGAAAAGGATTTGCACGTCCAACGCCTTGAGAGCGCTCTAGCGGCAGTCCAGAGCTCAATTTCCTGGCGCGTCACAGGTCCGGCAAGGACTTTCGCGGCCATTGCACGGAAAGGGATGAAGTAGGCCGGGCAATCATCCAATCGTCTCAACAAACTCTCGATCTGCCCGATTCATCGCACCACAACCGCCGATTCCCTCTCACGTCTCTATTGCCGTCAACATCTTTCGTTCCGCGTGGAGTTTCGCGATGAGTCGTTCGGCCTTGCTCACCCTTGCTGTTTTTCGGTGGCGAGTCGTTGTGCCTCGACCAAAGTGCGATCAAACTGTTTGAGTTCTTCCTGCCTTTCTAAGGCGAGCCTTTGCGCGTGATCGAGAGCGATCTGGATCTCATCCGATTTCGCTTGCTGGCGGGTCAGCCGCCACTCAAAAGCGGTTGCCAATTTTGAGACAAAGGATTTTGGACTGAGGCCGGTCATCTCCACTACTACCTCACCTCCCGACTGCAGGGCTTGCATAATAGATTCCGAGCCGGGAAGTAAAAATGATGCGCCGAGTGGAGCATCCAAAACGAGCACGCTTTCCTCATCGGTAGCCGCAACGAAGTTCAAACCACTACTTCGCAGGTCGTCCGTACCGTCCATTGCAAGCCACTGCCATAGCACTTCTCCCTTCGTATCCAGGATGTAAATTGCATGCATCACGAAGAATGCGGAACAATCCGCGAGATCGAGCCGAAGTTCGGTTGCAGGAGCCGCCATACGGGGCACCGGCAACGCGAGACGTGAACGCTGCGGTGTCAGCGTGTGTGCTGATCTCACACTCGCCGCTTCTGTGAAATTCTCTCCCGCGCCCCGCCAGAAGAGCTGCGTAGTGACATCCCAATCTCCGGGATGTCGCTGCCGCGCCAACCAAAACTGGTGCTCCAGGTGATCGGCACAGACTTCGTAAAATCGTCGCAAGCTTTCAAGTTCGACCGTGTCCTTATTGAAAAGGAGCGGTATCACTCCGTGCCCGGCCACAGCACCGGATTTTAGGACAACTCCAAGTCCGTGGCTATGGCGGAATTCCACAGTTGGGAATATCTGACTCAACTCCTCCAGGAGCTTCCACACGCCAAAACCCGCATCTCGCTCAAAAGTATCGTGCAAGAGCACGATGCCGCTCGGTTTTACTCTTGACCACCAAGTGTCAAAATCATGCCGCACTGCTTCATAGGTATGAGCGCCGTCAATGTGCAACAAATCAATGCTTTCGGGCTCGAAGTTCTCGATCGCGTCGTCGAAAGGCATTCGCATTAGCTGCGAGAATTGGCTGTAGCGGCATCGGTTGTAGCTAGCTACTTCATTGAAAACCTCGTTCCCGTATGCGCCGGTATGAATGTCACCCTGCCACGTATCTACCGCATACGCCTTGCATTTCGTCCCGGTCTCCTCAATAGCCTGGCAGAACGCAAAATACGATTCCCCAAAATGGGTCCCCAATTCCACCAACACAGATGGACGTAGCGAGGCGATTAAGTCGCAGGCAAGGGGGAGGTGGCCGGACCAGTTGCCCACGCCATGAGGCCGGTATCGAAGCGGCGAGAAAAAGAGAGATGGAAAATAAAACGTTGAGCTCACCTGCGGGTCCGATCTCGTTACGGAGCTGGCGCACATATCCGTATCACGGCCGATTATCGTTTCGCGCTTGCCATAAAGACAATTCTCTAGTAAGCAGCGTGATTTGGGCTTCGAGCACACGGATCTTCGAGAATACCGAGAGCAGGAGGAATGCAAAACCGAGGAGACCGAGGTAGATGATCAAATCAACGCCGCGGCCCACACCGAGAGAATGCGCGAGTGCGATGCTCAAGTCCGGGCTAACTACCAGGATCACTCCGGCGCCGGCAAGGATGAAGACGATCGTGCGATCCCACAATCTCGAGCGCATTCGCGCGCGGTAGAAAAGGGCGCCGCACACAAGCAGGACGATTAGAACAGGCTGAATTAGGGTCATGAGAACAGCTTTCGTACGATCATGTCTAGAAGTATGTTAAAAGCATTGCTTATGGGCTGCCCTTTGGCGCGGGAATAATCTGTGTAGCGAATCGTGGTAGGAACCTCCACATAGCGAAGTCGGGCCCGCCGAACTTCATCCAGTATTTCGGTCGCGTGCGCGAAACCATTTTCGCGGAGTCGGATTGATTCGATTGCCGTCTTCGACATGGCGCGAAAACCATTATGGGTATCGGAAAGCCAGACACCGGTAATCAACCCTGAAACGATCCGTCCTACCCTCAGAAGCGCACGCTT
>Ga0157374_10001257_pt1 | contig 21642 bp, 26 predicted proteins | sample M25metaG_FD_115308 | JGI IMG/M metagenome (GOLD analysis project Ga0157374, IMG submission 115308) | Miscanthus rhizosphere microbial communities from Kellogg Biological Station, Michigan, USA - M2-5 metaG | ecosystem: Host-associated > Plants > Roots > Rhizosphere > Soil | place: USA: Michigan... | reverse complement strand
GCTACTTTTAAAGTTACAATATCTGCATTAGTTACAACTCTGTAAGGTATTTCATATAATCTACTTGGTACTTCAATTGCTGCCATACAGTTCATACAGAAGGGAAGAGCAGTTTTACTAGTTAAATATTCCCAATAAATTAACATAGTAGGAACAGAAGTTTCGTTGCACATCCAACAAGCGATCGACATAGTAGTATTTTAAATTGGGTAATTAAATTAAAAAGAAAGAATGAATCAAGGGTTACAGCTTTATTCAGATAGTTTTTAAGTTGTTAACGTCAACATTAGCTTCTAGTGCAAGTTCAATAGCACGTGATTCTTTTGAAGTGAATACTGCCTTTTCTATCTCTTGTAACCTTTTATCAATATTTTGCATCATATGCGACATATATACTTGTTGATATTCAGCATAGATTATCATGATTCTTGAAAGTGGCAAAGTACAAATATGTGGATTATCATTGCTACACATCTGGCACTCGTATTCTATTTCTTTGTCGTCAAATGATTCTACACAGAATTTTTTCTTGTCGCAATTATGTTTTACTCCCAAACGGCCAATGGAATTTACATCGAATGTAAATCCTTCATCTAATTCTGAATTAATACCAAAATTTAATCGATCTAAAAATTTTTGTACGTTATTCATTTTAAAATAATTAAGTTTAAAAAAGAAAGAGTGAATTAAGGATTACAGTTTTATTCAGCCCTTACAATTAATTATTTGCCTCTGAGAGAGCATGATTCAAGGTGTACTATACCAGATGGAATGTCGCTATCCTCAGCACAATCTCTGCAGATATAGATAGGTTTACTATTCTCAGGAGTTACCAACTTAGACCTTTTTTCCTTTCTTTGAACAGTTGCCTTGATAATCTTTGGTTTGTTGCCATTTAACTTTGCTTCTAATTCTTCATTTCTATCCTCCAATTCTCTTACGCGAAGTTTGAGTTCTTCAATTTCATCATTCATGTTAATTACTTTCTGTGGATGGAACATTTCACGTTGGCAATCTTCTTTGTGTTTAATATCATCTTCGAGAGTTGCTCTAGCATTGCAATACTTGCAGAAGTTAGCCATATATAAAAGATCATCGGCTTCTAGATCTACTTCTTCATATTCAACGGCCCAATAATTTTCAGAGTAATTGGATCGGAGAGTAATATTTCTCTTTCTCTTTTTTTCTTGTGGTTTATCCATAAAGTAAATAAAGTAAGTGAAGTAAATAAATGAAATAAGTTAAATACACAAATGAATTGTACGTCACTAATAAACGGCTATTAACCGACTTGACGCGTTGCGACGTGTGTCTCGGTTATTAATCGGGACACCAAGGTTTAATTAAGCTGCTTTTAACCGCGTCGGTTATTTCATTTGTTTATTTAACTTATTTACTTTACTTAATTTACTTGATTTATTTACTTTATGGAACAAGAAAATAATTTAGAGAATTTAATGGAAGCCGTCGAATCTGAAGTATCTGTCGTAGACGAAGTATCTACAGGTTCTGAAATAATTAAACGAAGTAGAAGTGTATGTACCAATTCTGCTTGTGGCAAAGTTGGATATTATATAGAATCGCACACAACTGTAAGTTTATTTACTTTATTTATTGTATTTACTTTATTTACTAGAAAAGTAGAAGTAATTGGCCTTCCGTTTCTGGTGGCGTATGTGCAACTTGTAAAAAGGATGTAATGTTTCAATGCGCCAAGTGTGATGTTAGAGTTAAGTGGGCAGGAAAATTTAATCACGTTAACAAAACTTGTCTCAAGAAGAAATCGACACCTGTTGATTTAAATTCTAATTCTAAAGAAGAAGAAGAAGAAGAAGAGCCAAGAGAAAAAACTTCTAATGGAATGAAACTTGCATTTACTATGAAATTTACTAAAGATGCAGATTGTGTTAACATTCCTGATGTATTTAAAGATATACATGAACAATTTCTTGAATATGAAGATGAGGGATTGACACGTCGATTTATTCAAAATATTTATGAAGAACCGCCAACTTCAATTTTTACCAAATTAATACCTGCGGATTTTAGTTTTAAACCATGGCCTAAATTATTGTCACTTCTATATAGTGTAGCTTTACTTAGATTAACAAAACAAAAACACATTGAAGAAATAAAAAAGTTGAAACAATCACTTCTATCACAAAGTACACAAATATCATCATTGACTAAAGAACGAGATGAACTCGCTAAAAAGGCTGATGCTGTAACTGGTATTTATGATTCTATTCGTACTCTGGAAACTAGAGTGTATTCTCAAGAAGATGTTATTAGAGACACTACTAATGAAGAACTTGATGATATTGATTCAAATGCTAGTATTGCTGTTACAAATAGCGAAACTATTCTATGCAAATTAGATCATTTAACAGATTCTCTCAAGGAACACGGTTCTCTTCTTAGAGATATCAATACTAAGATTAATGTTCTTGAAGAGATTACTCAAGGTGTAGCTAATATTGAGAATGCTACTGAAGAAATCGAGAGTGCTACTTCTGAAATTGATATGAGCGTTGAAGAATTATATAACAAATTACTAGTTGGTACACAAACAGTTGGTGATGAAAATAGTTACATACTCAATCGAATTCGTGAACTTAAAGACGCTAGCTCGTTCATCTATGACAAAGTACACAACATTAACAGCTCAGATGCTATTGCCACTCCTGAACAAGAAGAAGTAGCTCCTGTTGAACCTGATTACAACACAAGAGGTAAAAAGAAAAGGGCATTGGGAAGTATCAATCAAAATACAGAAAAGAAGAGCAAGAAAGGAAAAAAGTAATTACTTATATAAAAATTTATTATTATTATTCATCATCTGGTTCTTCTTCGATTTGTTTTTTAAGTTTAGTTGTCATGAGTTGAATTCCTTTTGGCATTTGATATTCTATATGCTCAACTAGCGGTTTCTCTGTCACTTTTTTAGGCGCAGTTTGATATAATCCAGCTTCCGAAAATTTACGTTTATAATTTGTAGCAAATCTATATTGTTCTGGTGAAGCTGCTTCTTCTCGTATAGGATATTCTATTTGATCTGGTGTAAATCGTACTGGAGTAGTAGGTAATACTTCATCTTCTTCTTCAAAAGTTGGTGGGTGATTAGATTCTTCATCATTTATATCATAATAAGACTCATTGTAAGTAGTAGAAGGCATTTGTTCACGTTCTTTTTCTGCGTGTTCATGAAATCTTTTAAGTTCTTCCATTGATTTACTTTTTCCTTTTCCTTTAACTAATTTATGTTCTAATTGTTGTGGATTATTATTGAAATTAGGAATATTTTTACGAAAATATTCGTATATCGCAGCTTGAGAAGAAAGAGCTTGAGATAATTGTTTTTGAATTTCAAGATTCAGGTAATAGTTGACTATCTCGGTTATACCCAGCTGTCTCAGTTTCTTATTAAATTTCTTCTTAAATGTTTTTTTAATATCTTCAAAGTCTAATCCAATACAAGAATAATGTTCTATTTGAAGTAGTCCATGAGCGTGAGGACATCCATATTCATCTCCTCTTTCAATATAAAGTTCATTTGTAATTTTATCAATTTCAATTGGTTTTAATTTCTCTTTACTATTATGTCCAGTATAATATATAAATCCTTTAAAAGTTTCATCATCTAAAAATATTTTTGATAAAGTTTCTTGAAATGCTTTAACATAAATAGGTAATTCAGGATCTTGTTCATTAGGATATCTTCTTTGTGTATTAAGAGTTAACATATAAGCAGAAAATTTCTTCTTTCTTCTTGGTCCGGTTACTTTCTTGGTCATATCTGTAACTACGATTTTTCCTGTGACCAATTTTCTTTCTTTACGATCATAGTCGCCACCTCCCGGTTCTTCTCGTTCTCTTACTTCTTCTTCATCATATCTCTCAATAGAATTAATTTTTTTGTGTTTGACCTTCTTTCGTGGCCTTTCATTTTCTTCATAATAATCAGCGTAGAGGTTCATTCTATTTTATTTGATAAGTAAAATTGTGGAATTTAAAATAAAAAGATATTAATTTGTTATTAATATTTTTAGTAAAGAGAAATGCCAGCACGACCAAGTCACATACAACTGGAATTACAATTAATGCACGAAGAATTAAAATTATGGAGTAAATCTCTAAGTAAATCACAGAATCCTAGATTAAGGAAAATGGCAACTGATAGAGTCCATTCTATTAAACGTAAATTAGACGACGCAAAAATTTTAATGCAAACAATGTATTTCATTATATATGACTCTGAAAAGTTAATAGAAGGTGTAGATACTTCAGTGTGAGAATAAAAAATGTATTTAATTACAAGTTTGTTGTTGTTTTCTTTCTTTCTTTTAGAACCATACTTCTACTGCCCCATCTACAACTAACTTGATGAGTCCAGATTTCCACGCTTCTTGAACGAAACCATCATAATCGCCTCTAAATAGATATTGTTTCGCGAGTGCAGATCCTGCTCCTTGAATTAATGGAGGAGTTGCCCATTTAATTCCTTTCTGTAATTCTTGATGATTTGATACCATTCCTGCAAGACTTGGAATTGCATAATTTCCAATTGAATCAGATACATAAGACATTAATGCACCTTGAACTCCTGCAGCTGCCCATTGAGGAATTTGAATACCAAATATAATCACTCTTCCTCTTCTATCATTAATGAAGAATTCCATTGCCATTTCACCAAGTCCAACCAAGGCTGCCTTAGTTGTTGTTTCTCCAAGAGCTCTTACTAAAGAAGAAGATGACATACTATTTCGTACTACTGGTGAATATGATGTAGCTATTCCGGGAGGTATAGGATTAGGTATTAGGTGAGTAACAGGATTAGTTAATTGTTTTAATCTATCGTTCACGTGCAACATAGAAAAAAGAAAATAAAGAAAATAATCGTTAAATATTTATTTTTAAAAAAGGAAAATAAATTACTATTTATATTTCAATGTTAATTGTAATAACTCTTTTAAAATGTCTGATTGCAGTGTCAATGAACAGCTAATTCAAGAGCTCAAGAATCAAGTAGCTCAATTAATTGATTATTTAATTACAGCATGTGTACTTTTATTTTTTAGTGAATTATTTTCACTTATACCTATGAACAAATTGCACTCTAATGGTGTATTACAATGGATTTACAACACGTTTATGCCAATCATTCAAGGGATAATTCAATTTATAACACATAATATGGGAAAACCAAGTCCACTTACTTTAATCAATCCAGATGTCATGCCCAGTAAATCAACTACAGCAAAAATAGTAGTAGGAGCTACTGCACCAACGATAGGAAACACAACAGCAGAAATTATAACAGAAATTGCTACATCTCATGTGTAATAAAATCGTGTAAATTGTGTAGAACGTGTAAAACTGCAACCGTTGATTTAACTGTAACCAAATAAAATGTTATATTTATATTTTATTATTTTAATTTTCTATTGGTATATAATTATTATACTTAGATCTCCCTCTGATATTGCCGAATTAATAATTTACTTATATTACATGTATTTATAATGTGTGGAATCAAGTGTTGTGTATGTGGAATAGATTTACATTGTTATAACTGTTGGATATTCGATGAAGGAAACTGTAGCACTGAATTAGTACGCAAAATATTCTGCGCCCCATGCTGTGAAGTTGCAATTAACTCTCGAAATACTCATAATCCTCCAATTACATACACTACAACAGGATTCACTGAGGAACAAAAACTTTGTAAATTTTATAACTATTGGATAACTGAGGGAGCATTTACATCAAATCCAAAATACGAATAAAATAATGTAATATAAACAATTTATTCATGTGTAATATCCTCTGCATCACTTGGTTCCTCGTCACCTGATCGTTCGGGGTCTTCTACATCTTCAACAGCTTCGTCGTCATTATAATTTGTATGTTGGTGATTACTACTTTCATCTTCGTAGTCATCATCTGGCGGTACTTCAATACTGGCAAGTAGATTTTCTAATTGTTCTTCAGTAAATATTTTCTTATGTTCATTTTCTTTTAAATTATTTTGAAGTCTACTTTCTGTCCACATTGAATAAGCTGAAATTGCAATAGGATAAAGAATAGTTAACCATTTATCAAAAGTATCCACTTTAGCTCTTCTAAATGGATCTGATGCTTCTAATGTTGCAATAATATCACGATGTTTAGCTGCACTAAAATATCCTACACAATGTTCTTTCAATCTATTATCATCAAATACATGTGAAGCAGATTCACCAACAACAAAATCTATAAGATCATATCTTGCATTAATTCCTCCAAGTTGTTCTCTTAGATCACTTTTCACTTTATATTTAATATAGAAATCTTTTAGTTCAGCATAAGGTAAAAGTTGCCAATTAATAGTATCTAAATCAGGTCTAATCTTTTTACATAATTCATAATCAGGATTATTAGGTTCTTGTAAATACATTCCAACTACTTCCATTTTATGTCTATATCTTTGTTCATCTCTACTAAGTTTTTCATCTCTTATTCTACCTCCAATAAGTTCCATAAGTGATCTCTGATCATTAGGAGCTGAATCAGCAGGTAATTCTTGTATTTCTCTACTTTCTCTTACTTTAATTTCTTTTCTACTTCGTTTAGGTGATCTTCTGCCACCATCTGAACCATTTTCACTTTGTTCACCTTCATTAGATTGATTATCTTCTTCAGGTTGCTGTTGTTGTGATTCTTCATCTTCATTCATTACTTCTTGTTGTTGAGGTTCATCTCTTCTAAGATCAGCTAACATATCATCATCAGGATCAGGATTGTTAACAGAATCAGGATCTCTAAACATTGGCGCATTATCTACAATATCATTTGTTTTATCTCTCTCTGATTCTCCTTTTTCGAAAGTAGATAAATCAATATTATCTACATTGCCTATTACAATCATTTCTTTTCCACAATTAAGATCTTCAGGAACACTATAGAATCTAAAATCAACCGTGCATACTTTGATAGATTTCCATGTATTCGTCTCTTCGTTTCTATGAATAAATTCATGTGGCTGTATGTCTCTTCTGATCAACTGTTCCCATTTTGCAAACGTGAATTCCTCTTTTGAATCTTTTCCGAAAGTATTGTAAAGCAATTTAACTCCATTACTTTCTTTTTGTCTACCTAGAATTTGATCTGTAAAAATATTACGAAGTAGTGTTGAAGTAAAATTTTGATATTGATGAGCAGATAGAATCACATCTGTGTCACGTTTTCTATTCGTAGTAATAAATCCAGACCATTGCTTTCCACTAACTATCTTTTTACCAAGTCCCATATAATCATCTACTATAACTAGAGTACGTTTCCCTGTTCCTGATTTTTTCACTTTCAATGCAGCGTTCATAATTTTGGGTAATATTAGCTTTACTCTTGATCTCTCTTTTCCTTTTGAATCTACATATTTCTCTTCATATTCAAAATCAGTGAATATAAATCTCTTGTTAAGCCAGTCCCAGTCCTTGGCATATTCTTCTTCACCAGACGCAGCAATTACAAACACACAAGCATATAAACTGGCCAATTGTAGTGCAATATATTTTATCATAGTAGTTTTCCCCCAGTCAGGCCTTGCACAGAGTAGTGCAATAAACGGTGGCTTAAGAATAGTATCTCCAGTTTCATGATGAATTTCATTTTCAGATTCATCCATAGGTTCCATTGTGAAGTAGTTAAAGAAATTATAAAATGAAAAAGAATTACAAAAACAAATTTTATTTTTCACATCTATTTATGTTTTTTAGTCATTACTTTAAATGCTTGTATTACAGCTCTAATTGTTGTCTCCAAATATTGTAATAGAGCTTCATTCTGTTGGCGATCTTTGTGTAATTTATCTGGTTGAATGTGATGTTTTTTTAATAATTTAACTATATGTTCTCTAGTTAAATTTCTATTTAAAAATGCAACAGCTAGTCCTTCCAATTCTTTGTAATTTCTAAGTTTCCGTAGAAATTTCATTGCTTCATCACTTTTTACAATACATGAAACCTTTGAAAATCTATCTACACAAGGTCCAACTAATTTATCCATAATTACTTCTTGTCCATCATAAACTCCTCTGGAGGTAATTGTACTTGAGCCAGTATCCTTTCCAGTTCCATTTCCGGTATTACTGGCCGTTGTTTCAGTTGTTGTTGCACTAGCAGTAACTGTACTTGCCATAATATTATCTCGATAACGGTTAAAACCAGGAATTTAAATAATAATAATGTAATAAGTATTAATATTAAAATAATGTAAATCATTATTTTAAATATAATTTTACAAATTGCCAAAGGTAAACCACTTTCATTTGTACTTTTTTAAAATATATTAATATTAATATCTATGGAAGGTATATCACGTGCTGCCCAAAAAAGAAAAGGCAGAGAAGACGAAGACGACGAAGAAGAACAACCAAGAAGACAGCCACAACGTTCTACTGAAAAAAGAGCAATGCCAAAAAAAGGGAAAAAACTTGAAAGAAAACGCATCAGGGCAGAGTTCCTTCTTGCCAATCCCTCTATATCAAAAGAGGATATAAAGAAACCAAGAAAGAAAAGAAGATTAGTTGTAGCAAAGATTGTTTACAATAAGAAGGATGGAGTTATGGAATTAGACACACCTGAAACACTTCAAGCTGAAGGAAATGCTATATTTGAAGGATTTAGAAACAGACTCAAAAAGACTCCGTTCTTCAAACCAAAAAAGCAACTCAAGCCTTCTGAGATCAAAGAAGTCTGGGGAGAATCAATGACACTGGGTAGAGTAAAGAAGCAATTCAGAGAATCAAGGAAAGCAGTAAATCGAAAGAATATCGAAAACAATCACCCTAAGATGTATGCAAGAATTAAAAGAATGGAGGAAATCAAAGAAGAATTGGGTCATTTAGGTTCTCAGGCCGTCAAAGACGCATTGATTTCAGAAGGATTAGTGTCTGCGAATTTGTGGGTTGGAGGTAGCAATAATTCTAAACGTACCGGTGAAGGAAATTACAAGAGAGGATTACTTAAACGTGTTGATTCCAATAGAGCTCAAGCAGATATTGGAACACACAAAAAACACAAATTACCCGGTGTAAGAAGAGTACCCGGTGGACACAAAGGTGCTAAGACTGCTAGACAACAAACATACAAAGGTTATGATACAGTCACCGAGGCATATCGTTACGGCTATGATGACGAGAATTGCCACAATTATATGTAAATAATATTATTACAAAAATATAATTGATTTCATTCCAATTTTTTTAAATAATCTTTTTTTGGTCTTACTACTCTTTTTAAAAATGTCGAGTGAAGAGGAAAAATCTTCTGAAGAAGAAGAAGAGGAAGAACAAGAAAATAGTGATTCTGATACAGAAGCAATAAGTCAATTAGAAGATAATTTGAAACTTTATGGACTTCAAGAACTTCGAGAAATTGCAAAGAAAAACAAAATTATACCAACTAATAATAATGATCCACTTTACAAGAGAGGAGGAACATGGGACAATCCAGCAGATTTAAGGAAATTCATACTTGATAATTACAAATCTATTAAGAAGTTACCCAATCCAAAAAACGATAAGTACCCTAAGCCACCAAAAGATAAACCTAGAAAGAGACCTAAAGCAGTTAATCCTTTCCAAGATCATCCATTGAATGATCTTGGAGTTAAAGAATTAAAACAAATGGCCAAATCATTAGGTATTCCAATTGGTAAAAAGATTAAAAGTGAATTAATTGGTGCAATCATTGAAAAGCAGGGTAAATTTTTATATGCAATTATTTTCTCATTCAATAAGGTGAATCTAAACAAAGTAAAAAGAGACCAGCTGAAGAGCAGAAAACAAGTAAAATGCATAAATCATGGAAATTACCTGAAGAAGAAGAAGAAACTGTCATACGAAAATCTCCTAAATCTCAACCAAAACAAAGTAAAAAGAGACCAGCTGAAGAACAGAAAACAAATAAAACACATAAATCGTGGAAATTACCTGATGAAGAAGCTATCACACAAAAATCTCCTAAATCTCAACCTAAAAAAGGAAAGTCTAACTTAGTATTGAAGAGTGAAGATAATAGAGCAGGCTTACTTATTGAAATTGCGGGACCTCAAAATAGACAAGTTATTTTAGACAATCTTATATCATTAAATTTAGGCGTTATATTGAATGTTAATGACCAACAATCTGCTATTGATTATAAATTGATGTTCGAATCAATAAATAATCTACTTCCCGGAATATTTACTCATTTCTTTATCCAAAATCTTCAGTTAGCTCAACAAGAAAAACGTAGTCCTGATTATGCTATTGGAGTTTGGTTAGATTACGTATTTGCACTGATATGTGGCGTGGCATATTATGATAGTAAAATTGACCCTGAATGGGAAAACAAGAAGTTAGGAAACTCTAATGAATTAGGAATATTAGATTTAATGATAGATTCTTTTAAAGAACTTAATAAACCAAGTGATGACCCAAAAGATCCTGAAGGTATTATTTTATAGTAATTATTTTACTTACATTTTTATTTAAAATAGGTATTCCAAAATTAGTCTCTAAATTTATATGCGAACAAATTCCTAAAGTTGCTTTTGATCAATCTTTTCTACCTCCACAACAAAAAATATCTAAACCAAAAACTAGTGATAAATTTCTTGATATTGGAAAAGATTATTCTTGTAAAGCGGATTGTTTTGGTTATAAATTTATTTTAAGAGAAAAACTTGGAGAAGGTGGAAATGGGGTAGTGTATCATGCTTGTATTTTAGATGAATGTAGATATGCTGTTAAAATAGAAGTCTTATATAAAGATCAACTTGAAAATGATACTTATGAATACGAAGTAGGATTAATTGCTGCACATCTTGGAGTTGGACCTCAAATATATGAAAAACCTTGGGTATGTGATGTTTATCTTGAAGGCAAATTAGTACCAGATCAAGCAGCAAGATTTCATGTAATGGAAGAATTAGATATTAGTTTATCAAAATGGCTAAACAAATCTCTACTTAAGAATGAAATACCTAAAGACGTTTCAAGAGTAATGGATTTAGTAGTACACAAACTTGAACTTATGGCACAGAATAAGATAGCTCATAATGACTTACATGGAGGAAATATAATGCTAAAGTACGAGGATAATTCTACTCAAGTTAAAGATGCATTTGTTATTGACTACGGAATCGCTTCTGCACCCGGTACATCAAAAAAGGCCTATAATAACAAAGTTACTGGTTGGAGCGGTAAACCTCCTGCAAGATTTGAAAGTTCTTGGGATAGATTGACTCTAATTAAAGCAATGTTTGATCACAGTCATCACGAAATTATAAATTATCTTCTACCTCCTTTAGTAGAATCTTTAAGAAGAGATCCTTTTGTTGAAAGTGTGAATACAAGATTAGAACCTGATTTCGATGGCGAACTAAGATTTACAATACATCTCAGAGCAAAAGATAAATGGGAATATACCACGAGTACAACAAATACAGAAGGTTTTAGATCACCAACTAAATCTAAAAAGAAAGTTACTTTTGAAGAAAAACAGCCCGAGTCACCAATAGTTTCACCCGAAGCACAGAATTTACAAATTAGATTAAATGCTTTAAGAGAAAGAGAAGAAAATCCTCCTCCTGATACAACAGCTAGACCTAGAATTGATCCAAATCTTAGACCATTGGAAGGACTACCATTTACTACCGAACAAATTCAACGTGATTATGCACAAGATATTGATAGTTGGAAAAGAAGAATAGAAAAATCCAAAAAGAATCCTTTGTATGTACCTATTCCAAAAGGTCGTACATTAGAACAATGGGTAGAATCAGTTAAACGAAATGTAGAAGACATGGAGACAAAACAAATAGATCCTCAATTTATAAACGAATATAACAGAATAGCTAACACAATACTTGGTATAGCTAAGAAGGCTATTAAAAGAAATGAACAAAAAATCCCTCTGCCGCCTGTTAATCCTCCTGCACCATCAAAAAGGAAATTTTTACCTGTACCCCCTAGTCAACATGATCCAGAACATGAAAAGAAAATGCTTACTTCAATTATGGAAGAAGAAATTCAAGCAGCAAAAGAAAAACTTAAAAAGAGAAAGTTTATTGAACCAGAAAATATTGAATCAACGCGGCTAGAAGACAAGGGAGTTGTTAATGATGCATGGGAAATGAATATAGATAAAAATATAATCAAAGAATATGCTGAAGTAACAAGTGAGCTTATTAATAAAAGTATAGATCATGCACAAGATGTTGCACCTCCAAATGAGCCACCTCCATATGAACCAGTTTATGATGACACTGAAATACCAACTGTTTCGCCTCCACGCGACGTAATATGAAATATTATAAAGTTTAATTCTTCATTAGAAGCCACATAAAAGCAGAGGCAGGCCTTCAAAAAGGAGACCAGCAAGAGAACCAGCAGAACCAACATCTAATAAACCTACTTATAGAAGAAAAGCTAAGAAAGGAGAGGAATGTGGAACTACTAAATCAGGAAAAAAGAGAAAATATTGTAGCGCTGAATTAGATGTAGTTAATAACGTACCTGATTATTTAGAAATATGGGATATACCTCTTAATGAAGACAAGACTGACCCTGTAGGTGGATTTAAAGAAGCAGTTAAATATTCAAAGAAAAATTCTTCTGTTGCAATAATTAGATCAGATTATAAACATATAGATGAAAAAACTCGTACTAAACCTATCTATGATGGAGTTAGAGTATGGGGAAGAAGACTTATTTTAACAACAGAGGCTTATCAAAGTAATCTAGCTGGTCAAGATGTTGAAGAAGAAGATATTATTTCTTCTGGAACATTTGGAGTACATGAACTTACTGCATCTCTACCTACAGTACAATTAAAACATGATCCCCCACGACAACTTGATTGGAGGAATAACGAGAGATGGTGGAATATAAGTAAATTGATTCATATGACACATAATACTGATAAGACTGCTGCTTACTTAATTTATGGACAAGGTAGATCAAAGAATAGTTTTATTGCTGCTGATTTAATTGGACGACCAAGAGATAAAAACGGAGAATTAGTTATCGTAGAAAGATCTATTAGTAGAAGAGATCAAGACAGAGAAACAAAGAATCCCTTTTTAGTACCTTGTGCAATTGCTGTTACAGATGGAGACAAAGTAACTGGTAAAGTTGTTCATGATGTACCTGCTTTATTACCTGATCTTGGAGCTCATAAAAATGAAATTACCAAGTCCCTTGCAAAGAAATTGGGATTATATGCTGCAAATTATCCTAAAGAAAAAGGAGTCAGAGTTGCTACTTCCACTGGGTTTTATTTTACCTACAAGACTAGATTATACTTTCAAGTTTCACCTAATGCACTTAAAGAATTAGACCCCGAATTTGCTAATTATCCTGAACCTAATAATGTGGGTGATACTTTAACTTTTTATTATCCACAAGAAGATGAAACAACACAAGAAATGGAATGGCAAATACTTATTGGTAGAGAAGGAGCTAGACAACTTGGAATGGAAATTCATTTAGAAGATGATTAAAATTTTGTTGTATGTTTATATAATGTTACATATTGTATTTCTTGTGTAGCGATAATTTTCATGGTCAATTTCTTGTAATTCTATTTCTTGATTACTTAGTTCATTGTAAAATTCTCCAATTAATTCATTTATTTTAACGATAATTTCATCTATCATTTCTCTCTCATCATTTGGTAGCTTCTTTCTTTCATTTACTTTATATTGTATTGAGTTTTCTAGCCATCCTTCTACTTGTCCTAATAATTTCTTTGCTCTTTTGAGAGTAGTAGCATTCACATTAGCCTTGGAATATAATAATTGATTCACTTCATATAATGTTGCATATGTTTCTGCTATCCATGATAATTTACTTTTTACAATTAAATTGGGGTGAATATATTCACCATTATTTTCAAATTCATCTACAGTATTGCCTATCCACTCTAAATTATATTCAATATCTACCATTTAAAGGAAATATAAAATATATATATATAGAAATATTTCAATAATATTTATTGATTACACATAATAATAATAAATTAATGTAATGGACCCTTTATGGAGTGATGTGAATAGTTGGTATGACTTGATACAATTACACTTAGACTGGTTATCTGGTAAAATCTCTGGTGAACATCCTTCTGGATATTCTTTAGAAGATTTAGATACAACATCTGAATGGACTAAATTACTTAAGAGTGTATCCTCTGCACTGAATATGCTAACCATGGATTCTCAAATGGGAAATTGTGATAATGAATTTACATTAGTTACTGGAAAATTTGTAGATCAACTTAAAAGGAAACATCCTGAGTGGGATATTCAAAATAATTATTATCTATATGCTAGAGAAAGTGAGCGGTCTTATATTGGAGGATTTATTCCAACTTCGGAAGTCAATACACTATTAAATATTGCAAAGAGATGTGGCTTAATTATTCTTGCAAGTGATCCTGATGGTTCATTCTATTCAAATATTAATATAGATCATAGAACAAGATTTAATTTAACTAAAGTAGAAGTACAATTACACGCTAGTGATGAAAAAGAAGAAATTCTTACTGATTATATGACTAATGTTACAGATATTTATCCAGAATTGAACCGCGATTTACAATTCTATAATGAATCTATGCAAGAAGAAACAACTTATTACATCTCTTATATTACAATAACAACAAAAGATTATTGTAGTTATGAATCTTTCTCAAATAATATAAAATCATTAATTAACTCAGCTATGTCAGAACAAAATTCAAGAGGCAACAGAAGTAGTAGTTGTGTAATACAATAATATTTATTTAAATATTATCTTCAAAATTTTCTGTTACACTTATTTCACTCTCATCATCTGGGTGATCAGCAATTCCATCAGAGTCACAGAGTTGAACCAAAATATTAGCTAATTGTCTAATATCACTAACGTCGTCTCCATGTAATTTTGATTTGAAAGTGTACTGTAATGCATCAGCTAATTCTTGTCTCGCATCTTCTAAAGAATCTCTTCCATCTTCTGACATAAGAGGCTGTCCATATTTACCTATTCCATATAATTTTCTTTGTTCAATTAACTTGCATATATTAATCATCGCCTTTCTAGGCTTAACATTTTGACTAAGCCATAAATTCAATAAATGAGGAATCTCTTCTCCTTTGTTAATTGGAGGAGGTTGAGGTACAGAAGGTTTAATAGATAAACTATTCAAATGTTGTTCCATAGATCTTCCATATTTAGCCTCAGACATATTCCACTTAATTTCTTTTGGTTCTTCATTAGTACGCCAAGTGATTCCAGTTGATCCAAATCCACTAGTACCTCTTTTTGTTGGAGTAATTGTAGTTACAGCAGATATTTTAGGTCTAACTACAACAGGGAAGATAATTTGAGCAATTCTATCGTATTTAGAAATATTGTGTTCTACATCTTTCTTATTTTCTAATATAACTTCAATGAATCCACGATAATCAGGATCAACTGTTCCTCCACATACTTTTAATCCCCCTTTACCAGAAGCTAAACTACTTCTATCAACAATATGTAAATAAAAATTATTTTTATCTACACCAGCTAATTGTAATCCAATTGGAACTTGTACTGTCGTTTTAGGAGGAATAGTTACATCACGTGAAGAAGATACATCCCAACCAACAGCGTCTTCACTCCCTTGATGAGGTAGAAATTTAGGATCACCATTTTCAAGAATAAACGAAACTTCAGGTTGAGTATAATTCATTATAACAAATTTAAATTAAAAAAGAAAAAAAAGTAATAAAAATAAAAATTGCTAAGTTATTTCGGGAAGAAATTTCTGCCCTGGGCAGAAGTATTGCCCCATCGGTCAGGAGGGTCACTAGTCTAGATATTAAAGCAAACAAAACATTTTTCATACTCTCAATTCATGCAGAAATGAAGTAAAAAATATTACATAAAATTTTTTTATAGTACAAGTCCATCCCGATCACCATAGTAACCGGGATGGACTTAGAAAAAAATAAGTATTAACAAAAAAATATCATCATTATTTTGCGATTCTAAACTTCTAAAAAATGTTTTGTTTTCCTTAATATCCATAGTAGTGACCCTCCTGACCGATGGGGCAAGGTTTCGTACCGGGCGGAACCTATTGCCCGAAGAACAAAAAATTGTTTGCGTTAAAACAATTTTTTGTTCTTAAGGATCGATTATAACTGGACAGCTTCGCGAATCTCTCGGTTATTGCCACCTCTTCGCTAGTCATTGGCGAATAGATTCGCGCATCGCCCCAGTTATAATCGATCCTTATATTCTAGAATGCTGTCATAACAACACAATTCGACTAGAGTGTTTCGTTTCGGCAATAACTGGGCGTTACGTCCAGTTATAACCGTATCATGCAATCTATCGAATTGATAAGTGCTACTCGAATTGTGTTGTTATGGTAATATTCTAGAACGATTCTAGAAGGCAAGGATACGATTTTGCCAGTTATAATTGTTCCCTCTGAATATTAACTTTACCATAATTATTTCCTCTCGATTATAATCGGAATATAATTATTGGCTTATTTTTTATTATTTTTATCTACATTTGTCTTTATAGCTTGATACAATTCAGATTCCAATTTTTTTTTGTTATTATGCCACCAAAAAGGAAAAGAAAAATTAATGCAAGAGCTAGAGTAATAGCATGTCTTAGAAATGAAGTAGAAAATCAAGTAGATCAATGGAAACAGAGTCATAAAGTACATAAAACTTTAATGGGATTACGTGACGGACCTAAACCAAAGAAACACGAATATGAAACTGGCGTATTAATTATATGTCCTGTTACTGGAAAAAATATTTACGAAAGAAGTGACTTAGAATTAGATCATCACCCAATTCCTTTTATAGACTTGGCAATACAATGGTTAGCTTCTATGGGATTTGAAGATAAACCAGAAGATTTTGAATTATTCAAAAAGAATCACATCAAATATAAATTTTTTGAAAAGAGATGGTTTATTCAACCAGATCCTCTTCAAGCTGCTTGGAAATTATATCACTTTGAACATGTTCAATATAGATGGATTAGCTCAGCTGGCAATAAAATTCAAAGGGATATAGATAATCGCGCACGTAAACAAAGAAAGCTAGAACAACAGACTATTTCTGTATTGAGAGAATGGCCTACTGATGGCTGGGAAATTCCTACATCAGATAATGATGATGATGACGAAGAAGAAAGTGATAATGAAAATGTAATTGATCTAACAGTTGATAAACAATGAATACATTTATTATTCCAATTTACGAATTTTACTACTTGGTTTGTTCCAATCTGCATACATACATTTAGCACATGCATTCCATGGAGTACAATCTTCGTGATCAGATTCTACGTCGTTGCTTTCATCGTCGCTATCACCATAATCTCTCCAATCATCTTCGTGGAACGCAATTTCAGTTTCACCGTGGTAGATAAATAGCATATTGCGTTTAATGAAATTCTCTTTGATCTTGTTGTTGCATAGTACGCAACATACTACCGTATATAAGGCAGTCTTGAGTGGGTAAACAGATAATTCTTCTTTTTGTTTCACAAAGTAATTATATATTCTTATATCAGATTCCAATTGCCAGTCTTCTTTAATTAAAGTATAATGACGTTTAAATGCATCATAATATCTATTACAATTGGGCACAGGACAACGAAAATATATACTTTCTCCAGACTTGTAATAATTATCCAGTTTCTGAACAATCTCCATAAAGTAAATAAAGTAAGTGAAGTAAATAAATGAAATAAACAAATGAAATAACCGACATAATTAACCTGTTATTAAGCGACTTGACGCGTTGCGACGTGACACTCGGTTAATAACCGTGACACCAAGTAAAATTTCAATACACTTTATTTAGTTACTTTGTCCATTTCCTTTTCATATGCGAGTATAGCTTCTCTTAATTTGTCAGTTTCTTCTTTAATTTTCATAGCGCGTTTAATTATTGCTTCTTCTTTTCCACGTTCTTGTTCAATAATTTCATCTGTAATAGTTTGTATGATCCCTTTCAATTGTTTTTGATTAGCAGAATTGTTCTCCATGAAATAAATCAAGTAAATAAAGTAAGTGAAGTAAATAAACTAAATACACAAATGAATTTAACGTCACAATTAAACGGTTATTAACCGATTTTGACACGTTGCGTCAAGCAGCTTGACGCGTTGCGACGCGATGCTCGGTTATTAAACGGGACTCCAATGATAATAATAAAGTGTATTACAAATTACTCTGGCTCCATAGCGATTTCAACAACTGTCCAATACTTGGATTCTAGGCAACGCTCTTCGTCGTTTCTAGCAAATATTCTTCTTTTGATTACTTGCATTGAATTATGATTCAATGATTCGCAATGATCCAATGCATCTTCTTTGGTTACTTCGGGAGAGCATACAATAGTGTTTTCAATAATTCCTTGTCCATTTGTTCTTCTAATTTCGAATTGTGGTGGTATAATAATTCTTCTTTGCAAAACCGCCCCTTGATCAAAGTATTCAATATTACTCATCGTTACTAAAATGCAAAAATTAATTATAAGTTTTAATTAACCTGCTATTAAGCGACTTGACGCGTTGCGACGGCAGGTTAATAACAGGGAATCTATGCTTAGAATTTGTCGTTAGCAAACAAAAACAAATAAATTCTTTTGAAATAAGTTTATTATTTTTTATAGTAATTTAAAAAAGTACGTACGAATTAATTTAATCTCTTTTTTTTATATAATGTCGTTAATTTATTTTAGATCAACGACAAAAGAAATGGAAGATTTGCCTACTGTCACTTTTCCAAATGACGAAAGTTTACTTAATGATGAATACGATATATTAGATAAACTCGATCCAACTAATCAACCGTCTGTAACTACGCAATCTAAACCAACTCAACAACAACAAACAGCAGCGCCTACAGTTGCACCGCTTACTAATGCTGTACCTGCTGGTGGAGATGTTGAAAAAGAAGAATCTCAACAAGACGAAGGAATGTCCAATGAAGAAACGATCATCCTTCTACTTAATAATCAACAAGCTCTATTTAAATTACTTACAGAAGGTCAAGAAAAACTTCGACAAGTTGTAACAACTTCTTCTAATGATGAAATGATTAAAGCATTTAAAGAAGTAACTCAAAGACAACATGATATGAATGTTGCTAGTTTAGCTGGAGCAATGCAAAGCACATCAAATTTAAAAGTAGAAGTTACCGCAATTGATAAAAGATTACTTATACTTGAACAAGTAGCTGCAAAGAATGAAATGGGAAAAGAATATTTACGCACTGTTGGTGACTTATATAATGAACGCCAGAAGGATATGGAACTTAAATTTTTTGAATTAAAAAAGGAACTTAAAAAAGAGAGCCCTCCTCCTCCAATAGATGATTCAAAATATGTTAATAGAGAAGAAATTCTTTCTTTTAGAAAAAGACTTAAAGCCCTAGAAGACCGGGAAAAAGAGGCAAATAAGCAATCTGATATGCATGAAAAGGATATTGTAAAGATGCGCTGGGCATTAAATCAACAAACTATAGATCGTGAACTATTCGTAGATGACTGGACTCCAGAAATGACAGAAGAAGAAGTAGAAGAAATTAGAAGAGCCTCTGTTGATTTTCATGCACATCGTGAAAAAGAAGCAAGGAAATCCGAAAAGAAAAAAAAGACTAACAACAAATTAAAGAAAGCCGGTGTCACTGCTATAAATGTAAAGAAACTTATTGATGATGAAGCAACTGTTAGTAAGAAGGATGAAAAGGAAAGCAGCGAAGAAGAAGATATAACTGAAACAGCTGAAAAAGAAGCTATTGAATTAGAAGAGAGTCTTAATGTAACAAAGGATTCGAAAGATGCTGATAAACACGATGAAGAAGCTGAGAATTTATTGGCAAAAGAAGATGTAGACACAAATGATGCTGATTCTGAAGATGAAAAGAGACGAGAAAAAAAGAAATTGAAAAAGAGAAAGAACGAAGAAGAAGAAGAACCTGAAATTGAAGTAGTTGAGCCACCAACAAAGAAGAAAATTATTATTACAAGTTTTCCTCCACCAGAATTCAAGAAATCCACAGTAACAGGTCCATTAGAAGTTGTAGCTAAAGAAGTAGAGCCACCCAAAAAGAAGGAAAAGAAGAAGAACCCAAGCAAAAGTGCTGTAAAGAGCCTTACATTACCATTGTAATTTACTTTGAAATAAATTATTTTATTTATTTTTGTGTTAGATGTTGTCCTTGCCATATCTGTAATAACAATCCTCCAGTTAATGGATTAATACATATCTGTCCAATACTTCTATGCAGAGCACAAATTAATAGCGTCGGTGGATATTTTGATATGAGTAGGGGTGTATATCCAGGTCTCGATAAAGTTGTGGATATTAATCACGCTAGTGTCATTAATAGAGAGGTTGGAGTTGATTACTTAATCTGTGATAATGGACATTATATTAATATTGATGGTACTACAAGACACCCAGAATGGTATGAGCGCAGTGCATGCCAAATGAAATATCACCAAGATGTATTGAGAGGAGCGATTATAACTGTACCATCTAAATAAATAAATTTATTTAATTAATTATTTTAAAATGCTTAAATTTCTTTCTATTACAGGTGCGATTGGTTCTGGAAAGACTTCTACTATTGAAGAACTTAAATTACGTTATGCAAGAAGAAACGACCTACCTTTTGATATTATATTTCATGAAGAACCTCTCGATCAATGGATTAGTGGAGAAGTTAATTGGTTAGATTTATATTACAGCGATCAACAACGTTGGGCATTTACTTTTCAAACAAAAGTTATCGAAGGACAGATTGCTATGCGTAAAAAATATAAGAAACAGATGCGCAATAATGGAAAGCCTTTACTTGTCGTAACTGAAAGATCTACTTTTGATAATGTGGAAATATTTGGAGAATTATTACTTAAAAAAGGATTTATGATTAAACCTGAATACGAACTTCTTAAACAACATGCTAATAATTGTTCGTACTATCCTGATTATCAAATTTGGATTGCAACTACGCCAACAGAATGTTTAAGAAGAATTAAAAATAGAGGTAGACCTGAAGAAATGAAAGTTCCAGATAGTTATTATATTGAAATTGCTGAACAATATGCACAAAAACTATCGCTCAAACTTGAAGTTTTTGATATCGAAGAATGTGGCATTGAAGAATCCACTGACAGAATAGAAAGAATCATTAACTCGTTGTTGTAGAATAAAAGTTTATATATATCCACATTTTTCAACTGTTATTACATTATTTGTCCTTGTTACTTTAAATGGTTTAGCACATCCATGAACTTTATTTTCAGCTATTAATCTTAAACATTCATTCTCTGGTGTATGAGGTGGAATTGGAGGACATCCTGCTTCTTTATAAACAGCGCATCTAAAAATTCCACAATTAATTTCCTGTTCATTTGTTTCAATTGTAATTCCACAATGTGGGCAGTTGTAGAACAATGACATTTAACGCAACTGTACTCTTGAATAACAAGCAAATTGAAATCATCAAAGAAATCAAATCTATGACTAAACTTATAATTAATAAGAATTGTTTCTATTTTTAATAAGTAATGTAATTTAAATTACAATTTATTTATTGTGTGTTACTT
>Ga0157374_10001256_pt1 | contig 21657 bp, 17 predicted proteins | sample M25metaG_FD_115308 | JGI IMG/M metagenome (GOLD analysis project Ga0157374, IMG submission 115308) | Miscanthus rhizosphere microbial communities from Kellogg Biological Station, Michigan, USA - M2-5 metaG | ecosystem: Host-associated > Plants > Roots > Rhizosphere > Soil | place: USA: Michigan... | reverse complement strand
CAGCATGATCTTGGTGAGCTGGGTTGCCTGCTTGGCGTTGAGTCCCACTCCGAAGGCGAGCTTGCGGCACTGGTATGGCTGCAGGCCCTGCACGAAATTCACTTCGAGCGTCTGGATGTCTTCCGGATTTTCGCGGGCGACCTGCTCGATATCGACGCCGCCGCGCGCCGAGGCGATGAACGCGACCGACTTCGTGGCGCGATCGACGAGCACCGACAGATACAGTTCTTTGGCGATGTCGGTCGCTTCGGTGATGAGCACACTGTTCACCGGCAACGCGCGGCCGCCGGACTGATACGTCTGCATCTTGGTGCCGAGCATCTTGGCCGCAGCAGCTTTCGCCTCGTCGGGCGACTTCACCAGTTTCACGCCGCCCGCCTTGCCGCGCCCGCCGGCGTGGATCTGCGCCTTGACCACCCACTCGTCGCCGCCGAGGGCCTTTGCGGCGTCGGCTGCCTGGTCGGGTGTCGTGGCGACTTTACCGGGCGGAACGGGAATGCCGTAGTCCGCAAACAGTTGCTTGGCTTGGTATTCGTGGAAATTCATGCGTGCATCCGGGGAAGGGGCGTTCGCGCGCGGAACGCGAGCCCGTTATTTTGAAGGAGCGCGTTGCCGATTGAAAGCGGCGTGGCGCCGGAAATTCTTCTGCAACAAAACGGTGGCGGATTGGTATACTTCGTTAAACTACTGTCAGCGCCGTGGCCACAGCGATAGACGTCCGCATTCGTCCCGACCCAGCGCTGAGCGACATCAGCCGGCGCGAAATCTATTTCTTCAATCTGTTTCGCGTTTTCCAGGCGGTTGTGCTTTGCGCGCTGATCTTCAGCGCGTACTGGACTGGCTGGGTACAGCTCGATTATCCCCTGATCGGGTGCGCCAGTTCGGTTATCTACCTTCTGCTCGCCATTTACACACTGGCCGAGACCAAGCGCTGGCGCAGCAACATTTCTTTCAAGGTCGCCGCGGCGCTGAGCCTGGACGTCACGGCGACGACGGTCGCGATGTTTTCGATCGCCAACCCGCCGACGGCGATTGCGATGCTGTTGCTGGTCAACGTCGGCGCGGGCGCATTGTTGCTGCCGCCGCGCTTGGCCGGTTTGTTCGCCGCGTTGGCCGCGCTGGGTGTGTTGGGCCAATGCGTGTACGGACGCACAGTGTTGCAGGAGGATCGCAACCTGCTCGAAGCCGGGTTGTACGGACTCAGCTATTTCGCGACCGCTACGCTGTGCTTCGTGCTCGGCAAGCAGATGCGCGAAACCGAAGCACTTGCCGAACAGCGCGGCATCGATCTTGCCAACCTTGCGCAGATCAACGAACTCATCATCCGCCGCATGAAAACCGGCGTGCTCGTGGTCGACGATGCGAACCGCGTGCACCGCTGGAACGAGTCGGCGTGGGCGCTGATGGGAAATCCGAAGCCGGGACAGCGCGATCTGGGCAGCGTCGCGCCTGAGCTGTCGCGCCGGCTGTATCACTGGCGCACGACGGGCAAGATCGAGAACACGGCCGTCGCATTGGCCGAAGGGGTGCCGGAAATCATTCCGCGTTTCACCAAGCTCGCATCCAACGACGACAACAACGTTTTGATCTTCCTTGATGACACGTCGCTGGTTTCGCGGCGTGCGGAGGAATTGACGCTGTCATCGCTCGGCCGCCTGTCGGCATCGATCGCACATGAGATCCGCAATCCGCTCGCCGCGATCAGCTATTCCGCGCAGCTGCTCGCCGAATCGGAGGAACTGAGCGACGCCGATAAGCGCATGGTCGAAATCATCAACAACCATTGCAGCCGCGTGAACGAGATCGTCGAGAACATCCTGCAGCTCTCGCGCCGCGAACGCTCGCGGCCGGAAAGCATCGACCTATCGCTGTGGGCGCAGCATTTCGTGGATGAGTATAAAAGTGGAAACGACATCGGCGCCGACCAGCTGCGGGCGGTCATGCAAGGCCGGCATGTCGAAGCGTTGGCAGATCCGCAGCAGTTGCAGCAGGTGGTGTGGAATCTGGTCCAGAATGCGTTGCGCTACGGACGTCTGCCGGGCGAGTCGGCGCGCGTGTCGGTTGTACCGAGACTCGCGAGCGACAAGGGGCCGCCACTGATCGAGGTCATCGACCGCGGCCCGGGCATTCCACCGAAAGTGGCCGCGCAAATCTTCGAGCCGTTTTTTACCACGCACGAATACGGCACCGGACTGGGCTTGTATCTCGCGCGTACGATGTGCGATGCCAACCAGGCAACGCTGGAATACGTACCGGTCGCCGGTGGCGGCAGCTGCTTCCGGATCACCCTTGCCGGACCCGCTGGCACAGCCCGCTAGTTCGCAATGTTGAAGCGATCGCGATGGAGCGGCGCGGCCATCTACCTATCGGTCCTGGCGATCATCGGCGCCGTGTATTGGCCGGTGCGGCACGCCGAGTTCATCTGGGACGACATCATTCTTTTTCATGATGCCGCGTCACTTCGCCAGGACGATTCGTGGCTGACGTTTCTCGTCCATGGCCTGAACGGGTACTACAACTATTTCCGGCCGCTGGTCGCGGCGTTCTTCTCGCTGCAATTGCGCCTTTTCGACGTTCGGCCGGGCGGAATGCACCTCGTTTCACTGGTGCTGCACTTGGCGAACACAGGCCTCGTCTGCGTCGTCGCGCGTCGCTTCGCGCCGACTGCGCGGCCGTTGCTGATCGCAATTTGCGCGCTGATGTACGGCCTGCATCCTGTGCTTGTCGAATCGGTTGTGTGGATTTCCTGCCAGAACGAACTCATCGTCACCTTTCTGGTGCTGATCGCGCTGTGGGCAAATGCCTCGATCGCATCGCGCGCTTGGCGTTCCGTCGTTGTCAGTATTATTTTTTTCCTCGCGGCATGCGCCAAGGAATCCGCAATCGCGTTGCCGCTGCTGATAGCGATTTTCGATATTTCTAATCGCGCCCGCGTGGACGCGAAACCTTGGACCATCACGTTACGCGATACGCTCCGTGACCAACGCGGCGTATATGCAACGTTGTTCGTGGTGGGCATTCTCTATATCGCCCTCAGAACCTGGGCACTCGGCTTCATCGTGGCGTCGAATTCGCCCACCGCGTTTTTCTCGCTGGGACATTTTCAGAAAGTTTGTTTCACGTTCATGCACTACGTGCAGCTTGCGGTGTGGCCGATGAGCGATTTGTCGCCGCTGCACGAAGTGGTGGACAGTTACTTCGCGTCGTTTTCATGGGAACTACTTTTTCAGGACTTTGCGACGGCGGGCTTGCTCGTCGCAGGTGCCGTACTGTTCTTAAAACGACAAACCTTGGGTGCGCTTGTCCTTTCGTTTGCCGCGGGGTTGTTCGCAGTCCTCAACATCATCCCTGTGCCGTTCGTCGAAAGCGTCTATCACGAACGCTATCTGACGATGCCGCTGGCGGTTTGCGCAGCCTGGCTGGTGCCCGTCATGATCGATGTGTTGCCGCAGCGGCGCGTGTACGGACTCGCGATGGGCGTCACCGCGTTGATCTGGCTCGCTGCCGCCGCGTTGAACGTCCGCGTTACGGTGCCGCTCTGGTCGGACGAACGCTCTCTTTGGGAATGGGCGGCGCGACTGACACCGAATTCGCTGACTGTCCGCCAACATCTTTTGTCGCTGTACATCATGCGAGAGGACTACTCAAAGGCGCGGGCACTCGCCCGGCAACTCGTCGACGAGGCTCCGGGTTGTCAGAATTGCATGCTCAACGTTGCCTTCCTGGCACTGCATGACGGAAACGAACCGCTCGCCGCGATCGCGTTGGAACGGCTCAAGTCCACTCCATCCCTGGCGCGCAACAAACCGGTCTTCCAGCAATACGTCCTGGCAACGGGTGAATTGCGCGAACTCAGGCACGACAAAACCGGTGCCGAAGAGGCGTACCGTGACGCCCTGACACTCGATCCGGACGATCCCGAAGCGACGATGGAACTTGCCGCGCTGCTGATCGTAGAAGGGCGAATCGAGGAAGGCGAACGCCTGGGACGACGGGCCATCGAGCTGTTCGCCCCCGACGAGAAGCAGCGCCGCCAGCATGTCCTGGACGCTATCCTCCACGATGCGACGCGGACACAACGCGCACAGGACCATCTGCAATAGCGCGTCTGCGCTTCACCTGCTGGCTGTTTTCGCTTATCGTCACCTACTATGGACAAACCCACCGCTTTGATCATCGACGACGAGCGCGACATCCGCGAACTCGTCACGATAACGCTGGGCCGCATGGGGTTGATTGTCGAGACGGCGAGCAATGTGAGCGAAGCGAAGCAGCGCCTCGCCGAGGGTACATTCGCGCTGTGCTTCACCGACATGAACCTGCCGGACGGCAACGGCCAAGAAATCATCGAACTTATCGCGGCGCGCTATCCCAAGACCCCGGTGGCGATGATCACAGCCTACGGAAACGTCGATGCGGCCGTGACCGCGCTGAAAGCCGGCGCGTTCGACTTCGTCTCCAAGCCGATCGACATCGGCATCCTGCGTCGTCTGGTGCAGACGGCGATGAAGCTCGCCGAGGAAAAGAAATCCGAACCGCCGAGCGCTAGCGCGGCCAAGATGCTCGGCGACTCGCCGGCCATCCATGAACTTCGCAACACGATCGGAAAACTGGCGAGAAGCCAGGCGCCGGTCTATATCAGCGGCGAGTCGGGCGTTGGCAAGGAACTCGTCGCGCGGTTGATCCACGAACTCGGACCGCGCGCGAGCAGTCCGTTCGTGCCGGTCAACTGCGGTGCGATTCCTTCGGAACTGATGGAATCGGAGTTCTTTGGGCACAAGAAAGGTAGCTTCACCGGCGCGCAGGCGGACAAAGACGGCCTGTTCCAGGTCGCGAACGGCGGCACGCTATTTCTCGATGAAGTCGCCGAATTGCCTGTGCACATGCAGGTGAAATTACTCCGCGTGATCCAGGAAAAAGCCGTGCGGCCCATCGGCGGGCGCGCTGAGGTTCCGGTCGATGTACGCATTCTGTCGGCCACGCACAAGAATCTCGGCAAGCTGGTCGAAAGCGCTCACTTTCGCCAGGATCTGTATTACCGCATCAACGTCATCGAATTGCGCGTTCCGCCGTTGCGCGAGCGCCGCGAAGACGTGCCAAAACTTGCTGGACGCGTGCTCGAGCGTTTAGCTCAGGACGGCGCTGGTTCACCGGCCAAATTGACGCCGGAAGCGTTGGCGTCGCTGCTTAGTTATCCGTTTCCCGGCAATGTCCGCGAACTGGAAAACGTCCTCGAGCGCGCCGTCGCGCTGTGCGAAAACAACGTGATCCGGCCAGAAGATTTGCGGCTGTCGCCAGCGAATCGCGATATGCCACCCCCGGAAGAAGAGATCGACGATGTGGGCGATGGAGGCGAGGGCGCCGGCGGACTGGATAGTTACATCTCCAATCTGGAGCGCGAAGCGATCATGAAGGCGCTTCAGGAAACCCGATACAACAAAACAGCGGCGGCGAAGAAGCTGGGCATCACTTTCCGGGCCTTGCGATACAAATTGAAGAAACTGGGCATCGATTAGTAAAACCCCCATCCCGTGGCATGCGGTATGCATGAACTTTGCGAAAGCGCGGGGGTGCCATGAGGACGAACAGCCGGGGTTTCACCCTGATCGAGCTGATGATTGTTGTGGCAATCATCGCGATTCTTGCTGCAATCGCTTTGCCGGCCTATCAGGATTACACCATTCGAGCCCAGATTTCAGAAGGCATCACGTTGACCGACGGCGTGAAATCGTCCGTTTGGGATTTCATATCGAATACCGGCCGCATGCCGCCCAACAACGGGTCAGCCGGGATTACCGCAAGCGGCAGCATCCAGGGAAATTACATCTCGAGTGTGCAAGTTACGAATGGCTTGATTTCCGCGACGCTGGGGAACAAGGCCAACGCTTCGATAGCGACCAAAACCATCCAGATGTCACCCTTCACGAGCGGCGGTTCGATCCGCTGGACCTGCAAATCGGCGACGCTGGCCGCTAAATACCTGCCGACTTCGTGCAGATAATTCGGGGTTCGGTGACACCCGGGGTCAAAAACTGACGTTAACCGCCAAGCAAACGTTTTCCGGCAATTTTCGCGGCTAGATAGTGTGATGCGCTTCTCAGTTGTCCGCTAAATCGAGGAGCGCCCAGTGGCACGGAAACTGCTTTTCATCCTACGATTCTCTGCCTTTCCAGGCCAGGCGCCATGGATGAGTCGGCCAGCCAGGCCAGGCAGCGATTCAGGGGCAATCGTTGCAGTTAGCTAACTACATACTTGAGGAATCCACATGAAGAACGTCCAGAAGGGTTTTACCCTTATCGAATTGATGATCGTGGTTGCGATCATCGCCATCCTGGCTGCCATTGCTCTGCCGGCGTACCAGGATTACACCATCCGTTCGCAGGTCTCTGAAGGTTCGGTTCTCGCCGACGGGGCCAAGACGGCCGTTGCCGAGTTCTTCACCAACAAGGGCTTGTTCCCGACCACCAACCTGTCGGCCGGTCTGGCGACGGCGACTTCGATTCAAGGCAACTACGTCACGCAGCTGTCGGCCGTCTCCGGCGTCATCACGGCGACCTACGGCAACAAGGCCAACTCGAAGATCACCGGTTCGACCCTGCTCTTCTCGGCGTACAGCAAAGGCGGCGGTTCCATCGCCTGGACCTGCAAGTCGACGACGTTGGCTTCGAAGTACCTGCCGACGTCTTGCCGCTAATTAGCGTGCGAAGATCAAAAAGGGGCCGCGAAAGCGGCCCTTTTTCTTTGGCGCGCGGGCAAAATGGCGCGACCACTGTTCTCGCGAGAATTCATGCCTCAGTTTTCCGTGCGCACTTTTATCACCGCTGCGGCCGTGGTTCTGTTTGTCGCTGCGGCTTGGTGGGTATACACACCGGGAATGTCGGGCGCGTTTCTTTTCGACGACAACGTAAACCTGCCAGCGCTCGGAGACTACGGACCGGTCGACAACTGGCGCACGTTTCTTTTTTACCTAACCTCCGGTAACGCCGACCCTACGGGTCGCCCCCTTTCGCTTCTGTCGTTTTTGCTCGATGCCCAGGACTGGCCGGCGGATGCGGAAGCGTTCAAGCGCACCAACATTCTGCTGCACGTGTTTAATGGCGTGCTATTGACGTGGCTCCTGCTGGAATTGGGTCGCGCGCTCGGCTTCAACGAGGATCGCACCGAGAAAGCCGCCGTTCTCGGCGGTGCGATCTGGCTGCTCCACCCTTTGTGGATCAGCACCACGCTTTACATCGTGCAGCGCGAAGCGATGCTGCCCGCCACGTTCACGCTGGCCGGACTCATCGCCTATACGCGAGGACGCCGACAGAGTGCCTCGCCGGTTTGGCTGCTGTCATCTCTATGTTTGTTTACAACGCTGGCGTTCTTGTCCAAAGCGAACGGGTTGTTGCTGCCGACGCTTGCGTTTGTAGTCGATACCATCGTGAGGTCAGCGCCGAATGGGCGCTATTCGCGAAAAGCACCACTTCCTGTCAACGTTTTCACCGTGACGGTTACGTTCGCCATTGCCGCCTACCTTGTCTACATCGGCGCGCAATGTCTGCTGCGCGACATCAGCGCGCAACGACCATGGACGGAGTGGCAACGTCTGATCACCGAACCACGCGTGCTTTGCGACTACCTCGGACTATTGATCTTCCCGCACCCTTACTCCCGCGGATTGTTCAACGACAGCTTTCCTGTGTCGACATCGGTCTTTCAACCATGGACGACGCTCGTCGCGGCCGCCGTCATGGTGGCGTTGATCGTGTTCGCGATCCGCGCGCGCAAGCGTTACCCGTCCACATCACTTGCGATCTGCTTCTATTTCGCCGGACATGTCATGGAGTCGACGACCGTTCCGCTGGAGCTTTATTTCGAACATCGCAACTACTTGCCCGCCATGCTTCTGTTCTGGCCGGTTTCAATATGGCTGACCGATTCCCGAGGACCGCTCCACTACGTTCGTCCCGCGCTTGCGCTCGGCTTGCTGATCCTGCTCGGCACCGAGACGCGCATCGCCGCCGCGCTGTGGGGCGATCCGAGCACGCAAGCCATCGTATGGGCAGCGCAGAACCCGGACTCTCCTCGTGCGCAAGCAAACGCCGCGATCATCGAGCGCAGCGTGGGGCGACTGCCGCAAGCGGAGGCGCGTCTGCGCCGCGCCTTGGCGACACGACCTCTGGAAATCCAACTCACCATCAATTTGCTCGGAGTGCGCTGCGAACAGGGATCGATCGCTCCGGCGGATTTCGAAGCCGCCAAACGATCGCTGCGTGAAGGTAACAATACCGGCCCGCTGAGCTTCGACTGGATTTCGCGCGCAATCGACCTGGCCCGAGACAATGCCTGCACGGGATTGACGCTCCCCCAAGTCGGCGAACTTATCGACGCGCAGCGCGTCAACCATCGCGCACTCGCCAACCCGCGTTTTCGCCAGGACTCGCTGGATCTGCAAGCGCAGCTCGCGTTGGCCTCCGCAGACAATGATCTGGCGGCTGCAAAATTCATGGAAGCCTTGCGCATCGATCCCAGACCCGACGTCGCGTTGCGTCAGGCTGCCCTGTTGGCGTCGGCAGGCATGCCGCAAGCAGGATTGGAGGAGCTCGACTACTATTCACACGTGGAAAAACAAGCCGGAGAAGCGCCTGTGCACGACATGCAAACCCTGCATCGTTACCTGCTGCGACGCGACGGCTTCTGGACGCGCGAGGTCGATCATTTGCGTGGCACGTTGCAGGCCGATCTCGCCGCACAACGCGGCGGCGCTCGGTAACCATGTCGGATTCGCGTCGCGCATGGATGCTTTTCGCGCTGCTTGCCTTGGGTTGCGTCGCGGTGTACTGGCCGGCGCTTCACGGCGGCTACATCTTCGACGACTCGATCTACTTTGTAGACAACCAGGACGTTCACGTCACCACGCTCGGCTTCGGCGATTGGTGGCGAGCCGCCTCATCGCAATGCGCGATGAATCTGTTGTGCCGACCACTCAGCGCACTTACGCTCGCGGGTAACTACTACCTTTCCGGCCTTGATCCGTTCTGGCCGAAATTGACGAACGTGATGATTCACGTCGTGAACGGCGCGATCGTTTTCCTGATGCTGCGCGCACTTTTCGCATTCAATGCCCAAGTGCGCCACCAGTCGAAGTCCCACGATATCGCTGCGGCGGTAATTGCCGGCACCTGGCTGCTGTTGCCGATCAACCTCACTGCTGTGGCCTATGTGTCGCAGCGATCGGAAGCGCTCGCCACATTTTTTGTTTTCGCCGGACTTTGGTGGTACATCCGCCTCAGGCAGCGCGCATACGAAGGTCGGCAGGTCAACGTCTTGCTCTGGTTTTCCATCGGGACCTGCACACTGGTCGGCCTTACTGCGAAGGAAGATGCGGCGCTCCTGCCCTTGCTGGCAGCATGTATCGAGTTCGCCATCCCCCGCTTCCGGAACCGCGACGGTCGCCTCAACCGATCGACGATAGCGTTGCATGTCTGCACCTTGTTGCTGCCGCTGTTGTTGGCCTGCGTGTTCATCGTGCCACGCGCCGTGAGCGGGATATCGGCGTTCCGCAATTTCTCCATTGGCGAACGCGTGCTGACGGAAAGCCGCGTTTTGATCGACTACATCGTCTGGACGCTACTCCCCAGCCTAAATTCGCTCACGTTCTACCACGACGACCTACCGGTATCCCATTCACTGCTGGACCCGGCCACGACCCTTTTCTCGATAGTTGCGTTGGGTATTTTGCTCGCTGCCGGATTCATTGCGCGTCACAGCCGCCCGTTGCTGTGCCTTGGCATTCTCTGGTTTTTTGCCGGGCAATCGATGACGGCGACGATCATTCCGCTGGAACTCGTATTCGAACATCGAAACTATTTTCCGTCCGTGGGTCTGTTGCTCGCCGTCGCTTCTGTGTTGTTTTTGGAGCCCGTCGTGAAGACTGCTGTGCTGCGCATTGTGCCGGCCTGCTTCATACTTTTTTTTGGATTCGTGACGTTTCTGCGCGCAGAAGAGTGGTCGAACCCGATCAAACTTGCGTACAACGAAGCCCTGAAGCGGCCAAACTCCGCTCGCGCGCAATATGAACTCGCCCGCCTTCTGATCATCGCATCCAACGACAATTCGAAGTCGCCGCTCATCGAACAGGCGCGTGACATCCTGAAACGCAACGCCGCCAATCCCGAAAGCGGCATCAGCTCGTTGCAGGCACTGATTTACATCAACGCCAAAGCGCAGCAGCCGATCGATCCGGAATGGTGGAAGGAGATCGTCGACAAACTCACGCAACGCACGCCGACCAAAACCGATATTGCCGCCATCACGTTTCTGGCGCACTGCCAGTTCGACGGAGACTGTCCGCAACAGACGCAGGAATTGCTGGACGTCTTCCAGGTCGGCTTGCAGCGATCCAACGGCGACCCGAACCTGATGTCTGCTTACGCCGATTTCGCGGCGATAAGGCTGCACGACAACGAGCTCGCCGAACGCATGTACACCGGCGCCATTGCGGCGATTCCCAAACTGGCGTCGTACCGGATCAACTACATCCAGTTCCTCCTCGCCACGCGCCAATTCGACAAGGCGCAAGCGGCGATCACGGAACTTAAACAGATCGATTTCGCAGGTGCCGAGGCGCGAAACACGTCTCGGCTGGAGCAAATGCTGCAAGCCGCGCGCGACAGCGACGGCAGCACGAGCGACGCCAAACCACAGTAGACTGTGCAGGCGTTCGCAGGCCGTCCGGGGAACCGATGAAGCTGATTATCCAATTGCCTTGCTTCAATGAAGCCGACGCGCTTCCGGTCACGCTTCCGACCTTGCCGCGCCGTATTGAAGGCTGCGACAGCGTCGAGATCCTCGTCATCGACGACGGCTCCAAGGACGATACCGCCGAAGTCGCGAAACGTCTCGGCGCCGACCATGTGGTGCGACATCAGAAAAACCGCGGGCTCGCCGCTGCGTTCATGACTGGCCTTGAGACCGCCATCGGTCTGGGTGCCGACATCATCGTCAACACCGACGCGGACAACCAGTACGACGCACGCGACATCGAAACGCTCGTCCGCCCGATCCTCGACGGCAGCGCCGAATTCGTGATCGGCGCGCGTCCGATCGAGACGACGCAGCACTTCTCGTGGCTCAAGCGAAAACTGCAGGGAATGGGTAGCCGCGTCGTTCGGCTCGCCTCGAAGACCAACGTCGCCGACGCGCCGAGTGGATTCCGCGCGATGACCCGCGACGTGGCCATGCGCCTCAACGTGTTCAACGCATATACCTACACGCTGGAAACCATCATCCAGGCCGGGCGCAGCAACATCCGCGTCGAATCGATACCGATCCGCACGAACCCCGACATGCGGCCATCGCGATTGGTCAAGAGCATGGGCAATTACGTATTGCGCTCGCTCGGCACCATCGTGCGCATTTTCGCGACCTACCGGCCGATGCTTTTCTTCTGGCTGCTCGGTGGATTTTTTGCAACGATCGGACTCGTCTCGGGCATCCGTTTTCTCGTATATTTCGTGATCGACCAAGGCGCAGGCCATGTGCAATCGGTGATCCTGACCGCGATGTGCATGACGCTGGCGTTTCTCTTGTTCATTCTGGGGTTCCTTGCCGACCTGATGGCGACGAACCGACGTTTGCTCGAGCGCATCGAGTGGCGCGTTCGACGCCTGGAACAGCGCAAAGAATCCAGCAACGTTTCACGGTGAGGAGCGCGCATTGAAACGAGCGTTGATTTCAGGAATTACCGGTCAAGACGGCGCCTATCTCGCCGAATTCCTGCTCAAGAAAAACTACGAGGTGCATGGCATCAAGCGCCGCTCGTCGTCATTCAATACCGAGCGCATCGATCATCTATACCGCGATCCGCACGAGGCCAACCGAAAATTCATTCTTCACTACGGCGACCTCACCGATGCAACTAACCTCATTCGTATCGTGCAGCAAGTCCAACCCGACGAAATCTATAACCTCGGCGCGCAGAGTCATGTCCAAGTTTCGTTCGAGACGCCAGAATACACTGCGAATGCCGATGCGCTCGGCACATTGCGCCTTCTCGAGGCGATTCGCATTCTAGGGCTCGAAAAGCGCACGCGCTTCTATCAGGCATCTACCTCCGAGCTTTACGGAAAAGTCTGCGAATCACCACAAACAGAATCGACACCCTTTTATCCGCGGTCGCCGTATGGCGTCGCCAAGCTGTACGGATTCTGGATCACGGTGAATTACCGCGAGGCATACGGGATGTACGCATGCAACGGCATCCTGTTCAATCATGAATCGCCGATCCGCGGGGAGACGTTCGTAACACGCAAGATCACGCGTGCACTCGCGCGCATACATCTAGGGCTTCAGGATTGCCTCTATCTCGGCAACCTCGATGCCCGCCGCGATTGGGGGCATGCGCGGGACTACGTCGAAATGCAATGGCTGATGCTACAGCAGGAAACCCCCGAAGACTTCGTCATCGCGACCGGCCAGCAGCACTCAGTCAGAGAATTCATAGAGCGTGCGGCTCGAGAGATCGGCATCACACTGGCCTGGTCGGGTACGGGCCAAGACGAATACGCGGTCGTGACCGCCGCCCCGAATGACTCTGCCGTCAAGCCAGGCCAGCGAATCACCGCCGTCGATCAACGTTATTTCAGAGCCGCGGAAGTTGAAACTTTGCTCGGCGATGCGACCAAGGCGCGAACCCGGCTCGGATGGTCGCCGAAGATCGGCTTCGATTCTTTAGTCAGCGAGATGATGCGTGCGGACCTGGCACTCGCAAAACGCGATGCGTTGGTCGACTCTGCCGGCTACTATGCGACGCGCCACCATGACTGAAAGCACGTTCGACACTGGCGCGCGTATTTACATCGCCGGCCACCGAGGTTTGGTTGGTTCGGCTATTCTTCGCCGCCTGCAACGAGAGGGTGCGAATGCAGTCCTCGTGCGTACCCGCGATGAGCTCGATCTAACAGATCAGGCCGCTGTCGATGCCTTCTTCGCGGCAGACAAACCCGACTACGTATTTCTGGCGGCCGCAAAAGTCGGCGGTATTCACGCGAACAGCAAGTATCCCGCGGAGTTCATTCGAGATAATCTCGCCATACAGACGAATGTGATTCATTCGGCGTGGAAGCACCAATGTAAGAAACTACTGTTCCTCGGTTCTTCGTGCATCTATCCGAAACTGGCACCACAGCCCCTGAGCGAGGATGCGCTCCTGACCGGACCCCTCGAACCGACCAATGAGTGGTATGCGATCGCCAAGATCGCTGGACTCAAGATGTGCCAAGCGTATCGTAGACAGTACGGGTTCAATGCCATCGTTGCGATGCCGACCAATCTTTACGGACCGCACGACAACTTTCACCCCGACAATTCTCACGTAGTGCCGGCCCTCATCGGCCGATTCGCGGAAGCGAAGAAAACCGATGCTTCGACAGTCACGATCTGGGGAAGCGGCACGCCGCTACGCGAATTCCTCCACGTCGACGATCTCGCCGATGCGTGCATTTTTTTGATGCGCAGCTACGATGACGAAGCCATGATCAACGTCGGTTCGGGCCACGAAGTTTCGATTGCTACGCTTGCGCACTTGATTGCCGACATCATTGGCTACAGCGGCCGACTCACCTTCGATTCCGAAAAGCCGGATGGCACGCCACGCAAGCTGCTCGACAGTTCCCGCCTTGCAAATCTCGGTTGGCGCGCAGGAATTTCGTTGCGTCGGGGGCTCGCCGATACTGTTGCATGGTTCTCTTCGCGCGCATGAATCGTATCGAAGATCGCATGGCATTTCTTCGGACATGGCGTCTGAATTCCCGGCGAATGCTGCCCACATGTTGAGCCGCGTGCTCGGTCGATGGGGACTCGGCCGCCTTGCCCACAACACGGTGGTTAGTACATTCTGGCAATATGCGCGTATCGGTACGCAAGCGTTGTGGCTCATCGCAATCGCGCACTGCTTGGGACCTGCCGGCTACGGTTCATTCGCGGGTCTGGCGGGACTCGCTATCGCGATGAGCGGCCTGTCGGGAATCGGCTCCAGCCTGCTGCTGCTCAAAAATGTATCGCGCGACCACGCCACCTTGTCTGCGCAATGGCGGAAGGCGGTCTTCACGACCCTCATCACGGGCGTCGCACTTACGGTGATTTTCTGTGCGGTTGCGTCGCCAATCTGTGGCTACAGGGTCCCGTGGCCGACGCTCGCACTGATCGGTTCCTCGGAATTGCTATGCGTTCCGATCGTGAATATCGCTTCCTTCTCGTTTCAGGCCCATGAGCGCTTGTCCTGGACCGGTGCGTTTCCAGCCTGCATGGCGGCGTCGCGTTTTTTCGCAGCGGCCGGAATGTGGGCGTTCGGCAGCACGAACACACTCTCTCTTTATACAGGTTTTCATTTTACCGCGTCGGTGCTGGTCGTCTTGTTCGCCGTGTCCGTCGTCCAATTTGTACTACACCCTTCCCGATCGCGCTATGAGCTTACACGCAACGACATTCGCGAAGGGCTGACATTTTCGTCGATCTGGTTAACCAGCAACACTCTGAGTGAGCTAGACAAGACGCTCACCTTGAAATTCGCCGACAGCGAAGTCGCCGGCATTTATGCTGCCGCGTATCGATTGACAAGCGTGTTAACTCAACCTGTCGTCGCGCTGTCAAGCGCCGTGCAGCCACGCTTGTTTCGCCAATCCGGCCACGACTCGCGCGCCGAACGCGGGTCGCTAGTGCGGCGTATTGCGATGAGCACCGCTGGATATGGCATCCTCGCCTCACTAGCCCTACTTCTATTGGCGGGCGTACTTCCCGTTGTACTCGGGCAAGCCTTCGCGCGATCGGCAGACACCGTATATTGGCTCGTTCTAGTTCCGCCTTTTTACTCCCTACGATTGATGGGGAACACGATCTTGATGACGATGGGGCGGCAAAGTACGCGTTTCCTGGTCGAAATAGGGGGCATCGCGTTGCTGATAGCGCTGTGCGTGCTTTTGGTACCAACGTTCGGTCAGCACGGCACTGCAATAGCGGTAAGTGTGACCGAGGCCTTCCTTGCCGCCTGCGTTTGGGCCATTCTTTGGGGCACCACCGCCGTAACGACCACCACCACTTAGTTATGAATACATCGTTGACGTGCCCTTGTTGTGGCCGTTCCAAAGTCGACGATGTCGGCGCACTGCCTGACAGCTGGTGGTTCGCGGGCATCCATCAAGACCACGCGTTACCCGGCGGACGATTGTATTCGTGCCCCGACTGCGAATTGAAGATTCGATTTCCTTTACTGACACCGGACACGTATGTACGCCTTTACAGCAAAGCGCCGCACGACGTGTGGGAGTCAACGGCACCACGCAAGGATTTTGATCTTATCGCTGCCCAAATTCGCGGTCGATTTCCGAACGGGGCCGTCATCCTCGACTTCGGATGCTACACCGGCGACTTGCTCGCAAGGCTCGGAAACACCTACCGGACGTGCGGCGTTGAGATCGGTCAAGCAGCAGCCGCGATCGCGGCTTCTCGCGTTAATGGGAAGATATGGCCCACGTTGAAAGATATTCCGCCGAATGACCGCTTTGATGTCGTGATCGGATCAGATGTCGTCGAACACTTTGCGAATCCGTCCCAGATCATAGGTGATCTGGCGTGCAAACTCCGGGAGGATGGGCTACTCATCGTCTCAACGGGAAACTCGCGGGTGGCGCTGTGGGATCGGTTCGGCGCCAACTGGTGGTATTGCTTCTATCCGGAACACATAACTTTTTTTTCGATCACCACGTTCGAGTATTTGGCGGCTCATCACGGACTGTCGTTGGAGCATTGCGAACGGTTTCGCCACGCGAACCAGGGACCTCTTCGACGCGTGGCGGCTTTCATCCTAGCGTGCGCCTACGGTTATTTCCCAAACGCCTATTTGCGGCTTGCGCGTACTCTCAGGAGAATGATGGGGCGCTGCCCTGACCTTCCTGGCGTCCCGGGCAACGGCGCAACGAAGGACCACCTTCTAATCGTCATGAGAAAAACCGGAAATGCCGAATCGTAAAAACATGGAGGACGCGGTTCGCCGCGCCGTCAACCGTTTTGGAATCGATCTTCATCGCTATCGTCCGGAGCGCTCGGAATCCGCACGCTTATCCGCGATGCTGACGCATCATCATGTAAGGACGGTCTTGGATGTGGGCGCGAACGAAGGTCAGTTTGCCCGATCGCTCCGCACCGCTAAATTTGCTGGGCGCATCGTTTCGTTTGAACCATTGAGCAATGCGCATGCTCGACTGCTTTCGGCTAGCGCAGGCAATGGGTTATGGACCGTTGCACCCCGGAGTGCCATAGGCGATACCGATGGCGAGGCAGAGATCCATATCGCCGGAAATTCCGTCAGCAGTTCATTGCTGGACATGCACAATCGCCACCTGACCGCCGCTGCGGACTCAGGCTACACGGGTGCGGAAAAAGTCCGCCTCGCAAGACTCGATACGATTCGCGCTGAGATTCCCGCGATCGCGAGCCCACTTTTTTTGAAAATCGACACCCAGGGTTACGAGGACAAGGTCCTTGACGGCGCTCCGGATGTGCTTCGCGACAGCGTCGGGCTTCAACTCGAAATGTCCTTTGTGACACTTTACCAAGGGCAGCAGCTCTTCGACGCACTGCTCGACCGCGTTCGATCTGCCGGTTTCTCGATCTGGGCGATCTGGCCTGGAGTCTGCGACCAGACGACGGGGCGTATGCTCCAAGTCGATGTCGTACTTTTCCGCGACTGACACGCCTTAGCATGTCATCCATGATCTCCTCGCCCACCGCTGATGTTCCGCATATTTCGGTCGTCACGGTCGTGTTCAACGGCGCGATGCACCTGGAACACTGCCTGCAAACCGTTCGCAACCAGGCTGGGATCTCACTCGAACATATCGTTATCGACGGTGCGTCCCGTGACGCTAGCGTCGAAATAATCCGCCGCCATGCTGATGGCCTCTTCTATTGGATCAGTGAGCCCGACCGGGGCATTAGCGATGCCATGAACAAAGGCTTGGCTCAGGCCCGTGGCGATTGGATTCTGTTCTTGCAGTCCGACGACTTCCTCCTTTCATCGGATTCTCTTCGACTCTGCTATCAAGTTCTCGCTGACACGCACGCCGATGTCGTGTGTTTCCCGGTCGAATTCGGCATTCCCGGAAAATCCCGATTGCTGAAACCACGCGGCGGAGGTCTTTGGTTGAATCTGAAAAACGGATTGCCCCATCAGGCCTGCTTCACGCGGCGCAGTCTTTTCCATGAGGTGGGTGATTTTGATCTCGGATTGACCGTCAACATGGACTATGAATTTTTCCTTCGCGCAAAGCGCGCCGGAGCGCGATTCGAAACAAGAAATTCACCAGTGCCAAGTTTTATGCGGGACGCAGGCGTGAGCAGCCAGCGAGATTGGAAATCATTGCGTCGTCGGTTCGACGATGAACGGAGAATCCATTTTCGCCACGCGGACAATGTTGCACTGCGCTTGTTCTATCGCGCGTATTGGCCTGTTTATCTCGCCTATCGACGGCTACGATCGCTTTCGGCAAAGAGTCTGGAGAATTGACGGACGTACTGGGCGCTACGGTCAGTTATCTCGGCTTCCGGGCGAACCCAGCTTTAACTCCACGCCACATTGATTTCAGTTGTGCGCCACGCTGATCGTCGAGTGTCATGTGGACCATGGCGGTCAGTGAAAGCTTGACCACATTCCAGAATTTCCATACTGCGAAAACGTATCGCCGACGCATGAGGCGAACGGCATTCCGAAACAAATAGAAGTGCCGGATAGGTGATCGCATAGGCCATACGCGCCAGCCAAACCACCAAAACCGTACGCCGCGGTCGCCCATGAAGTGGGTGAACACGGCATTCGGAATTCCCCACAGCGTAAAACCGGCAGCCAATATGCGGAAAGACCATTCCGTATCGATGTGGTCGATGAAAAATTCTTCTTCCAATCCGCCCAACTGCCGGAAAAGCTCCAGTGGCATCAGCGTGCCGCTACCGTTGATGTTCGTACATGCCACCGGCTGGGTCGCTTTCTCATCAGGAAAAATTCTCACCCACCGCCACCGCGTCGCACAGTGGAACCCATGCTGCAGACCGGTCGCTGGATCCACAAGTTTGGGCCCGAGCGCGCCCACACGGTTACCTAGCACCTCTAGCTTCGCGAAGGCCTCGACGAGGGTTTGGACGGCACCCACATGCGGCTCGGTATCCTGATCGAGCAACAAGACGAGCCGAGGGCGTCGTCCGTCTTCGCCGATCGCTGCAACTCCACGATTGACGGCTGCGGCGAGACCCAAATTGCTCTCGTTCCGCAGCAGGACGATTGTCGGGATATCTGCAGAAAGCTTCTCGATCTGTTCACGGATCGCCGGTGCCGAGGCGTTGTCCACGAGAACTTTCAGGGATGCCGTCGGCAGAGCGTCGAGCTGTTTACGCAGCAACACCATATCGGGATTGAACGTAACAGTGACGCACGCGATACCGGTTGGGTCAAATGGAGCTTCGTTAACCATTCAACCACCCGTCGAGCACCGCGCGCCGGAAGCGCTCGTCGAATCGGGGCCACGCGAAATCTGCCGCGTATTCCATCGTCCGACGGCGCACTGACGCATCGAGCCTCTCTAACGTATCGACAACCGCTGATGCAAAAGCTGCGGCATCGCCTGGCGTCACGAGCGTTCCCGATTCGCCATCGCGCACGGACTCAACAATTCCTCCACTTGCGTACGCGACCGTCGGAACGCCGAAAGACGCCGCCTCGATCGCTACCATGCCGAAACCTTCCGGATCGCCTGGAAGTTCACGGACGGGAAACACGTGCAAGTCCGCTGCTCGATAGATGCGTGCAAGTTTGCGCTGATCGGAGATGACACCGAGGAATCTCAGGCGCTGACCGACACCCGCATTGTCCGCCGCAGCCTGGATACTCTCGCGTGACTGAGACTTCGCATAGAGTGAATGCGACGGTGCATCACCCACAACGATCAATGTGCAACGAGGGAAAGACGCAACGATACTCGGCAGCGCGTCAGTTACGAATTCGCGCAGACCCTTGCGCTCCGTTAAGCGTCCAACGGATAGCAGCAGCGGACCCTCGCCGATACTCAATTCCGCACGCATAGCCGTGTCGCGACCAGCCCATGCAGACGCCTCGCCCGGATCTGCGCCGGGATGAACAACCAACATGCGTTTGCGGGAAATACGGAGTTGTGCCGCAAGTCCGGCGCTGACTTGGCTGTTTGCAATCACCCTGTCCATGCGCCGCAATGCAGGCACCCAAACTAACCGATACAACCAGTGCCGGACGGCTACATCGAGGCCGTGTACATAGACGACGGCTTTTGCGCCGTGCATTCTCGCGACCAACCACGCCAAAGGAGCCGTTACGCCGCTTCCCGCCAGCACAATGTCCGGCTTGTAGCGCCATGCGCAGATCATCGCCTGAAAGAAGGCGATGCACAGGAAAAGTGGCAGCGGTTTCAACGGCGCTTCCTTCGCTCCCACGCTTGACGGTGCTTCAACCGCCGCGCCGACGGGGCCAACGATCCATGTATCCGCCGCACGAGCGATTGCGTCGACCATGTGCCAGTTCAGTTTCTCCATCCCACCCCAATACGGCGGGAAGTTCCGCGTCACCACGAGCACACGTGGACGACGCGCCGGCTCAGTCATCGCGACGATACATCAACGCCGTAATCTGCTCGGAAATCAGGCCAATCAAAAAGATGATTACCGACGCCGAGAGCAGCAACAAGCTCATGTTGGTGAACCTGTGTACGGTAACGAACGTGTAGATGTAGTTGGCCAATCCGGCCAGGAAAAAAAAGATCGACGTCGGCACGAACAGCTTCAGCGGCGAATACAGCGTCGCGATCTTGAAGATGATCAGAAGAAAACGCGCACCGTCGCGCAATGGCCGGATGTGGCTTTTACCGACGCGCCTATGAACCGCGAGGGGTTCATAGGCGAGCGCATAAGCGCTGCGAAAGAACGCCATCGTGATGGTCGTGGGATACGAAAAGCCGTTCGGCAGCAAATGGATGAACTCACGAAACTTGGCGGCCCTGACCGCGCGAAAGCCCGAGGTCAGGTCGCGTACGTCGAATCCGGTCATCCAGCTCGCCAGCCGGTTGTAGACTGCATTGGCCACTCCGCGCCCGACGCCGGCTTGTCCTGACCAGTCACGCGCGCCGACCACCATGTCGAATCCCTCGTCCAGACGTGCCAGCAGGCGGCCTATGTCAGCCGGATCGTGCTGGCCGTCGGCGTCGAGGAAGACCAAGGTGTCGCCCTTGGCCTCGCGCGCTCCGCGCTTGATCGCGGCGCCGTTTCCCATCGAATAGGGCTGCCGGACAGAGCGCACGCCGTTCGCCGCGCAAACGGCGGCCGTATCGTCTGTGGATCCGTCGTCGACGATGATGATTTCGGCCGCGGGCTGGGCCGCCTTGAGCCTGGGCAGCAGGGCGGCCAGAGCCGCCGCCTCGTTTTTTGCCGGCAATACGATGCTGATCACGCTTCGTTGATCCCCTCGCGGCTAATCTAGCCCTGTCCGGGTACCCGTTTTCGGCAGGTTTCCCTATCTCGAAGCGTAAACAGATTGGGGCGGCGGCGCCAGCTTAAAAAACGATACTACGGCGGCCGTTTTTGAGGTACATTCCATCGTGATTTCGGGGATTTACATGGGATTCTTATGGCGACACAAATGAATCCTGCGGCGCTTGCGGGATTGTCCGGCGTGGCACGTCGCCTCGTGGTCGAGGGGACGCTGGCCGATGCCGACGCGCGCAAGGCCGTGGAGTCGTCGCTCAAACAGAAGATTCCGCTCGGTTCGTACCTGATCGAACATGCGCTGGCCAACGGTATCCAGGTGGCCATGGCCGCCTCCGCCGAGTTCGGCGTACCGCTGTTCGACGCCGAGGCGCTGGACCTGAACCAGGCGCCGATCAAGATGGTGAGCGAGAAACTCATCCTGCAGCACAAGGCGCTGCCGCTGTTCAAACGCGGCAACCGCCTCTTCGTCGGTCTGGCCGATCCGACCAACCTGCACGCGCTCGACGAGATCAAGTTCCAGACCAACCATTCGGTCGAACCCATCCTCATCAGCGAGGAACAATTGAGCCGCGCGATCGACATGGCGCTCAACGCCGCCGGCTCGACGGTCGAAGGTCTCGACGATGCCGAAGGACTCGACACGCTCGATGTCGAAGGTGGCGATCTCGAGGAGAGCGACAGCAGCAGCGGCGTCGATGCCAGCGGCACCGACGATGCGCCGATCGTGAAGTTCGTGAACAAAGTGCTGGTCGATGCGATCAAGCGCGGCGCATCGGATATCCATTTCGAACCGTACGAAAACAACTACCGCGTGCGCCTGCGCATGGACGGCATGCTACGTGCGGTTGCGTCGCCGCCGGTCAAGCTGACGCCGCGTATTTCCTCGCGCCTGAAGGTCATGTCGGGCCTCGACATCGCCGAGCGCCGCGTGCCGCAGGACGGACGCATCAAGCTCAATCTGTCGAAGACCAAGTCGGTCGACGTCCGCGTGAGCACGTGTCCGACTCTCTTCGGCGACAAGGTCGTGCTGCGTATCCTCGACGGTGCGGCCGCCAAGCTCGGCATCGAGAAGCTCGGCTACGAGGACAATCAGCAGAAACTCTTCCTCGACGCGAT
>Ga0157374_10001255_pt1 | contig 21658 bp, 18 predicted proteins | sample M25metaG_FD_115308 | JGI IMG/M metagenome (GOLD analysis project Ga0157374, IMG submission 115308) | Miscanthus rhizosphere microbial communities from Kellogg Biological Station, Michigan, USA - M2-5 metaG | ecosystem: Host-associated > Plants > Roots > Rhizosphere > Soil | place: USA: Michigan... | reverse complement strand
GGGAATGCATACACTTATAAAGTCAAAAGTTAAAATTCAAAAGGTTGCGATCTATTTTTTTGACTTTTGAATTTTGACTTTTTAATTCCTATGAACCTATACACCATCGATACCGGCTTATTCAAACTCGACGGCGGCGCTATGTTTGGCGTTGTACCTAAAGTAATATGGGACAGGATTAACCCGGCCGACGAGAACAATTTATGCTCATGGGCCATGCGCCTGTTGCTGGTAGAGGATGGTGATCGCCTGATACTGGTCGACACCGGCATAGGCAATAAGCAGGATGAACGGTTTCTGAGCTATTATTACCTGCACGGTGATGCCACGCTCGATTCATCGTTAAAGAAACATGGCTTTCATAGGGATGATATAACCGATGTGTTTTTAACTCACCTGCATTTCGACCATGTGGGTGGAGCGATAGCACGCGAAGGCGACAAGTTGGTGCCGGCATTTAAAAAAGCCACGTACTACAGCAACCAAAAGCATTGGGATTGGGCCTTAAACCCGAACGACCGGGAAAAAGCATCATTCCTGAAGGAGAATATCCTACCTATACAGGAAAGTGGCCGGCTGAAATTCATCGATCCAGTTGACGGGATAAACTTTTCGGAAGGTTTCGATATCAGGTTTGTCTCAGGCCATACCGAATCAATGATGCTGCCATTGGTAAGCTATAAAGGGCGAAAAATATTGTACACTGCCGACCTGGTGCCATCCGTCGGGCATGTACCTCTCCCCTATGTCATGTCTTACGACATGTTCCCGTTGACTACTTTAAAAGAGAAGAAAACGATCCTGGGAGAAGCGGCAGCTAACGATTGGGTATTGTTTTTTGAACACGACCCCGGGAATGAATGTTGCACACTGACAGGCACAGACAGGGGCATCCGGGCGAAGGATACGTTCAGGCTTGATGAACTCTGATTTCGGTAAAAAGGCCCGAATTTTGCCCAAAAAGCAAGTTTGATAATTAAAATGTAAACTTCCAATTGCATTTAATTTTTTCATAACAATTTTATACCTTTGCACGTTCCTTTCTAAACTGAAAGAATCGAGGTAATATAAATAGATGAGACAACTCAAAATAACCCAATCCATTACCAATCGTGAGTCGCAATCGCTTGACAAATACCTGCACGAAATTGGTAAGGTTGACCTGATTACAGCCGAAGAAGAAGTAATATTAGCCCAAAAGATACGTGAGGGAGATCAGGCAGCACTGGAGCGGTTAACAAAAACAAACCTCCGTTTTGTTGTTTCGGTAGCAAAACAATATCAAAACCAGGGTCTTACCTTGGGCGATCTGATCAATGAAGGCAATCTGGGCCTCATCAAAGCGGCAAAACGTTTTGATGAAACCAAAGGCTTCAAATTCATTTCGTATGCCGTTTGGTGGATCCGTCAATCGATATTGCAGGCTATTGCCGAGCAATCACGTATCGTGCGTTTACCTTTGAACCAGGTTGGTTCGCTGAGCAAGATCAGTAAGGCATTCTCAAAGCTGGAACAAGAGTATGAGCGCGAGCCTTCACCCGAAGAGCTGGCCGACATGCTGGAAACGACTGTTGATAAAATATCCGACACACTGAGTAACTCGGGCCGCCATGTTTCTATGGATGCCCCTTTCGTACAGGGTGAAGAAAATACATTGCTGGATGTACTGGAAAACCAGGAGCCAAATACCGACTCGATATTAATTAACGAGTCGCTTTCTGAAGAGATCAAACGTTCGCTGTCGACATTGACCGAGCGTGAGCGCGAGATCATCGTGCTATTCTTCGGATTAGGCACCAACCATCCGCTTTCGCTGGAAGAAATAGGTGAAAAATTCAACCTGACCCGCGAACGTGTGCGCCAGATAAAAGATAAAGCCTTGCAACGTTTGAGGCATACGTCAAGAAGTAAGATACTTAAGTCTTACCTTGGTTAAAAAATATAAAGCCTTCTGAAACCGGAAGGCTTTTTTGTTTTTCAGGCATTTCCTTTCTTCAAGTAATCTCAAAATCATAAAATATGTTAAAGGCTGCATGAAAGTGTAACAAGCACTGATTTGCCGGCGTCTCTTAGGCAAATCAATATTGTCACAATGGGCCGCGCTAGCCTTTTCATAATGCTCCTGATCACAATATCCTTTAATCAAAAAGGGTATTGTGATGGCTTTGTGAACATCGGCGGCATCCACCTAAAAACTATTCCGAACGATCCTGACCCGGTGTTCGATGTCAACACCGTCACCGTACCCATCAAACGGGCGGGTAATCTTATTATAGTTGAAGCGCAGATCGATACAACAGAAGGAAATTTCGTGCTTGATACCGGCGCCCCCTACCTGGTTTTGAACGCCACTTATTTCAGGTATATGCCTAAAATAGCCGACCAGGATGCAGGCGGCATCAATGGCGCTTCCGGCGGCACGTTTACTACGGTGGTAAATAATTTTTCGATCCTCGACCTGCATTATCCGCGGCTGACGGCTGATGTAACTGACCTGTCGAACATCGAAAATGGAAGACACATCAAAATATTAGGGCTGTTAGGCACGCGGTTGTTTGCGAAAATGGCCATTACTATCGACCTCGCTCATGGTGTGCTATATATCCACAAGCTTGATAATAGAGGCAATATTGCACCAAATGAACGCCTGTTCGATCATCCCCAGTTAAAAACTGCATTTAAGTATATCAATGAGATCATTTATTTAAAGGGTTCTATCGAAGATAAAACTATGTGGTTCGCTTTCGACACCGGCGCCGAAGTGAATTTGCTGGATTATCGCGGTTCAAAAAAGATCATCCAAAAGATGACCGTCATCAACCGCCAAAAGCTGACCGGTGTTGGCGGGGCCGAGTTTGAGATCATCAATGCGAAGATCGATAAGCTGATGGTTGCCGATGTGGTGTTTTATCATAACCGGATGCTGATGACCAGCCTGGAAAGAATGGGGAATTTTTACGGGCAATCGGTTGATGCTATTTTGGGTCACGACTTTTTTTCGCGGGGCATATTTACCATCAACTTCGTGAAAAAAGAATTTGAAATGTACATTTATAACAATCAATAATGCTGAAGCGCTATTCATATATCCTGTTAACCGTAATATTGCTGATAAGCAGTACCGGGATGACAATGGCCCAGGAGCGCAATTCGTTCAGCATTTCCGGCAGTGCATTGAGTTTGCGGTTCGACCTCAAATCAGGCAAAAAGTCGCTGGACAGCATTTTGATGGTAGCGGGTTTCACACAGCAGATGGCCGATAAGGCGACCAAAGGTGATCTTTCGCCGCTGAATAAGGATGGATGGAACTTAATACACCGGCAGGATAGCCAGCTTGATTTTGAAAAACCATTAAACGCGCTTAACGACAATCCGCAAACTAACCCGTATGATATAACCGTCCATTTGCCGAATATTAAAGGCAGGAACGGGTACCCAGGCATTATCAAATATGGAGTAAACAGGTTTGCGAAGATCACAGTGATGGAATTACCATCCGGAATGACCAGGTTTATTCTTCCGGATTATGCACGGTCAAGGCGTGTATTTCTTTCCGGCAGCTTTAATGATTGGAGTACACTTAAGGGACTGATGATCAAAACAGACGGCGGCTGGATACTGGATATGAAACTCAAACCCGGCGTTTATGAATACAAATACATTGTCGACGGGCGCTGGATGACCGACCCGAATAATTTACTGCGCACTACCGATGGCGGCGGAAACGTGAATTCAGTTTACTTCAAATACAATTATACCTTCAAACTAAGGGGCCATGCCGCTGCGCACCGGGTGATGCTTGCCGGCGATTTTAACGACTGGGATGCCAATGAGCTGGTGATGAGCAATGAGAGTGGCATTTGGGAGAAACAATTGTATTTGGGCGAAGCTAAATTCGCCTATCGTTTTATGGTTGATGGCGAATGGATAGCCGATCCGGCAAACCTGGCAAAAGAAAAGGACGACAAGGGTAATACCAATTCCATTCTGACCCTTGGAGAAACCGTCAATTTCAAATTAAAGGGCTATCAGAATGCGCAAAAGGTATTTATCGCAGGCGATTTTAATAACTGGAAGCCTGAAGACCTGGCTATGAAGAAAGTGCCCGGCGGCTGGGCTACGCAGTTGGTGATGGCATCGGGCAATCATCAATACAAATTTATTGTGGACGGGCAGTGGATCACCGATCCTGATAATCCAAATACTGATAAGACGGATGGCAAAACCAATTCCTTTATTGCCGTAAGACCTAACTATACTTTCAGGCTGAAAGGCTATGCAAACGCCAAGTCGGTAAAACTGGCCGGCACTTTTAATAATTGGGACCCTAATGCCTTGAGTTTTACGCGCCAGGGCGACGAATGGGTGATCAGCCTCAACCTGAAACCGGGTAAATACCTGTATAAATTTATCGTCGACGGGCAATGGATCACCGACCCGGCTAACAAGCTTTGGGAGAATAAAGATTTCCACGATTCGGTGCTTTGGATAGATTCCGGGCAGTAAATAATACCTTTTTAAGGGCCAGGGCAATATTTTCCTGATTAACCTGTTTGATAAATCGTCACAAGCCACCATTTGAAACGATTAAGCATCCTGACTTTCCAGTTTTACCGTTTACTGTTGCTTTATAATATCTCCTGCACCTTGATCGGCTGGGCGCTTATCAGGTTTGACGGCATGCCGCTCAATATTGTAAGCCTGTTATTTGCTAAACTGCTCGGCTTTTCCGGGGCTCTCGGCCTGCATAACTTTAATTCCAAAAACAACTATTACTATTTCAGAAACGCCGGATCAAGCATGCGTTGGATAATTTTATCTGCGTTGGCGACTGATATATTGGTGTATTTTGCATTGACCACCCTATCGACCCTGATCCTGAATGGCTAAATTACAGGTTGACAGTGTAGAACTTTCATTTGACGATCGCAAGATCCTGCAGGATATTTACCTCGATTGTAAAAAGGGCGAAGTCGTGGGACTTTTAGGCCGTAACGGCAGCGGGAAATCTTCTTTGCTGAAAATTATATTCGGCACGCTTACACCAACGCACAAATATGTGAGCATTGACGGAGAAGTATTAGCCAAAGGCTATCATAAAAACCGCATCGCTTATCTACCGCAGGTCAATTACCTGCCAAGGGGAATAAAGATTAGCAGTATGGCTAAAATACTGGTCGACACTGCATATTGGCAGGAATTTGCTAAACTGGATATTTACAAAAACCATCAGCATAAAAAAGCGGAAGAACTTTCCGGCGGAGAATTGCGGCAGCTTGAAATGCTGATGATGCTTTATAACAGGGCCGATTTCATTTTATTGGACGAACCGTTTACGCATATAACCCCCGTACAGGCCGACTATTTTAAAACCGTTATCAGGCGAGTTGCTAAAGATAAAGGCGTGATCATTACTGACCATCAATACAATAATGTTTTAGAGACAAGTGACCGTATAATTCTTTTGACAAATGGCTGTACAAAACCTGTTGCAGACCTTAACGATTTGGTTACTTATAATTATCTTAGTGGCAACAATTAAGTTACCACATGACCGTCCCCATTTACCAGGCTGATGCCTTTACCAATAAACTATTTGGCGGAAACCCCGCCGCTATTTGTCCGCTAACCGACTGGCTGCCCGATGCAACCATGCAGAAGATAGCCAACGAGAACAACCTTGCCGAAACCGCATTTTTTGTACCGAACGAAAACGGGTTTAAACTCAGGTGGTTCACTCCGGAGTTTGAGATCGACCTTTGCGGGCATGCCACGCTGGCATCGGCGCATATCATTTTCACTGTGCTGGGCTATCAAAAGGATAGCATTCATTTTGAAACCGTGAAAGCCGGGGTGCTGACTGTGCAAAAAAATGGCGACAAATACACCATGGATTTCCCTTCCAGGCCGCCTATCGGTATCGAAGTGCCTAACGGCCTGGTGGAGGCTTTCGGCGGAAAAGCGCCAAAAGCGGTTTTGCGGTCAAGGGATTATTTCCTGGTCTATGATTCAGAAGATGACATAACGGAGATCACACCTGATTTTTCGGCACTGTCCAAATTCGATACTGTCGGATTTATTGTAACCGCAAAAGGTAAAAATTCCGATTTCGTATCCCGCTTTTTTGCACCGGGCGCCGGCATTCCTGAAGATCCGGTTACGGGTTCGGCACATTGCAACCTGATCCCTTACTGGGCCGATAAATTGGGTAAAACCAGCCTGCATGCCTACCAGCTTTCGCCCCGCAAAGGCGAGCTTTGGTGCGAACTGAAAGGCGAACGCGTGCTGATGAGCGGCAATGCCGTTACTTATTTAAAAGGAGAGATTTTTGTCTGAAGGTTGAAAGGATAAAGGCGAAAGGACAAAGGCTTTAATCAAGTTTACCTTTCACCTTTATCCTTTTACCTTTCACCTAACATAAATGCAGCTAACCAAATTAGAGATCAAGGGGTTTAAGAGTTTTGGCGACAAAGTAACCATCAACTTTAACAAAGGGGTTACGGCAGTCGTCGGGCCGAATGGCTGCGGAAAATCCAACGTGGTGGACTCTATACGCTGGGTGCTTGGTGAGCAAAGCACCCGTATGCTGCGTTCCGAGAAGATGGAGAATATCATCTTCAATGGCACCAAGGGCCGAAAGGCTGCAAACCTGGCTGAAGTTTCCCTCACCTTCGATAATACTAAGAACGTTCTCCCGACCGAATTCGCGACCGTTACCATCACGCGCAAGCTATACCGCGCCGGCGAAAGCGAATATTGGATGAACGATGTGCAGTGCCGCCTGAAAGACATTACCGACCTTTTCCTGGATACCGGCATCGGCGCCGACTCCTACTCCATCATCGAGCTGAAGATGATCGACGAGATCATCGCCAATAAAGAGGGTTCCCGCCGCAACCTGTTTGAAGAAGCATCGGGCATATCCAAATACAAACTCCGTAAAAAGCAAACCTTCAATAAGCTGAAAGATACCGAAGCCGACCTGGAACGTGTGGAGGACCTGCTTTCTGAAATAGAAAAGAACCTGAAAACGCTCGAGAACCAGGCCAAAAAAACCGAGCGTTATTATAAGCTGAAGGAACAGTACAAAACCTTAAGCATTATGCTGGCCTCATTCCGCATCATTACTTTCAGCGAATCGCTTAGCCGTATAGAAGAGCAGGAACAAAAGCAGCGTGATGAAAAGTTGGGCATTGTAGCCCAGATTGATGGTACGGAAGCGGCTTTACAACAGCAGAAAACGGAGAGCCTGGTTAAGGAAAAAAACCTTTCCGTTCAGCAAAAAGCTACCAATGATTATATCGGGCAGATCAGGGCTTATGAGAACGAAAAGAAGATCAAGAACGAGCACCTGAAATTTCAGCAGGATAAAGAAGCACGCCTTGCCGAAGAGCTTGAGCGCGACCGCGGCCAGCTAAACCATGTGCTTTATAACATCAAACGCCTGAGCGAAGAAAAACTTCAGGAAGACGAAAACCTGGAGATCGTTCGCGAGCAGGTACAGGAACTAAAAACTGCTGTAGACAGCCTGCGCGAACGGCAAACCGTTGCCCGGAACGAGTTGAACGAGCTGAACAGCACCAATAACAATCTTCAAAACCAAATATATAAAGCTGAAAAGGACCTGGATATCCTGCACATTCAGCAGCAGGCTTTGGAGCAGGAAAGTGAGCGCAACATTGAAGATACGGCCAACAAGGAAGTCGAGCTATCGCATTTCAACCAGGCGGTAGCAGAATTGGAATATCGCAGCGAGTCGATGGAAAAGGAATTGCACACCCTGGTGCAATACGAAGAAAGCCTGCAAAAACAGATTAAGGATGCGGAGGAGAAATCGGAAGAGATCAAGGAAACCATCATCAAGGAAAGCCGCAAGCTGGATGCCCGGCAAAACGAATATAACCTGACCAAAAGCATGGTGGATAACCTGGAGGGTTTCCCCGAATCTATTCGCTTTTTGAAGAAAACACAAGGCTGGGCCAAAAATGCGCCGTTATTCAGTGACGTACTTTTCTGTAAGGAAGACTACCGCGTCGCAATAGAGAACTACCTTGAGCCATTGATGAATTATTATGTGGTCGAGGATTATAACGAGGCCATTGCGGCAATCAATCTTTTGAGCAATTCATCGCAGGGGCGGGCGCAATTTTTTGTACTGAGTAATTATAAAAAACAGGATAAAGCGATTGATGCAGGCATAGAGGGCGTTCCGGCCCTAAGCGTTATAGAGGTTGAATCGCGTTATCAAAACCTGTGCGATCACTTATTGAAGAATGTTTATTTGGTAAACGATTCGGCAGAGAAAGACCTGAACGGCGCGGCTTTGCCTGAAGGCGTTGTGGTTATCGGCAAAAGCGGAAAGTTCAACAAGTCAAAATTGACCATGGCCGGCGGCTCGGTAGGCTTATTCGAAGGCAAGCGTATAGGACGTGCCAAGAACCTGGAGAACCTGGCTAAAGAGATCAAAACGATAGACAATACACTGGGTGAGCTGAGAAATCATACCAACCACCTGGCTAATAAATTAACAGCGCTGCGGTCAGTAGGCAAAAGCAGTGAGATCACAAACTTGCAGCACGACCTGAACCGGCTGAATACCGAGCTTGTAACCGTGAAAACCCGGCAGGAACAATACCAGGCCTTTATCGAGAATAGCCGCAACCGCAAAGAGGATATTGCCCGCAAGATTGAAAGCATTAAAGAAGATAAGCAAAAACTTCAGCCTGAACTGGTGGAACTGAAAGCTCAGAAACAGATACAGGCAGATCGGTTGGCTGACAGGCAGCTTACCTTCAGCGAACTGAACGAGGAGGTTACGGTACGATCCAACACCTATAACCAGGAGAATATCCGTTTTCACCAGCAGCAGAACAAGGTGAACGGCCTGGTGAAGGATATGGAATACCGCGAAACGCAGAAGGAAAGCCTGGAGGCCCGGATCAACCAGGATAGTGCGGAATTGGAAAAGGTAAAGCAGGCCATCAGTGAGAACGTGGAGCAAACCGGCCATTCGGACGAGGATCTGCTGGAAATGTACAAGCAAAAGGAACAGCTTGAAAAAGCCACGCAGCAGGCCGAGCAGGAATATTACGCCATGCGCGGCACTATTACCGAAACTGAAGACGCTATAACGGCCCTTCGCCGTAAAAAAGAACAGTTTGAATCGGTGGAGAACGACCTGAAGGATCAGAAAAATAACCTGAAGCTTGAGCTGAATGCGCTTAAGGAACGTCTTTCAGTCGAGTTCAATATCGATATTGAAGAATTGCTGGACGCTGAACCGCCGGCCAACGAGAACGAAAATGACCTGCGCGATAAGACCGAAAAGATAAAACGCCAGTTGGATGATTTCGGGCCGATAAACCCGCTGGCGGTAGAGGCTTATAATGAGATGAACCAGCGTTATGAGTTCATCCAGGCGCAAAAGAAGGACCTGAGCGAAGCCAAGGCCTCGCTCCTGTCCACGATTAAGGAAATTGATGATACGGCCCGCGATAAATTCATGCAGGCTTTTGAGCATGTACGCGAAAACTTTATCAAAGTGTTCCGTTCGCTGTTTAACGAAGGCGACTCCTGCGACCTGATCCTGAACGATCCCGACAACCCATTGGAATCTGATATTGATATTATCGCCCGGCCCAAAGGCAAACGGCCTTTATCTATCAACCAGCTTTCGGGCGGCGAAAAGACATTGACAGCTACGGCTATCCTGTTTTCGCTTTACCTGCTGAAACCGGCCCCCTTCTGTATCTTCGATGAGGTTGACGCGCCACTGGATGATACCAATATCGATAAGTTCAATAACATCATCCGCGATTTCTCTTCGGAATCACAGTTCATCATCGTATCGCACAATAAGCGCACCATCGCCAGCACGGACGTTATTTATGGCGTTACTATGGTTGAACAGGGTGTATCAAGAGTGGTGCCTGTTGACTTGCGGGAGTTGGCGGATTAGATTAAAGAGGCCCATGTATGAGGACCTCTTTAATTTAATGCTGTACTACGATTTGCTTTTCAATTAGCCTGCCATTTACCTTTGTATGTAGGTAGTAAATAGCGTTGGGCAAATCATTTATAGACAAAACGATATCCTTACCGTCGCTGGAGCCTTTTCTTACCGCCTTACCATTTACGTCAAACAGCTGATAACTAAATGGAATAGAAGCCTGATTGTTTAGAAATGCGTATCCATTCCATTTTGTCGACAGAGTAAGTTTTTGGTTCACCGGGTTAGGGTAGTAACTGAAGACTTCATTTGAATTTAACGATTGCATTAAAGCAAAATCACCACCACCATTGCATGAGCCGTTAGCTATTATATTTGGAGTTGGGCTGCAAGAATATCGGAATACCTGGCAATTACTATTTGTCCCGCAAGCATTAGATTCATTAACCTGTACGTCATAGATCGATAGAATAGGCCCACCTGAACTACAATTTGAGGCGGGTGTCGTGTAACTGGCCGAATTTCCTCCCACTACCTGGCCGTTAACTACCCATTGATAAGTAACACCACTTACAGCAGGTGTAGAGAATATAATATTGTACGTTCCGCCGCCCATATTCTTTAAGAATACATTAATTTGTGGGGTTACCGGGCCTCCTTCATGCAAATTAAATGGTTGTACCGGTGCAGGTGCGCAATTAATTACTAAATTGGCGGTCAATGTCACGTCGCTGGTGTTTACCTTGGTTAAAGTTACAGTTTGTCCAGATGGCGTTAATGTAACGGCTGACGATGGCGTTGCAGTCCAGGTCACCGTAGCACCGGCAGGGATATTTGCTATGGAATAGGTGCCGCTGGTACAAAAGGTACTAGGTCCGGCAATGGTGTAAGTGGTGGATGATTTTACGACTGATGGGGGTTGCGGATTGCCAAGTATTTCTTGCGTTAACCAATTGGCGGCATCGTTTGCTAGTGTAAGATGAAAATAGTTGGTTGTAAATGAACCAAAGTAACTATCAAACGGCGTTTCACCTGTACATATCAGATTACGTGTACTAACATTTTCAGATAAGTTTTGATTTGTCCCTTTAAATGCCAAAGCGCTTTTAGTAGGAATAAAACTATGATTTTGAATGACATTTGTAATACTAGTTTGGACTTTCTGATAACCACCAATTATCCAACTAATAGCCCCATTACCACTACTTTGAATTTGTCCCTGCGAATTAAAGGTACCCCCTGGAGCATTATCATAACTGGATGTGTAAGACGGTGTTGTAAAATTAACAGATCTACCCTTCTTGAATATTTCAGCCGCTCTTAGTACCATGCAGGTACTTCCCGCGTCAGGCGTAAACGCCATCAAAGCTTGCGCTATCGGAGCGCCTTTAATCCTTACCTTAAAGAGGAAGTTTATAGAAATTATTACTGGCCTGACAGCAAAAATAAATCCGGTTTGACAAGCTGAATAACTGGTGGTTCCACCGAGGCTACCATCTACAATCGCAATTTTCCTAAACGGTTGCCCAGGATCGCCCTTTGGAAAGCCTACCGTATTTAAAGCTGCCGCAAACCTATCTCTAAAACCGGGAAATCCGCCGGTGCTTGTGGTGCCAGAATTATAATGATTTATAAGCATCTGCTTCGCAGCTGCAGAATTGACGTAGTTATTCAAATAAAAATAAGCATTCGCATCATCGTTTTTATAATAATCCAGAAATTGTTGGTCACCAATCGGCACGTTTGCGCCATTGTGTGGGCCATCAAAAGAAACATACAATTTCGTATTATGAAGGTGGTTGTGTTGTTCCATATACGCCAAAGCGTACCTTGTAATAAGCGCCCCCATACTGGCGCCAATAATGATATTTTTTTCAGTGCCCTGTTTTAAGTTATTTACCTTATCTATAGCTTCAATGAGTACCTGGGCATTTCGTTCTATATAGTCGGCGCCTCCGTCGACGAGCTTATTATTGCTGTTTATATACTCCACAAAATTCACGATAACTATGTCATATCCCTGAGAGCGCAGGTAATCAAGGTAAAGTGCACTGCCTGTGGGCGCTGTAAACGCAGTATTAAAATTTTGGTAAAGCTTATCGTTATTAATCGCATCACCGGGATCGAAGCCATCCATAAGAATAATAGGCTTTCTAAGAATGCCATCACAAGAGGTAGTTGCATAATAAATGTTCATCTCACCTTGGCCTGACGTAGCTGAACTTTCGTCATAACCTTGAAACGTCCCCGTACTAAATAAATAATATTTGTTTGATGGAACGCACCCTTGTATTGCTAATGTTCGAGTCCTCGTACTACTGATCAAGCTGCCGTTAGGAGCGTGATATATCTTGATTTGTCCATATGTAGTATAAGTTAATCCATTACTCATTGTAATAACGAACTTTAAATACCTGTTTCCATTAGGTTGATTATAACTAATGGAATAAGTTGCATTCAAAGAGATCGCTATTAAACCTTTTCCATCATTGAAATCTACTTTCAACGAAGTCATCGTTAACGATGATTTATTAATAAACAAATTAGGCGGAAAATAAAATTTAGCAATCCCGCTGCTGCAATCGACACTATCTGCCAACGGAGCAGCAACAAAAGTATTGAGTGTATTGTAAGGCGATACCGTTCGCCCTGGAGTATCATAATACAAGCTATCACTATGCATCTGTATCAAATTGTTCTGCATAGCATTCGTGTCGATAGCATTATAATTATAAAATGATAAACCGACCGGGATCATAGTATTTACCGAAGACACACGACGAACTAATGTATCTAAGACAATCCAGCCGGTATGAGAGTACGCTGAATTATACATTTCGTTATATGCTTCGATAAAATAACCATGATTGGTAGTATCAGGTTGATATTTATTAACCAAGTTTACGCTAGCGAAAGGCAATGCCCGGTCATATAATATTCCGGTAGTTATAACCGATTTATTTAAATGAATAAATAAGCTGTCGACCGATTGAGTATAGCTTTGTGCAATAGCTGACAATCTACAAAGACAGCAAAAAACTGTAAAAAGAAAGATTACTTTTTTCATGGTGGTAAGGTTATTGATAAGTTAAGTATTCGTTTAGTTAGGAATAAAGGGTATGTCAAATCGGCCCTGACTTACAATCTTGACATCTGTAGCGTTACTTTGATTTACGGCGTTAAAAGCAAATGTTCCCGAAACAATATGCTTCGTCATATCCAGCTTGGTAATTGTAATTGTACCTTTATTGGCTAGGTCTGTAAAGTAATTAACAGTATTGTCATGGTTGTAATAATTCACTTCTCCGTGGTTTGTGATATTATTCGAACCTTTTATACCAAGATCATAGACGCCTGTACCGGTCACGTTTACCGCATCCAGTTCTATTTCAACAATAATTTTTGAAGAATTTATACTGTCACCTACGATATGGAGGAATCCATCATTGAAACTTGCCGTTAACCCTGATCCCCCGCCGATGCAGTCTATACATGGAAATCTGCTCCATACAATTCCGTTTATTTTTGCCCCCATAGTATTGCTGCCATTTTGGGTTGCCGGAGGCAAAGAGTTATTATCTGTTCCCTTGTTGCATGACAACACCGACAAAAAGAAAAAAAACACATAAACACTTTTTTTCGTAGGCATACTACAGGCGTATTTATTAATTTGATAGTATCTATCGAGCCAATGCGAACGCATCAATATTAAGACCGACAAAGTTTTCACTAATATAATAATTTCTGCCATAATATAAATAATAGGCAAAAAAATATTTAACAATAAAAAAAAGGGGGAAAGATATGTCTTTCCCCCTTTTTTTTATTTCGATATACTGACGTATTATCTTTTACTATTTGATTTTAACTTGAACGACCCGGGACTCATCAGCATACCGGTGAATTTTCTGGTATTGAGGGCGCGGGTGAATTGATTGTTCACGTGGAATGCCAGGTTTTGCTGCCTGCTATTGATACTCTGGATTACCTGTCCCTGCGTGGAAGCTGTATATTGTCCTGTGCCCACATGACGGAGAATGTCGGCCAATAACCCTTCTTGCGGATCGCCAAAATCGCGGGTCATGTCATCGGTGTCAGAGTAACCAGGGTAAGCACCTGACCCAGGGGTAAATCCTGTGTAGTACCCCCCCTGCCCGACCGAATTTTGGGTATAAAACTCCGGCGTATACATGGTATACTGGCCGATATTGATATCGAAAAAGCCTACAGGCTTGCCATAACTGGTCTCGCCGACGAATTGTACATTCATATACGGGCGCAGGTTATTGATCGTCAATTCACTTGCTGAAGCGGTATGCCCGGTCATGATGAAATAAACGTTATTAATATTTAGCGTTCCTGATTTTGTGAAATTAACCAAATTGCCTTGTGCACCTGGCGAATAATCGATCTGGCTGTAATTAAACAGACCATAAACAGGATCCCGGCGCCACTGATTTTTAAGTAATTTCTCGTTATTGTTCTGTAAAGTACTATTATAATAGGTATCATACATTAGCTTATTCGTGTTTGAGGGCTGGATTATCAAATTATCCAGGTGCTGTGCGGTAGATACATAACCGCCGCCATTGTAACGCAGATCGATGATCAAGTCCGTTACCCCCTGGTTGGCAAAACCGGCAAACGCAGCATCCAGCAGCGGCCCGGCTACATTGTCAGAAACGAAAGTATTGAACACCAGGTAGCCGACTTTCTTAGTAGTTGCCCCATTGGTTACCGTGTAAATAGTATCTTTCAAGATCGGGTTGACATTGTAATTGCCAACCGCCAGGTTTACAGTTATGTTAGAGCCATCGGGTTTTTGCAATACAAGTGCTATAGTGTTACTATTGAAATAAGCATTAACTACAAAATTATAAGTACCACCACTACCACTGCTTCCGGCATCATAAGTAAGATTGGTCCTGCCATTAATGCTCACGATCTTGTAACCGCGATGTACCTTTGCCTGCGCGGCAGGTGAACCGGCATAAACGTAGGTTATCCGCATTTCACTTTGCGTGTACCAGCTTAAGCCAAAACCAAAATCGCCGCGGTTGCCATTTAACTCACCTTCGGTTTGACCATTATCAATAAAAGAATACTTGGCCGTCCCGTCACCATAATATTCGTAAGGATAATTGGTATTTGGGTTGATGGCGTATTGCGATAATTTGTTCAACTCGTTCGTCAGTGCATCGCCCTGGTTGGCAGCAGTAAACGAAAGCGGTTTAAATGCAGCGGAATCTGGCAGGGCCGTGTTCCACAAATAATCTTCCTTGGCATACAGGAACAATGAATCCCTGATCTTGTCAAAAGCCGATGGTTTCGATGACGTATCGACAGGCGGAATTACAACAATCTTTTTTTCCTTCTTGCAGGAAGACACTAAAACAACGGCCAGTAAAAAAAGAGCGTAAAATATTTTTCTCATATCACAGAATGGTTAATCCTTAAAATCATTTTCCTTTAACGAAATATACGTGAATATGTTATGATCTGCTACAAACGCGTTTAGGTATTTCTTAGATCGACCGTAACAAAATCTATCCCGGACGCCTCCGCGCACTGCACATCCTCCTCAGCATTGCCTATCATCAGCATGTTGCGCCGTTGCAGGTTATGTTCGCCTATCAGGGCATCCAGGCAATTCGTCTCTGGTTTGGGCATGATCTCGTTGGCGAAATAACAAGTGAGATAGGGTTCCAGCCCGCTCCAGTCCGTTTGTTTTATTTTATTCAGCTGTTGCGCCGGGTCGCCGTTGGTCAAAATAAATATCTTTTTCCGGTCGACAACTATATCCTGCAGCAGCTTCAGCATATCTGCAAATAACAAAAGCTTTAAAGGCAATTTTGCCGTCCTGTTCAGGCGGTCGAAATTCTCCTCGTACTTTTCATCCAGGCTAAACTGTTTCTGCAATTCGTCAAAAACGGCGTATTTACCTTGCTCCAAGTACGTTGCCACCATCAGATCGGTTGCTTCCTTGGCGTCAATCTGCTCCGTGTATTCTAAAAAACCGGCAAACAGGTAATACACCTGGTACAGGTAATCTTTTTCGGGATAAAGCACATTATCCAGCTCGAAAATGAAAGCTTCCTTTCGCGGGTCGAAGTCACTATAGCGGATCATCGGCGACTAAAATACCGATACCATATTCAGAAAACAAAGTTTTTGCATTAAGCAGTTGATCGGCCTCTGCTTTGCGAAGGGCATATATATTATTCACATTCTTATCGAGGCACAGCGCCAGCATTTGGTGGGTATAGCTGTAGTTTTGCGGATCGGGCAGTTTCAGCATTTTACCTGACCGCACCATCACATCAGGCAGATCGAAATAGTCGCCCAGCAATATATTATCTGTATTGAGCTTGCTTTTCAGGTTGTAAGCCTGTGCCGAATTGGCCGCAGTAATTAAAGTGTACATGTACTATTGAACTATCATACCGTCCTTCATCAGCACCTTCCTGTCGGAAAGATCGGCCAGGTGCTCATTATGGGTAACGATAATGAAGGTTTGATTGAATTCGTCCCGCAGTTCTTTAAACAACAAATGCAATTCGTTGGCATTGGTTGAATCGAGATTACCCGAAGGTTCATCCGCAAAGATCAGCGAGGGCCCGTTGATCAGCGCCCGGGCGACGGCAACACGCTGCTGCTCACCGCCTGAAAGCTGGGCCGGTTTATGATTTGTCCTATCCCCCAGCTTCAGGCGTTCCAGCAATTTTTGTGCACGCTTTTCAGCATTGCCGCGCGATTCGCCTGCTATCAAAGCCGGTATACATACATTCTCAATTGCATTAAACTCGGCGAGCAAATGATGGAACTGGAAAACGAACCCGATCTTCCGGTTACGGAACGCGCTCAGGTCGGCATGGTTCAATTTGCTAACGTCTGTCCCCTCTATCGTTACTGACCCGGAATCCGATTTGTCAAGTGTCCCCAAAATGCTCAGCAAAGTACTCTTGCCCGCACCAGACGCCCCCACAATAGTCACGATCTCTCCTTTCTGCACTTCAAGGTCGACACCTTTCAATATCTGCAGCTGCCCGTATGATTTTTGTATGGATTGCGCTTTGAGCATTTTCTTTGGTTGAAAAGTTGTAATGTTGGAAGGTTGTAAAGTTATTTTTTTGTTGGCGGAAATTCTAAATTTTTCAATCTCACTGATTTCTCAGAACATTTCAACTTTACAACCTTCCAACATTACAACAAAAATCATAGCTTTGGCGCAAATTCTACTCATCATATGAATATTCACGAATACCAGGGCAAAGCTATACTCAAAAGCTTTGGCGTACGCGTACAGGAAGGCATTGTAGCCGATACTGTTGACCAGGCCGTTGCAGCAGCCAAGAAATTAAAGGAAGATTTTAATTCGAGCTGGGTGGTTATCAAAGCACAGATACACGCCGGCGGCCGCGGCAAAGGCGGCGGCGTAAAGCTGGCCAAAAACCTGGACGAGGTGAAGGAAAAAGCCGGCGCTATTTTGGGCATGCAACTCATCACCCCGCAAACCGGTCCTGAAGGTAAAAAGGTACACAAAGTGATGGTAGCGCAGGATGTTTATTATCCGGGCGAAAGCGAAACCAAAGAGTTTTATGTGAGTGTATTGCTCGATCGTGCCAAAGGCCGCAACATTGTGATGTATTCAACCGAGGGCGGTATGGATATCGAGCATGTTGCCGAGCATACCCCGCACCTGATCTATAAAGAAGAAATAGATCCTAAAGTTGGCCTGCAGCCTTTCCAGGCACGTAAGATCGCTTTCAACTTAGGCTTATCCGGCGATGCATTTAAGGATATGACCAAGTTCGTTACCGCTTTGTGTAAAGCTTACGACGCGACCGACTCTTCCATGTTTGAGATCAACCCTGTCCTGAAAACTTCGGACAATAAAATATTGGCAGTTGACGCCAAGGTAAACCTGGATGATAACGGTTTGTTCCGCCACCCTGATTTTGCCGCGTTGCGCGATCTGAATGAGGAAGACCCAACTGAAGTTGAAGCCAGCAAATCCAACCTGAACTATGTGAAGCTTGACGGCAACGTGGGATGTATGGTGAACGGCGCCGGTTTAGCTATGGCAACCATGGATATTATTAAGCTTGCTGGTGGTGAACCCGCCAACTTCCTGGATGTAGGTGGCACAGCTAATGCAGAGACTGTTAAAGCAGCCTTCAACATTATCCTGAAAGACCCGAACGTAAAAGCTATCCTGATCAACATTTTCGGCGGCATTGTTCGCTGCGACCGTGTAGCACAGGGTGTTATCGATGCCTATAAAGAATTAGGTGATATCCGCGTGCCGATCATCGTCCGCTTGCAAGGTACCAATGCCGAAGAAGCTAAGGCGCTGATAGACAACTCGGGGCTGAAAGTTTACTCTGCTATCTTGCTCAAGGAAGCTGCCGAACGTGTGAAAGAAGTGCTGGCAAAATAAGCCACTGCAAATCAAAATATTAGCAAAAAGCCCTTTAAAGGGCTTTTTTTTATGCTTTTTCGGGAAACAATATCTCGTTCTGCAGGTTAAAGTCTATAAGAATTGTCGACATAATGTAATCTTATCATTTTGATAATACGTGTTTAAACATATATTATTTATCTTTGTTTAAGATTTACAAAAAACAATCATAAAATGGAAACTCAAATAGCAACTAAGTGGTCAATTGACCCAATGCACTCAGAAGTACAATTTAAAGTAAAGCACCTGGTAATTTCAACCGTAACCGGTTCATTTCAGAATTTTGAAGGAACAGTGGAAACAGATGGCGATGATTTTAGCGATGCTAAGATCAGTTTCAGCCTGGATGTAGCAAGCATTAACACTAACCAGGAACAACGCGACGGCCACCTGAAGGGCGCTGACTTCTTCGATGCCGAACGATTTCCGCGTATCCAATTTGAATCGACTTCGGTTACCAAAGAAGGTGATGACGAATATGCTGTTACCGGAAACCTTACCGTAAAAGGGATCACCAAACCCGTAACTTTAAAAGTTGAGCATGGCGGTATAGCAACAGACTTTTATGGCAACACAAAAGCCGGTTTTGAAGTTGATGGCAAGATCAACCGCAAAGAGTTCGGCCTGACCTGGGATGGTGTTACCGAAGCAGGCTCAATTGTTGTAGGTGAAGACGTTAAGCTTCACGCTAACATCCAATTAGCTAAACAAGCTTAATTGATATCAGAGTTCGGATGTCCGAAGTCGGATTTATCTATACTGTAAAAAGTCATTTGTATGAACAAATGGCTTTTTCTTTTTAAAACTATTACAACAGTATATTTGCTATACCAAGATGCTTGTTAAGATATATCCTGAAAACCCTAATCCTAAAACCATTGAGGAGGTTGTTGAGGTGCTCCGTAAAGGCGGTATCATCATCTACCCTACCGATACAGTTTACGGGCTGGGTTGTGATATTACCAACCACAGGGCGATAGAACGCGTTGCGCACTTAAGGCGCATCAAGCCGGAGAAGGCCAATTTTTCCTTTATTTGTTTCGACCTGAGCCATATTTCGGATTATATCAAACCTATTGACAACGCCACTTTCCGGGTATTGAAAAAGGCACTGCCCGGGCCATTCACCTTTATTTTCAATGCCAGCCATAATGTACCCAAGCTGCTGAGCTCGAACAAAAAGACCGTCGGTATCCGCGTACCGGATAATGATATTGCACGGGAGATCGTTCGGGTTTTGGGAAACCCGATCCTGTCCACTTCTATCCATGACGATGATGAGGTGATCGAATATTCGACCGACCCTGAATTGATCTATGAAAAATACCAGGACCAGGTGGATATCGTCATCGACGGTGGTTACGGCGGCAATATCCCTTCTACCGTCATTGACTGCACCTCAGGCGAGTTTGAAGTTATTCGTGAGGGCAAAGGCGAACTGGAAATGTATTTGTAGATTTGTGATCAAATCAATAACCACCTTGTTCAAAGCACAATTATCGGCCAGCTTAATTCCTGAAAAGGTAATTATAGCTATCGTCCCTCCGATTACTTTCTTCAGTTTTTCGCTTATGCCGGTCGTCATAGGCATACTGGTGCTTTTATTGATGGTGATGCTGGTTCCTTACAGCATTTATACTATCTATATGTCGCACCTGAACATCGCTTTTGATGCTTCCCTTGCTTACATTACAGACCGAAAAACCGAAAGGATAATCGCCCTGAAAAATATTAAGCATATTAAACCGGTTTCGAACTTCACCGTGCTAAGAAAACGATGGCAGATAACGCATGTAGAAAATAGCCTCGAAGAAGAATTATACTTTTACCCTGCCGATGATGCGGCGGTGCAACAGTTTATTAAAGCTGTAAGATCGCAGAATCCGTTGGTATCAGCTTCGAATTGAATTGATAAATTCCGGAATCCTATCCAAATAATTCTCAGCCCCCAAAAACTTAACGAATGCACTGCCAACAATAGCACCACGGGCATATTCGCAGGCTTTATCGAAAGTTTCCCGCCCGCTAATGCCAAAGCCGATGATGGCCGGGTTTTCCAGGTGCATGTTCTTTACCCTTTTGTAATAATCTTCGATAGCATTAGAGACCTGCAGGTTTTTACCGGTGATAGATGACGAGGAAAGCAGGTAAATAAAGCTATTGCTCAGGCCATCTATCTTGCGTATGCGCTCTTCCGAGGTTTGCGGAGTGACCAGGAATATATTGCTCAGGTTATTTTCAGCAAAATACTTGGCATAAAGCTGTTCGTACTCATACATTGGCAAGTCAGGCACAATAATACCATCTACTCCCACCTCGGCTGCTTTTTTGCAGAAACGCTCGACACCATATTGCACCATCGGGTTCACATAACCCATCAGCAGGATGGGAATATTCACGGTTTTGCGAAGATCTTTCAATTCGTCAAAAAGCCGGTTTAAGGTCATGCCGTTTTCCAGTGCTTTTTCCGAACTGTGCTGAATGGTTGGCCCATCGGCAACGGGGTCTGAATACGGAAAGCCGATCTCCAAAAAATCAACACCAGCTTTTTCCAATGCTTCAGCGATAGGAACGGTGGTGTTCAACGCAGGGTAACCAGCTGTTAAATAGATAGATAGCAAGCGCTCCTTGCCCGAGGCGAAAAGTTTGTTGAGACGGTTCATGTGTTAGTTCATAGTTCATGGATCATAGCTCATAGTTATAGATGATTGGCCATGAACCATCAACTATGAACCATGAACCTTTTAATAGCCGAAATATTTGATGTACGTATTCAAGTCTTTGTCCCCTCTTCCAGAGATACAAATCACCACATTATCATCCTTTTTGAATTGCATTTTTTCCAGGTAAGCCAATGCATGCGCGGTTTCAATAGCCGGAATAATACCTTCCAGTTGACAGCACAGCAAGCCGGCTTTCAAAGCCTCATCGTCGGTCGCGTTAGCGTACTGGGCACGTTTTATTTTATACAAATGTGCGTGCTGAGGGCCTATGCCGGGGTAATCCAATCCTGCGGAAATGGAATACGGTTCCACTACCTGCCCATCATCTGTCTGCATCAGGATGGTGCGGCTGCCGTGTAACACGCCTTCCTTACCCAGGAAAGTCGTAGCTGCGGAGTGACCGCTATCCACACCCTGACCGGCTGCCTCAACGGCGACCAGCTTAACCGATTCATCGTCCAGGAAATTATAAAATATACCCATCGCATTACTACCGCCGCCTACACAGGCCATTACGTAATCGGG
>Ga0157374_10001254_pt1 | contig 21664 bp, 18 predicted proteins | sample M25metaG_FD_115308 | JGI IMG/M metagenome (GOLD analysis project Ga0157374, IMG submission 115308) | Miscanthus rhizosphere microbial communities from Kellogg Biological Station, Michigan, USA - M2-5 metaG | ecosystem: Host-associated > Plants > Roots > Rhizosphere > Soil | place: USA: Michigan... | reverse complement strand
CTGCAGTGGATGGAAGTGAGGAGACGAAAGTCCTCGATTCTATCCATACCGAGGGCCAATGGGCTTTAGCGAAGAACGGCATCTACTTCTTTAGAACTCCCGATAAACTAGGGTTTAGCGATATCTACTTTTACGACTTCGCGACGGGTCGAAGCGGGAAACTTCTTACAGTCCAGCGCCAAGTGGGCAACCATATCGTGGTTTCGCCGGACGGCCGCACGCTTCTTTATCCGCAATCTGACGGATCTGATAGCGCTCTCATGCTGGCCGAGAATTTTCGTTAGCCTATTTTCATGACTTTCTGCGCGTGCTCCCAGCCATGTGTGCGGATATTGGTTGTGAAAGCAATCAGTCGATAGTCCCGGAAATCTGTGAACAAGGTTTCAACGCGGCAGAAAATGTCCAGACCGCCCTACGCCCTCCGACCGATTCCCAAGGCGCCCTACCATCACCTGCACGTCTGAGGAGGATTACGAGCACTGTCCGTAAGGTCAGCCCGCCCATTCCTGATGGACGAGCAGGAAAATCCGGCGGTAGTACAAGCGGTAATGCGCCACGCAAAAATGGACAGGACCCTGTACTACTCACACAGCAATCGCAAGGCGAAGAGGGCGGCAGTTGAGAGGTACGCCCAGCACCTGGCACCTGATGCTTTGCGGGTCCCGGTGCGGGTCCAAGCAACACTGCAATGAGTGTGGACAGATATCGGAACTCTGGTGCTATCATGGGCTTAGCTCTGATTGAGCGGGAGTAGTTCAGCGGTAGAACGCCAGCTTCCCAAGCTGGATGTCGCCGGTTCGATCCCGGTCTCCCGCTCCATTAATTCAACAACTTAACTTTCGAGCCTTTTCCCTCATCCCCACAATCACCCACAAAGCTGGGCTGGATTCGGATTTTGGAGAGCATCTCCACGGATTGGCGCGCAGCGTCACAGGATATGAGTTGTACCTGCTGCAGCGACATCATGCCAGGTCGCGCTCGGAAGTAGAGCAGAATGAGAGGTGGCGGATTTGGAAAAGCTGATGACCACACCTGGACCAAAGAAAAGCGTTCATCTTGCAAAGAAGGCGAACGGCGAAATCACGGGAGCGATCATTTCGCGTTGAACTTCTGGACGGCGATAGTGTTAAGGGAAATTCTTGCGGTGTCACCTAATGAGCTCCATGAAAATGGTGACAGGCCAGCGTTCTACACATTACCTTCGGCGCAAACTGAGCGGTTCCTTAAAGGCAATAGGTTCCGACTGTAGCATTTGGCAGTTTCGCGCATGCCTCCAGAGCGGTAGCTTTTGTTTCCAGCAGTAAAAAGCTCGCTCACCCCTGGGCAAGGAAACCAGTTCCCGGTGACTTGCCCCCCCTGGGGTTTTGTTTCGCATTTCTCCAGACTCTGGCTTTGCGCCGTTGACGATGCATCGAAGCTGAGCCAGGGTTATGAGCACCGGTGATTCGCCTGGCTTTAGCGTCCACTAGTCTTGTCGTTTCGACGGCGGTCTGCAACCTGCTTGCACTTCTGTTGTTAGCAGGATGTGGTGCGGTTTCGCAGCCAGAAATGGCATCTGCTCATTCTGTTAGTCTCGCCTGGAACGCCAGCAGAAGTGCTACCCACTACAACGTTTACCGCTCCGAAATTTCTGGCGGCTATTACAGGCTGATCGGCTCGACCCAAAACCTCAACTTCAGGGATATGAACGTCGATCCAGGAGTCACTTTCTACTACGTGTGCACGGCCGTCGATTCGGCGGGAAGAGAATCCGATTTCTCGAACGAAGTACGGGCCTCAATCCCGCCAGACTGAATTGACGCACGGGCGCCGTCAGTCGTGGCGAAATTGGTGAAATCGCTTCCCAAGCTGGATGTCGCCGGTTCAATCCCGGTCTCCCGCTCCATTGCTTCGTTCTGTGCGGCCTGCCTCCCCACCGGTGGAAACATTCCCGAGGGGACCTGATCCGCATTCAACCTAGGCGGCACTTCGATCCGCACTCGGGTGGATTCTGCTTACCAGGGATATGCCATCCTGAAGAAGCATTGATATATTGACCATAGCTTTGGAGCAGCATTCTCCCTATGGCTCTGGTTATCCGGCGATCCAAGATTCATGCCGATGGTGTTTACACCACAACCCCAATCAGGACGAAGCACATTGTGATCGAGTACACCGGGCCACGTCTGACAAATGCCCAAGCCGATGCCATTTACGAGCACTCCCCGCGCACCTATTTGTTCGGTTTGACCGACGGTGAGCACGTGATTGACGGCGACAATATTGCCGCATTTATCAATCATTCGTGCGGCCCAAATTGTGAAGCTGACGAAATCGATGGCCGGGTCTTTATCCGCGCCGTTCGCAACATCGCTGCCGGAGAAGAACTTTCCTACGACTACAACCTTTACGACGGTGACCCCGATGACCCTGCCCAGTGCTGTTGCCGAGCACGGCACTGTCGAGGAACGCTTTACGCAGACCGAAAAAGAGCCCGCCCTTCCCCATCGGGCAAACCCACCAGGAAGAGCCGTAGCTAACCTCAGGCGCAAGCGGATTTGGACTGTTTATCTCGAAGTTCGCTGCCCTTTGCTACAGGGGGATCTCGCCTTGATTCCGCATGACGACCGGGATTTCGGACCCGTGCCGGCCGGAGAGGCAGGCTTAGGCGATCTTCTGTTCGCGAGTTTCGGGCGTCGCCAAGGGAATGGCCTCGCGTGTCTCCGCTGCTGCTAGTGACCGGACATCGAGTGCTGCAGTCAGGAACGCCTCGGCCCAATTTTGCACACTGTAAGTGCGGACTATGTCGCGCAGCAAGCGCATGCGGGAACGCTTCTCTTCGACGGGCATGACGCAGGCTTTGTGGACCGCCTCCGCGATACCGGCGAGATCGTTGGGATTAACGACAAGCGCCCCATGCTGCAATTCCGCACTGGCACCTGCGAATTCGCTGATTACCACCACGCCCAATTCGTCGACCTGGGCAGCGCAAAACTCTTTCGCTACTAGATTCATTCCATCTTTGAGCGATGTCACCAGCAGGATATCCGCCGCTCGGTAGTAGGTAAGCAACTGCTTCCGGGTAAGATTCCGGTGCATGTAGTGGATCGGCACCCATCCGCCTTCGGTGAACTCTCCGTTAATCTGGCTCACCAGCAGTTCGACCTCGCGCCGCAGGTCTTTATAGTTGGGGATCTCCTCGCGGCTGGGGACGACAACCTGCAACAACGTCACCCGATGCCGAAGTTCCGGATACCGTCGCAGCAGAATGCGAAAGGCTCGCAGCCGTTCCGGAATTCCCTTGGTGTAGTCGAGACGATCCACTCCCAGCACAAGGAACTTGTTCGAAAGTTCGTACCGGAATTGCCGTGATAATTCTTCCACGTCGCGGCTGGCGGCGTGATTCGCGAATTCCTCAAATGCAATGCTGATGGGGAAGGTTCCCACGCGGGTTTGGCGGCCATCGAGTAAGACGGAGCTGAACTGATCTTCTCGCACCGCATGCGCTTCCGGAACGATTCGCTCCAGGCAGCTCACAAAGTTCCACCGATCGCGGTCGGTCTGGAAGCCGAGCGTGTCGTAGTGCAACAAAGACTTCAGAATGGTCTTGCGCCAGGGCAGTTTCTCGAAGATGTCCGGCGCTGGAAACGGAATATGCAGAAAGAAACCAGCGGGAGTGGCCTTTCCCGCCTCCCGCAGATAGCGCCCCATCAGCATCAGGTGATAGTCGTGCGCCCAGATCACGTCTTTTTCGCTCGCCACCTCTGCGGCGGCCTGAGCAAAACGTCGGTTGACGCGCTGATAGACCTCCCAATATTCCGGGTCGAAGTTGCAGCGCGAAGGCATATCGTGGAACAAGGGCCAGATAATCTCGTTGGCAAATCCGGAATAGAACTTCGAGATTTCCTCGCGCGAGAGTGGAACCGGTTTAAAGCCGTAAGTACGGCCGCGGGCCGCCTTCTTCAATAACTCATTCGCCTTGGGTGAATCGGCGGCCCCTCCCCACCCGACCCAGGAGCCATGGGTAAAGCGCCAGATGCTGTCGAGCGCGGTGGCCAAGCCACCAGCGCTGCGGGACAGACGAGGACCCCCGCCCCGGTGTTTGATTTCCACCGGCAGACGGTTTGAAACCACGATGAGCCTTCCTTCCAACTTCATCGTTCTGCTCCGCAGGCTTGAAGCCACTCTCGCAAGAAATGCAGGAGTTCGTCGGGGGGCCGGAGCCAGGTATCGGCAATTGTCGGACGCCGCTCGGGCCGAACCAAAACTGCAAGACCCCGTCCTTTGATGGCATGAAACGCATTTTCGTCAGTCCGGTCGTCCCCAAGATACGCAGCTGCCACATTTCTGCTAGCCTCGGCCAGAATCGTGCGCACCGCATCTCCTTTGTTCTTCCCCGGGGCGCGAAGCTCCAATCCTCCATCAAAAGCCAGCAGTTCCAAGCCGCGCTGCTCGACCAAGGGCCCACCGATACGGCGAACTTCTGCTTCGGTGGCACGCTGCTGCGAGGGCGTCAACCCGCGCCAATGTATGGCAATGGCTCCGGGCTTTGTCTCGATGCGTTCACCGAGTCCGTCGGAAATGAACGCGCGACGTGCACTCTGCAGGGCAAGGCGGTGCTCAGCGTCCGGCGCGTCTACTTCGTACCTGCCGTCAGCAAATAATCGTTCAGCCCCATGGCTTCCCCAGATCTCCGGTTGGGGATGAACTCCGCTCAGAAACAGCAACTCGCGCGCGGAACGTCCGCTGATCAGCACCACGCGCGTGTTCGCCGCCCCCATAATCTTCGAGATCAGTTCCGGGATATCCCGATAGGGGAAGGCTCGCATGCGGTCGGGTGTGAATGGAGCGAGGGTCCCGTCATAGTCGAGCATGAGCAGACGGGCAGACGCCTCACGCAATCGCGCAAAGAACGGGACACAAACTTCGCATTGTTCGGCGACTTTCATGAGACGATTTCAGCATGCGAAGAAAACGGGCCACCCTGAAGCGCGAGACGTTGTAGCGCCGGCAACCAGGGCAAGGAAAGTTGGCGCTGCAATGGATTAGGCGTAACCCCAAGCTTTAACGCCAAATCACGGACGAGTCTAGCATGGGTCAGCATCTCTGATGCACTTGGAAGTACATGCGTTGGTTTGCGAGGCTTTGAAAAGAGATGGTTCCTGGGTTAGGTCCAGCGGAACCAGCGCAGTGCCAGAATGAATGACAGGCCACCCCAAAGGACCAGCACCGAGAGGCGTCCGGTTTGGGAAACAAGGCTTGAACCTTCCAGGATGGTCGCCCGCAAGGCGTCATTCAGCGCGGTCAGAGGCAGCAGCTTGATGAATGTCTGCACAGTCGCGGGGAAGCGTTCATAAGAAAAGAATACCCCCGACAGAATCCACATCGGCATCATCACAATGTTGATCAACCCACTGACGCTTTCGATCTTCTGCGCGCGACTGGCAGTAAGGAGGCCGAGTCCTCCGAACGAGACCGCCCCAAGCGCTCCTATCAGAATGATGGTGAAAAACGATCCCAGCACCCGCATGTGGAACATCAGGATTCCGAAACCCAGCAGCAAGCCGACCTCGACCACCATCAGGATCAACCGGCTGCTGGCCAATGCCATCAGGAAATCCGTGCGCCGCATCGGCGTGGCCACAAAGCGCTTCAGGAGCTTGCGTTGACGCATATCTACCAAGGCGAACCCGATTCCCCACATACCCGAGTTCATCAGGTTCATCCCGAGCAGGCCGGGGATAAGGAAGTCGATGTAACGTGAGCCGGGCTCGGAAGAAACCACCACACTGGTAGCCAATACATCTTTGCGGCCCGCTGCGCTCTCGAGCGCGCTGTCCACTTCAACGTGAGATTGAACACTCTCCGGCCGGGCGGGATCGTAATGGTACTCGACTTGGTCGGCGGATATAGCGGCGACGATCAGATCGTACTTGCCGAGGCGAAGGCCCTTCGCCGCTTGGACATCGTCCACGATTTCTGAGCGGATCGCATTCTTCTGCGGCGAATGTTGAATCAGCTCCTGAATGTGAGCTGCATTCGGGCCGGCAAGAATTGCGATGGTGGTTCGATCTGCGGGTTTGTTGCGGAAGGCAAATCCCAAGCCGAGCGCGAGCAACAAAGGAAACACAAACACCCAGAACACAACCTCCTTTTCGCGGACGAGCTCCAGCATGCGCGCCCCGAGCAGGTGCCGGAATCCCGACCAGCGTCCGTTCCTTGGCGGAGCCGTGCGCTTCTGAATTTCGTTCTGCGATGGTGTTTGCTGCGCTATCGTCATGGAATCGCTACTCGTCTCGTAAGTGTCTCCCGGTCAAATTCACGAACACATCTTCCAGGCTGGCTTGGCGTGTGTTCAGCCTTTCCAATTGTGCCGCCTGCTGATCCACTCGTTCCAGCAGCGCAGGGATTGTGCGGTGCGGCTCGCGCACATTCAGGCGAATAACGCCATCCTCGCTGCGCACAGAATCGACGCTGGGCAAAGACTGCCACGCCGAGGTATCCCCGTGTCCATTTCCCGCCAATGCAAACTCGACGACGTGATGTCCGCCGAGTCTTTCAATCAGATCCGTCGGCGTACCCTCGGCAATGACCTGACCGTGATCAACAATCACCAGGCGGTCACATAGTCGTTCCGCCTCATCCATATAATGAGTCGTCAACAGCACCGTACCGCCATCGTGCTGGAAGGAGCGGATGATGTCCCAAAGTTGGCGTCGGCTCTGCGGATCTAGACCTGTAGTGGGCTCGTCGAGGAACAACACTCTCGGCGATGCGACTAGAGCCGTCGCAACCGCAAGTCTCTGTTTCTGACCACCTGAAAGGTTCCCGACCAGCGCGTCCGACTTCTCGTTCAACTGCAGCGCACTGAGCACTTCCTCTGTGCTGCGCGGCTGTGTATAGAAGCTGGCAAACAGCTCAATGGTCTCACGGACCTTCAGTTTTTCCGAAAGCCGCGTTTCTTGCAACGAGATGCCAATGTACTCGCGCAGTTCCCGCGCATTGGCCTTCCAGCTGCGCCCCAGAATCGAGACTTCTCCGGAGGTTGGCTCTAACAACCCCTCGAGAATCTCGATGGTTGTTGTCTTCCCTGCGCCATTCGGCCCGAGCAGACCAAAACACTCTCCCGGCTCAATCGCAAGGCTCAATCCGCGGACGGCCTCGACTTTCCCGTCGTAAGTTTTGCGCAGATCGCGGCACTCAATGGCGGCGGGCATCGCAGTATTTTACCGGACTTATGGATGGAAGAAGCGAATTCGGAAACGTCAGGAAAATGTTCCCGCAAACCCGGGGTGCGACCAAGACTCCTGCGCGGCGGCGGGGACCTCGCATGCCCCGACTCCCCTTTTTGAGGCTGTGGAAATCTTCTGCATCGCGAGAGTAATCTATAGGCCGCATGTCGCAGCGCTTACGCGGCTTCACCTGAAGGTTCGCTCCTGAACACCGTGTGTGTCCTCACGCCTCATTCCCAGGAGAAGAACCATGCCGCGCAAACTCCGTTGCCTTTCGATTGTTTTATTGTTGATTCCTTCTGCCCTCTCAGCCCAATCGTCCCGTTCTTTCACATTCCACTATGCGTTCACGGTGAAGAACGTGCCGCCAGGACAGAGAATTCGCGTCTGGTTCCCCGCAGCGCATTCCGACGATTTCCAGGACGTCAAAGTGACCTCCGCCAAGGGCGACTTGCCTTTGAAGCGCACCAAGGAGTCGCGTTTCGGAAACGAAATCTACTACGGTGAAACTTCAATGTCGAAGTCTGGCGACGTACATTTCTCGGTGGATTACGAGGTGGTTCGCCGGGAGCGCCTCACCATCGGGATCAGCCAGCCACGCCTTCGAGACGCCACTCTGAGCAACAAGCAATACCAGCAATACCTCGCTCCCGACAAACTGGTTCCGATTACCGGGATTCCCGCAGAGCTCGGAAAGAAGGTCACTGCCGGTAGAGAACTGCCGCGGGAGAAAGCCCGCGCCATTTACGACTATGTCTTCGACAATATGCGTTATGACAAGACCGGCAGCGGCTGGGGACAGGGCGATGTGCTTTACGCCTGCAATGCAAAGAAAGGCAACTGCACCGACTTTCATTCACTCTTCATCGCTATGGCACGTTCCCAAGGAATTCCGGCACGATTTGAAATCGGCTTCCCCCTTCCCGTCGACAAGCACTCCTCCGAGATTGCCGGCTATCACTGCTGGGCCGACTTCTTCGATCCTCAACTTGGATGGGTCCCCGTCGACATCTCTGAGGCCTGGAAGCACCCTGTGAAGAAGGATTATTTTTTCGGCGCCCACGACACCGAGCGCATTCAGTTCACCATGGGACGCGATTTGAGGCTCAATCCGCCCCAAGCCGGCGAACCACTGAACTACTTTGTCTACCCCTATGTGGAGGTCGCAGACAAGCCCTATCTCAACGTTTTAGACGAGTTTTCCTTTGCGGATAGGCCTGCAGCTCATGCGAGTGCCACCACCCCCTAAAGCAATACTTTAAGTAGGGGCACCCATCCCGTGTGAGCTCAGGGACAACTACTCTCGATCAATTATGAATCGAATGTTAGAATTGGGCTGCTTCTTGGTTAATCACCGCCTTTACTCCTGGGCAGCAGCCAAAAGTCGAACGTATGTCCAACGGAACTCATGCTTCGGCGGCTTCGCCGCTTGAAAAACAATCGCAGCTCGTATTCCAACGCATGAGCCGGCAAATCGGGAAGCTGATCAAGTCTGCAAGCATCGACAATGTCCACCGGTTCCGCACTAACAGCCGCCGGATTGAAGCGCTAGTCGCCGAGCTGGCGCGACAAAGCGGGAACCAGAAAAAGCTGCTCAAGCTGCTTTCAAAGTTGCGCAAGAAGGCCGGGAAGGTTCGAGACCTCGATGTGCAGATCGCGTTTCTGAAAGAACTCAAAGTTCCCGATCGCCAGAACCATCGGGCTCAGCTGCTCGAGTGGCTGGGTTCGGAACAATCACGCCGCAAGCGGAAACTCGAGAAGGCAATGAATGCCGAAACCGCCGCTGAACTCCGCAGGCGCTTGCGTCGCGTGCAAGGCGAAATTGAGCTCGGCGGAATCGATCTATTGAAGCTCGCGCACCAACGTCTGCCCGATCCCGGCACAACTCCATTGAGCGAGAAGATGCTGCACACCTGCCGCGTGGAGGCTAAGAAAGCCCGCTATCTCGCGGAGCTCGCGCCCAAATCGCCGGAAACCTTGCAGTTCCTCGAAGAACTCAAGAAGGCGCAAGATGCGGTTGGGGAATGGCACGATATCATGAAGCTCAAAGAGCGAGCCGAGGAGTTGTTTGGCGGCGTGAGCGATTCTGCGTTGGTATCTGTGCTTCAAAACATCAGCCGAGCCAAGTTTCGGCGCGCCACGAGCACGCTGGTCACCGCGATTTCGCTAGTGTCCAAAGCCAGGAAACCTTCCGAGCCCATTTCTCCTCGTAATGTGGCGCCCGCACCAGTACGAGAGCTCGAACAAAACGCTGTCGCCTAAGTCTCTAAAGTTTTCCATGCCATCGCGCGAGGGTCGTATCACTCCAACGGGGAGATTCCCGATACACTGTTCCTGAATGCCGACTTTCGCCGCGGTTGACATCGGATCAAACTCCGTTCGCCTGAAGATCTCACGCCTGACGGCTCACCGCCTAGTCGAAATTCATGACGATCGTGAAGTCACTCGCCTCGGGGAATCTGTTTTCCGCAGTGGTTTTCTCTCCCCGGAAGCGATCGCCCTGACCGTGAAAGTTCTCCGCCGTTTTCACCGCGACTGCCAGCGCTACGGCGCCGATTCGGTTCGCGTGGTGGCCACCAGCGCTCTGCGCGATGCCCGCAATTCCCGTGCTTTTCTCGAGTGGGTGCGATCGGCGACCGGCTGGAGCGTCGAAATCATCTCGGGATTGGAAGAAGCGCGCTTGATCCACCTCGGCCTGACTTCGGCACAGCGGGTGAATTCCTCTCCGGCGTTAATGATGGACTTGGGCGGTGGCAGTTGCGAGCTGACCATCTCCCGCAAAGGACATATCGAAGAGACCGTCAGTGTGCCTCTCGGTGCCGTTCGCCTGACCAATGATTTCGTCCATCATGATCCCCCGCGCAAATCCGAAATACGGCAACTGCGAGGTTTGATCGCCCGTGAAGTCGGACGCATTGCTCCGCGCATCATGCAGGCAAGGCCCAAGGTTGTCATCGCTACCTCTGGGACAGCCGAAGCCCTGGCAACGGTTTGTCATACCCTGTACCGAAACAGGAGCCAGCGGCACATGACCGTCACCCACCTGCAGATGCGCAAGATCGCGAAAATGCTCACGCGTCTCACGGTGGATGAACGCCGCAAGATTCATGGCATCGGCGTGCGCCGCGCGGAAATCATCATTGCTGGAGCCGCGGTTTTCTCAGAGCTGCTTGACCGCTGCAAGCTCGGGGGATTCCGCTTCTCCCCTCTCGGTCTTCGTGACGGCCTGCTGGCACAGATGGCTGCGGATTTCGATCGCGCCACCCGTTCCGGTCGGCAGATTGAATCCGAACGACAAGACTCGATTCGCGCCGCACTCGAGCACTATCATGTCGACGAAAACCACGCCATGCGCGTGCGGGACACGGCGCTGCAGTTGGTTAAGGGCTTGCGCCGCATTCACCGTCTGCCCTACGAATACAACGAGTGGATTTCCGCCGCAGCCATGCTTTGCGAGGTGGGAGACTACGTCAACCGCAACGGACGACACCGCCATACCTACTACATCATTTCCCACTCGGAGATCCTGGGCTACACCCCGCAGCAGCGGCGCATCATCGCAGCCATCGCACGATATCTCGGTAAGTCACGTCCTTCGCCTGGAGACGGGCCTATGCAGCCCTTGGCAGCATCGGATCAGAAAAACATCACAAAAGCCACCCTCATTCTGCGCCTAGCCTCGGAACTCAACCTACGACGCAGTGCCACCCTGAAGAGATTCCGCGTACGGATCCACTCGACTTCGGTGGAGCTTGTGCTTGTTCCCAAGCCCCCGTTGAGCCTCGATCTTGAATTGTGGGCTGTAGAAAAAGAGCGCGCCTACTTCCGCGAAGTTTTCGGATGCGACTTCGCAGTGCTCGCTGCTGCCTGAATCTCACGCGCCATTTTAGGGGTGATGAACCAATGGAGGGTGGCTGCGCGGCGCTCGGTTTCCACTCTGGCCACCGCGCCCTTCTTGAAGTCGATGAGCGCCTCGCATCCGGATTTCGCAATCATTTTGGCCACGAAATCTGTGATGCTCGGATTATGCCCCACCACCATGATGGCTTCTTGCTTGGCATACTTGTCCAGCATGCGCCGAAAGTCTGCAAACGACCCCTCCGGTCGCAGGGCCGCTTCCAGCTGCAGTTTCGACTCGTAACCGATCTCGTTGCCCACCAAGGAGGCAGTTTGCGTCGCTCGCTTCAATGGGCTCGAAATGATCACATCGGGTTGGACATTCAGCGCAGCCAGCGCGCGCCCGATAAATCCACACTGCTCGATTCCATCCGGGTCGAGCGGACGCTTTTCGTCCTTCTTGGGGTTGTTCAAATGCTCACCGGCACTGGCGTGGCGAACAAAGTAGATGATCATGAGAGCTTACGTTCCCTTCGTACCAGCCTGCGCCGCGGCTTGGGTTCTTGCATCGACGGAATCGCTTCGATGGTCTGCTTGCCTTCAGCCACTGCAATCTGGAAGTCCTGGGCGCTGAACCCCGGCACTGGGGGCTTGTGCTTCCCGGCCGCCCGCCAGGCTCGCACATAACTGCCGTCTTTTCGTAGCACACGCGCTTTGATGCTGTCCGCGAGATAGGCACTGAGGATCTCGTGCATGATACGGTTCCGCAGCATCGGGTCCTTCACCGGGAACATGACCTCGACACGCTCGTATAGATTGCGTGGCATCCAGTCGGCGCTCGACAGGTAAACTTCGTCCTGACCGCCATTGGCGAAGTAGAAGATCCGGCTGTGCTCGAGGAACCGGCCGACAATGCTACGCACCCGGATGCGGTCGCTGATCCCGCGTACCCCCGGACGCAAGGCACACATTCCCCGAACCAAAAGGTCGATTTCCACTCCCGCCTGCGACGCGCGATACAGAGCCGCAATGATGTTCTTGTCGAGCAGGGCGTTCATCTTGGCGACGATGCGCGAGGGACGTCCCAGCCGGGCGTGGTCGCTTTCTCGCGCAATCAGATCCAAGCTGTGCTCGGCGATATTCACGGGCGAGACCATGAGCGGCGCGTAACTGGAATGCTCAGCGTAAGCAGTCAAGAAGCTGAATACATCGTGTACCGCACCCGTGATTTCCGGATCGGCGGTCATGAGGCTGAGATCGGTGTAAAAGCGCGCGGTGGTCGCATTGTAGTTCCCGGTTCCAAGGTGGGCATACCGGCGCGATACCCCGTCCGGGTCCTTGCGCACCAGCAGCGACAGCTTGCAATGCGTCTTCAACCCAACCAAACCGTGAAAGACCTGCACTCCCGCATCTTCCAGAGCACGCGCCCAGCGAATGTTGGAAGCTTCATCGAACCTCGCCTTAAGCTCGACCACCGCGGTCACTTCTTTGTTCTTTGCGGCCGCATCAATCAGCGAGCGCACGATCATTGAATTTTCACCCGTGCGGTAGAGCGTCTGCTTAATCGACAAGACGTTGGGATCTTCCGCCGCTGTCTCGATGAACGACAAGACGGCGTCGAACGAATCATAGGGATGGTGCAGCAGCACATCATGCCGCCGCAGCTCTTCAAACAGATCTTGAGACTTCGCCGTCAACCGAAGTTCGCGGGGGGCAAAGGGCTTGAACTTCAAGTCCGGACGATCTGTCTGCTCGTAGATATTGAACAAGCGCGGGAGATTAACCGGGCCGTCGGCATGGAACACCTGCCAGGGTTCCAGCCCGAAATTGGTGCGCAAGCGCTCAACGATCTCCGGATCGGCAGTGGCCTCAATCTCCAGCCGTACCGCATCCCCCTTGCGGCGATTGTGCAGCTCCGTACGTACGGACTCAAGCAAGCTTCGCGACTCTTCTTCGGCCAGATAAAGGTTACTGTTCCGCGTCACGCGAAATGCGGCGGAGGAGACGATGTCGTAGCCGTTGTACATACGCCCGGCGTGAAACGCGACTAGATCATGCAGAAAGATGAAGTCAATCGTGCCTTCCGACGGCAGCCGGACCAGTCGCGGCAAAGACCTCGGCACGGTTACAACCCCGGTGTAGGTAAGCGAGGAACGCCGGCGACGGCGAAGCAGAAAGGCCACGCACAAAGCTTTGTTGATCACCCGGGGAAATGGGTGCGCCGGATCGACCGTCACAGGGGTGAGCAAGAGGTCGAGCTCGCGGTCACAGTATTCCTCAACGAATGCCCGGGCATTCTCATCGAGCTCATGCAGCCCGAGGACGCGAATCCCCTTCTCCGAAAGCGGCGGCCTCAGCTGCTCGTTCCAGCTCTGATACTGCTCGGCAACAAAATTGTGTACTTCGTCAGAAATCGCGTCGCGCTCTTCGGTCAGCGTCAACCCATCCGGCCCGGCCTCGGTATAGCCATCTTCAATCTGCTGCACCAAGCCGGCGACTCGCACCTCAAAGAACTCATCCAGATTGCTGGCGCTAATGGACAGGAATTTCAGCCGCTCCAGGAGCGGATTCGACTCATCCTGGGCTTCCTCGAGCACACGCCGGTTGAACTGCAGCCACGAGAGTTCCCGGTTGATGTAATACGCCGGATTGTCAACGGAAGCACGAGCCATGACGGGATTGGCGGAGAATGCCGGGCATCGCAGGCGCCAGAAGACGCCGGCGGCCCCTTTAGTATAAGTCAGGCCCTCCCCTCGAATCTCAACAGGAACTGTAGCGAGAGAGTATTAAAGGAGTATGAAATTGATGTTGATCGGGGACTTTGCTCCCTGAAATGCTGGGGGCACCAGGGGCACGGTAGGCAGCGGAGTCTGGGGAGCCGATCCAGCTAAGCTGGGGGCAGGATCGGTGCACGGGGCTTGTTATACTCACCTCCGTGCTCAAGGAAACGCTGGAAGAAGGACGAAAGATCACGGACGCGGCCTTGCAGCGCCTCCTGCCCGGGCCCGACGTGCGCCCCGCATCCATCCATCAAGCCATGCGGCACAGCGTTTTCGCCGGAGGCAAGCGCATACGCCCTATCTTGTGCATGGAAGCTGGCCGGGCGGTTGCCGGTTCTCTACCCAGCGGAATCGAAGAAGTCGGTGCAGCTCTGGAACTGTTGCACACCTATTCTCTGATCCACGATGACCTTCCCGCGCTCGACAATGATGACTTGCGCCGCGGACGCCCCACTTGCCACAAAGCCTTCGGTGAAGCCATCGCCATTCTGGCGGGTGATGCTCTGCAAACCCGCGCATACGAGATTCTCTCGCGTGTGCAATGTGCGGCTGAACTCCGGGTAAGAATCATCGAGGAAATCGCCCGTGGCACAGGCACTATCGACGGAATGATCGGCGGCCAGGTAGTCGACCTCGAGTCTGAGCATAAGACGCCAGACCAGGAAATGCTGCAATACATTCACCTTTCAAAAACCGCGGCCCTCATCGCGGCCAGCGTCGTGGGCGGCGGCCTCTATGCCGGCGGCTCCGAAGACCAGGTAAAACAATTGCGTTGCTACGGGCAATCGATTGGCTTGGCATTTCAGATCGTCGATGACATCCTCGACGTCACGCAGACCTCCGAACAGCTGGGCAAGACGGCTGGGAAGGACCTCGCGTCCGAAAAGGCCACTTTCCCGGCTCTGTTTGGGCTGGAGGAGTCTCGCAAGCGAGCTTCTGCATTGCTTACCTCTGCTGGCGATGCCCTGAAAGGTTTTGGTTCACGTGCCGAGACCCTAGAGACCATCGCTCGCTTCCTTATTGAGAGGGAGAACTGAGTCCCTTGCAAGTTGAGGGCCGGCTAGAGACCCATCGTCCCTGATTTTCCACAGCAAGGAAGCACCGAAACGTTATACTTACGGCAGTGTAGTTCCTCGGAAGGCGCCTGCAGGATCACACTCCACTGGGCATGCATTCACAATGAAAAAACAGACCTCACCCCGCGTCGCGTACTTCTCGATGGAGATTGCCCTCGAGCCGGATATTCCCACCTATAGTGGCGGCTTGGGCATCCTTGCCGGAGATACTCTCCGCTCCGCGGCCGACCTTGGTGTCCCGCTCTGTGCCGTTACTCTCTGTTACCGCAAGGGATACTTCCGCCAGATTCTCGATGCCCTGGGCAATCAGTTTGAAAAGCCCCAGGAGTGGGCGCCCGAACAGCAGTTCACGGAGACCAAGCACCGCGTGAGCGTAGAGGTTGAGGGCCGCCCGGTCGCTATCCGCGCCTGGAAGTACACGATCACGGGAGTCAATGGCGACGTTGTTCCTGTCTATCTGCTGGATACAGATCTGCCTGAGAATTCCGAATACGATCGCGCTCTCACCGATTGCCTCTACGGCGGGGACCAACGCTACCGGCTGGCGCAGGAGATTGTGCTTGGATTCGGAGGCTTCCGTCTTCTCGAGAAACTCTACTCCGGCCAGCTCGAGGCTTACCACATGAACGAGGGCCACTCGGCGCTGCTATCACTGGGTCTGTTGGAGCGCCGGCTCGATCAGAGTTTCGCCGGACGCCTGAAGCAGCTGGATATCGATGGCGTTCGCGACATGTGCATCTTTACCACGCACACGCCTGTACCTGCTGGGCACGACCAGTTCCCGCGCAGCCTTGCCGTCCAGGTTCTCGCCCATGATCACGTCGCCCTTCTCGACGAAGCCGACGCATGGGAAGGCGATGCCTTGAACATGACCTACCTGGCGCTCCGCTTCTCCGGATATGTGAACGGCGTGGCCATGCGTCACGGAGAGGTATCGCGCGGCATGTTCCCGACCTACGAGATCAGTGCGATCACCAATGGCGTGCACGCAATCACCTGGACTTCCCCGGCTTTCGCCGAGCTGTTTGACTCGTTTATCCCCGGGTGGCGGACCGATAACAACTACCTCCGCTATGCCATCAGCATCCCCCTTCCTAGCATTCGCCAGGCCCATGCCGAAGCAAAGTCCGAGTTGTTCGAGGCCATCGCAAAGTCCTTCGGCGTGCGGCTCGATCCGAAACTGCTCACGATTGGCTTCGCGCGCCGAGCCAGCACGTACAAGCGTGCGGACCTGTTGTTTCACGATGCCGACCGCCTGCGGAAAATTGCGCGCGAGGTAGGGCCGATCCAGCTCGTTTATGGGGGGAAAGCCCATCCTCATGATGAAGGCGGCAAGAACCTCATACGCAGGGTCATGAGCGGAGCGAGCTCAGTTTCCGATGTGATCAAGACCGTTTATGTCGAGAACTACGACATGCGCTGGGGCAGGCTGATCACCTCAGGCGTCGACCTTTGGCTGAACAATCCCATGCGCCCTCAGGAAGCTTCGGGAACGAGCGGCATGAAGGCCGCACTCAATGGAGTCCCCAGCTTCAGCGTGGTCGACGGTTGGTGGGCTGAAGGACATATCGAGGGGGTCACGGGTTGGTCCATCGGCAGCAGCGAGATCGCCGAGGACCCGTCGAGCGAAATCGCCAATCTGTACGACAAGCTCGAGCGGGATATCGTCCCCATGTTCTATGGACGGCCGAACCGGTACATGGAAGTAATGCGTTACACAATCGCGCTAAATGGTTCATTCTTCAATACTCAGCGAATGGTACTGCAGTATGTTGCAAACGCCTACCGGATGCAGCGTGAGGTGGCAGTAGCCGTCTAGCTGGTATTCCGCAGCCATGCATAGGTCGGAGTAAACGCCTCTTGCCATATGGCATCTAAGTACCTACTATGTTCTGGCGGCGCAGGAAGCTCCCAGAGGACGACGAACCACTGGTCCCGCATGGCTTGATATGGCAGGCCACGGAGGGCCAGGATTCCGCAGAGCTGCCGCCGGATATGTGGGATAACTCCCCGAACGAAGTCAAACCTTCTCCAGCCGATCCGGTCGAAATGCGCGTGCGTGTTTCCGCGCCGGTCGAGGCTCATTTTCAGCTCGACCAAACCGCTCCAGACCGGGGAGAGCATTCTCCTCCCGCGAAGTGGCCGCGGGTAGACGCAGCAGAAATTGCCCGCCGTGCCCAACGGGTCGACACCGCAGTTTCATTCCCCTTTCGCAAGCCGCTGGTCGGCGCTGCGGTTCCGAAGGCTCTCGAATCGGCCCATGAACAGGAACGAGAACCAGCGAGGCTGGAATTGGTTCCCCTTTCTCCATCGACTCCGCTTCGCGCCGTGCGAGCGGAGCGATTCAAGAATTTCGTTTCGAGATACCGCCGCCTGATGCCCAGCCTATCGCTGATGCTTGAGAGAGTTCGCAGAGCCAAAGTCTTCTCTCGCATCAACGATAGTGCGAACAGGAGCGTGCTCAAGGCGACTCAGGGGCTGCAGCTTGTCCGCCAGAGATCCGGACCCGCACTCGATGGGGTGAGACTACGATGGGTGGACGCCTCTAGGGCGGCGGTTACCAAATACCGCACAGGCATTCAAGGTGTTCGCGAAAGCCTTCGTGCGGTCGACGGGAGCGGCCCTACCCGCATCTGGCACCGGGCGCGCACGTTGCAAGTCCGAATACGCATACCGGCCTCGAATTGGCGGTTCCTTGCTTCTACCTCTTTCGCGGGAAGTGCGAAGGCCACAGCGGTGCGAGTACGACATAGTCTTCAGCGTGATTCGCGGTTGTGGGCTTCGGTGGCAATGGGTGGACTTTCGGCGTTGTTGGCCCTAGGAGTTATCTCTGCCCTGCGCCACTACGGATCAGGTAAGGAATTACTGCCTCCAACACGGCAAACGGTGGATGCGGCAACGCCTTCCCCGACAACCCAGCCGCCCCTGCAGCCGGTTCTTTCCCGGGAAGCAACCACCCAGAAACCAAGTCCAGCGTCTGCCGGCAGGCGAGCGAATGACGCTGCCGCCAGACCCGCGACCTCAGAAGTTCAAAAGAGCGCATCCGCTACGAGTTCCCCAGCAAGCAAGCACCGGGCCCGCCACAAGAGCGCTGAAGAGGACTACGTGGCGGCCGACACTTACGTCTACTATGGCGTAGGCGGGAAACCGAAACGCTGACCTACTTCAAAGTCACCAGCCGTTCGACCACCTCGGAATAGTCCTTTTTCTCCAGGCCATGAACTGTCCGGTTGTACTCGTCCACCTTGTTCGAATAGTTCATCGAACAGAATTTCGGTCCACACATCGAACAGAATGCGGCTTCCTTGTAGTAGTCATCCGGCAGAGTCTCGTCGTGCATGGAGCGCGCCGTCTCGGGATCGAGCGATAAGGCAAACTGTTTCTCCCAATCGAACTTGTAACGCGCGAAGCTGAGTGCATTGTCTCGGTCCTGAGCACCTGGCCGGTGGCGCGCGATGTCGGCGGCGTGGGCTGCAATCTTGTAGGCAATAATTCCGTCCTTCACATCCTTGTCGTTAGGAAGTCCTAAGTGCTCTTTGGGGGTGACGTAACAAAGCATGGCCGCGCCATGCCAGCCAATCATTGCTGCACCGATCGCCGATGTGATGTGGTCGTATCCCGGAGCGATGTCGGTTACAAGCGGTCCCAGAGTGTAAAACGGGGCTTCGTAGCAAAGCTCGTTCTCTCTGTCCACTTGCTCCTTGATCTTGTCGAGCGGCACGTGCCCGGGACCTTCGATCATGACCTGCACGTCGTATTCCCAGGCCTTTTTCGTCAATTCACCGAGCGTCCTCAATTCGGCGAACTGAGCTTCGTCGCTGGCATCTGCGATGCAGCCGGGGCGAAGACCGTCGCCCAGTGAGAACGAAACATCGTACTTCGCGAAAATCTTGCAGATGTCCTCAAAGCATTCGTAGAGAAAATTCTGCTGGTGATGGTGGGCCATCCACTGCGCCAGGATGGCACCGCCGCGGCTCACAATTCCAGTGATGCGCTTTGCCACCATGGGGAGATACTGAATGAGAACTCCCGCGTGTATGGTCATGTAATCCACACCCTGCGCTGCCTGTTCTTCAATCACTTCCAGCATCAGGTTGGCGGTGAGGTCTTCGATCCTTCGAACACGCGAGATGGCCTCATAGATCGGAACCGTTCCAATGGGCACGGGTGAGTGCCGCAAAATGGCCTCGCGAATGTCGTGTATGTCTCCCCCGGTCGAGAGATCCATGACTGTGTCGGCGCCGTAGTGCACGGCGGTATGCAGCTTCTTCAGCTCTTCGGAAACCTCCGAGGTCACCGCACTATTGCCGATGTTTGCGTTGATCTTGCACAGCGACGCCACGCCGATGCACATCGGTTCCAATTCAGGATGGTTGAGATTGGCGGGGATAATCATCCGCCCGCGCGCCACCTCGTCGCGCACCATTTCCGGCAGAAGCTTTTCTTTGCGGGCGACGTATTCCATCTCTCCCGTGATCAGGCCACGCCGAGCGTAGTGCATCTGCGAGAAATTCCCGTCCGTGTTCTCGGCCCTGCGGCGCGCAATCCACTCGGCGCGTGGACGATTCGCGCCATTGTTCCCGTTTACGCCCTGGCCGTTGCTGTTATGTCCATTTGCGGATGGCATGGAGTTCAATCCTCGAATGAGATTTGACCAACATTATAGCGGCGAATGTATGTGCAACTGGAACTAGTCGGCATGTTCAACCTGAGCAGGCGATGGCGCCCGCACCGGCCAGGCTGCGGTTGCAAATCCCAGCGTGTATACCAGTCCGATAACCGCGAACCCAGCCATCAGGTTCCTCTCTGCCACGGCGCCCACAAGAAAGGACCAGAGCACTTGCAAGAAAGTTCCCGCCGCGTAAAACGTGTTCTGCACCCGCCCCATGTAGTGCTTGGGGATTTCTTCCATCAGGCTTGTGCCAAACGCGATTCCAGTGATTCCCCGCCCCGATCCCATCAATCCATACAGCAGAACCGCGAGCACGAGGAAAGGCATGGTGGGGGCCGAAATCATGCAGATTGCCAGGATACCGAGAGAAATTGCGATTGCACGTCTCGCTCCAAACTTGCGGATAAATTCTGGCGCATAGAAGGCGCTCACGAATGCGCCCACACCCCAGCCGCCGTTCAGCCAGCCATAGCCGACCGCCCCCTTGTGAAACACCTTGTCACTCAACGAAGGCGTGACCACGACGCCTGTCATCATCGCGGAAAGGAACAATGCCCAACTTACCCCGAGCAGGACAATTTCTCGTCGTCCGCGAAGATACTCCCACCCCTCCCGCATCTCGCGAAGGAATTTCCCGAACGTACTTTCCGGGGCAACCATCTCGGCCTGCAACTCCGCTGGACGTGGCACCACATGCCGCCCCTTGCGCACCGTCAGATAACACAGGAAGGAGCCCAGATAGGTGCTGACGTCAATCAGCAACACGCCCCCGAGGCCGATTTTGTTGTACACAAACCCGACAATCGCTCCGGCGATTAACCAGCCGCCCTGGACCCCAGCCATGAGGAAGGTGTTGGCATGAACGAACTCGTCTTCGGGCGTGAGTTCCTGAATGAGAGCGCTGATGGTCGGCCAGAACATCCAGAAGCCGGCCGCCACCAGCATGTTCATCAAGTACAGTTCCCACACCTTCACTCTGTCCAGGAAGGCGAGGACGGCAACCGCAAGGATGATCCCCGCGCGCGCCAGGTCCAGCATCATGACCAGACGACGCCGGTCCTCGCGATCGATGATGACGCCGGAAAAGGGGAGCAACAAGATGGCGGGCAGCGTTTGCAGAACCGCAAACGTACCCAGGGCGATCTCCGAGTGAGTGATTCGCAGAATATGCCAGGCGACCGCGGAGGCATTCAAGCCGCTGCCCAGCATGGAAACCACATTGGCGGCGAGGATGAGACGCAAGCCTCGGCTCTGCAAAATCGATCGCATAATCTACTTTAATAGAGTCTGGCAGGTTGCGCTAACTCTCACCAGCGTTTTGCGAACCCGGGCACGGAGGCGTCACTTTCACGCAGGGAGTGGCCGTTCGTCGCGCAGAAAGGTGTCGCCGGGGGGCCTGATTGGTTGAAGGGGATGATTCTGTCGCCGCCAGAGCTTCGATGGTTTCTTTCCTAACCTTGAACCCGTCGCAGGCGCCAGTCCAGCTTCACCCCACGGCTCTCACACAACAGATACACAATTAGCATCATTAACACTGTTTCAATCGGGTGCTTGTATCGCGGAAACGGATTCACCAAATAGTAAGGAAGGGGGTAGATGAGAAGAAATGGCGCCAGCAACCAGCGATAAGGATTTTTGCGTACAAACATGAGTCCCATCCCTAGGAACCCAAACAGCGCTGCGAGCAGGAACTGCACGTGCCGTGCGACCCAGAGATCGTATCCGTTGACATTTGTGGCTTGCCGCGGCGCCGCCCAGAAATAGAACACGCGCTCGATTGTGAACCAAGCGAACTGTCCCGGGTGCGCGCGAACAAACTCAGAGAATTCGCGCCTGGTCTCGTCCATGTAGCCAATCTCGCCGACTTCCTGAAACCGCTTCATCGCCTCGGGACTGTTTCCCGGATGCTCGCTGCGCGTCCACAACGCACCCGAGGACTCGTTATTCGCCTCGTGCAATTCGAGCGGCAGGTTGTCGCGAATAAAGACGAATCGCTGAAATACTCGATAATTCCGGATTGTCCATGGCGTAATGGAGATCAGGATTGCAGCCAGGCAGAGCGCAACAGGCTTCACCGACTTCCTCGGG
>Ga0157374_10001251_pt1 | contig 21688 bp, 12 predicted proteins | sample M25metaG_FD_115308 | JGI IMG/M metagenome (GOLD analysis project Ga0157374, IMG submission 115308) | Miscanthus rhizosphere microbial communities from Kellogg Biological Station, Michigan, USA - M2-5 metaG | ecosystem: Host-associated > Plants > Roots > Rhizosphere > Soil | place: USA: Michigan... | reverse complement strand
GATCAGATGGCTGTGCACGTACCGTTGAGCAATGCTGCTATTCTTGAAGCGCAGTTGCTGATGTTGTCATCTCACAACATTTTAAATCCGCAGAATGGTACGCCAATCACACTTCCTTCACAAGACATGGTGTTAGGTCTTTACTACATTACCAAAGGAAGAAAGAGTACTGAAGCCGATCCCGTAAAAGGTGAAGGGAAAGCTTTCTACAGCATGGAAGAAGTGATGATCGCTTATAATGAAGGAAGAGTTGATCTCCATGCACACATTAAAGTAAAAACTCCTGTTCGTGAAAATGATGGACAAATTGTTAAGAAAATAGTTGAAACTACTGTTGGACGCGTGTTGTTCAACCAATATGTTCCGCAGGAAGTTGGATATATCAACGCTCTTCTTACAAAGAAAAGTCTTCGCGAAATAATTGGTGATATCATCGAGATCACAGACGTTCCAAAGACCGCAAAGTTCCTTGATGATATCAAAACACTTGGTTTCCGCATGGCATTCCGCGGTGGTCTTTCATTCAATGTAAATGACTTGATTATTCCTGATGTAAGAAATGAACTTCTTGAGCAAGCAAAAGTCGAAGTAGAAGAAGTTTGGGAAAACTACAATATGGGTTTGATCACCAACAACGAACGTTATAACCAGGTAATCGATATATGGAGCCGTGTTGATACCCGCATTACTGAAACACTTATCCGTGAAATGCAAAGTGATAAACAAGGATTCAACTCAGTTTACATGATGCTTGATTCAGGTGCCCGTGGCAGTAAACAACAGGTAAAACAATTGGCAGGTATCAGAGGTTTGATGGCGAAGCCGAGAAAGAGCGGAAGCTCCGGTTCTGAAATCATCGAGAATCCAATCCTTTCAAACTTTAAAGGTGGTTTGAACGTATTGGATTACTTTATCTCTACACACGGTGCTCGTAAAGGTCTTGCTGATACAGCGTTGAAAACAGCCGATGCCGGTTACTTAACCCGTCGTTTGGTTGACGTTGCACAAGATGTTGTTATCAGTGAAGAAGATTGTGGCACGCTTCGCGGTATTGCTACAAGTGCATTGAAAGATAATGAAGATATTATCGAACCATTGTCAGACAGAATTGAAGGTCGTACTTCATTGCACAATATTTATCATCCGCTTACAGATGAATTGATCATAGAAGCAGGTGAAGAAATAACTGCAGAGAAAGCAAAACAGATTGAAGAGTCAGGTATTGAAACCGTTGAGATCCGTTCTGTATTAACATGCGAAAGCAAACGCGGTGTATGCGTAAAATGTTATGGTAAAAACCTTGCTACAGGTTATTTAGCACAAAGAGGTGATGCTGTTGGTATCATCGCTGCACAATCAATCGGTGAACCGGGTACACAGTTAACATTACGTACGTTTCACGTGGGTGGTGTTGCCGGTTCTGCTTCTGTTGAATCTTCATTAAGTGCACGATTTGAAGGCACTATTCAGTTCGATGGTTTGCGTACCGTAACCGCAGAAAACAATGAAGGTAATAAAGTACAGGTGGTAATTGGCCGTACGGGTGAAGTTCGTATAATGGACGTAAAGAATGACAGGTTGCTTATCACCAATAACATACCTTACGGTGCCACATTGCAGGTGAAAGACGGTCAACAGGTGAAGAAAGGTGAAGTGATCTGTTCATGGGATCCATTCAACAATGTGATCATCTCTGAAATTGCCGGCGAAATAGGAATGGAAAATGTGATTGAAGGTATCACTTATCGTGAAGAAGCAGATGAGCAAACAGGGCACCGCGATAAAGTGGTAATTGAAACAAAAGATAAAACAAAGATCCCCGGCCTTGCAGTGCATGGCAAGGATACAAAATCATACAACCTTCCTGTTGGCAGCCGTCTCGTTGTTGACGATGGTGAATCCGTAAAAGCAGGACAGGTAATTGCAAAGATTCCGAGAACGCTTCGTAAGAGCGGTGATATCACGGGAGGTTTGCCGAGAGTAACAGAATTGTTCGAAGCACGTAATCCAAGCAATCCTGCTGTTGTTTGTGAAATCGATGGTGTAGTTGCTTTCGGTAACATTAAGCGTGGTAACAGGGAAATTATTGTTGAAGCAAAAGATGGTGTAGTTAAAAAATACCTCGTTCCGCTTACAAGACAAATCCTTGTTCAGGATGGTGACTTTGTAAAAGCCGGTACAGCATTGAGTGATGGACAAACTGCTCCTGCTGATATTCTTTCAATCAAGGGCCCGTTTGCAGTGCAGGAATATGTAGTGAATGAAATACAGGAAGTGTATCGTTTACAAGGCGTAAGGATTAACGACAAGCACATTGAAGTGATCGTTCGACAAATGATGAAGAAAGTGGAAATTGTTTCTGCAGGAGATACAAGATTTTTGGAAGAAGATTTGGAAGACAGGTTTGATTTCAATGAAGAGAACGATCGCATATTTGATAAGAAAGTTGTTATCGAGCCCGGAGAAAGCACTAAGTTCCGTGCGGGTCAAATTGTAACGGTTCGTGAATGGAGAGAAGAAAATTCAATCCTTCGCCGTGCAGACAAAAAGCTTGTTGAAGTGAGAGATGCAGAGCCTGCGACTGCAACGCCAATATTGCTTGGTATCACAAAAGCATCACTCGGTGTTCAAAGCTGGATATCAGCCGCATCCTTCCAGGAAACAACGAAGGTATTGAGTTCTGCAGCGATCCAGGGTAAAACTGATAGTATGCTTGGATTGAAAGAAAATGTTATCACAGGTCATTTGATTCCTGCAGGTACCGGTCAGAAAGAATTTGAGAATATGATCGTTGGAAGCAAAGAAGAATATGAATTGCTGGCGACTGCAAGAGAAGCAATGAACTTTGATGATGAAGAATAATTACTGATTATTGCACATAGGAAAAAGACAGGAGGCGAAAGCTTCCTGTTTTTGTTTTATAATTCTATTGAAAATTTTTTGTTATCACTCATCAAACTATTTTACAGGGAATAACAGCATCTTCATACTTTCATGGTTTAGCCGGCCATTTTATTTCTTGCTTATTCTTCATAAAGTTTATTTATTAAAACTTGATTGGGTTATTCCTGAAGACAATGTTTTATTGGATACTTATTGTTAATTATACTTATCTACAGGTTGCTCCTGTTGCCACTTGTACTGCATTTGAAGTGATTGCGACGCAACGGAGATGCCATGAAAAACAAAAGTTAGTACCATAGAAAATCATCCACTCATTAAATTTATTAGTGTGAAAACTTGATATCTTTTCCACAAACGAGTTCAAAAAAATGCTTAATAATAAGTTTTGAATATTTTGCAGCGGTGATTGTTTTAACGCTTTTTTTTCTGGCTAACTTTTAACTTCACCGCTTCAAACATTTGCGAATGAATAAAATTTCTATCACATTAAATGTTGTGCTTATTGCCGCCGTTGGTTATTTATATTATTTGCATTATGAGTATATCAATGAAGATTCGCATAAACAAGCACGGGCAAATGCAGCGGTATTAAATTCTTTTAAAATCGCTTATTTTGAGATGGATTCTTTGCAAGATAATTATGAATTCTATAAACAGGTTCGTGACGAACTTACAAAGAAAGACAAGACTAATGCTGATAAGCTAAATAAAATAAAAACTGAATATTACAACAAAGCAAAGGAACTACAGGATAAAGGCAGCTCACTAACGGCACAACAACAAAGCGATTATCAGCAAACCCTGATGAACCTGCAACAGACCTACACGCAAACCGAGCAGGATCTGACCAATCAAATGCAGGCTGAAATGAATGAAAAGCTTGGTGTGGTGAAAAAGAAAATTGAAGATTATTTAAAAAATTATTGTGCACAAAAAGGACTGGCTTATGTTTTTGGAGCAAGTTCGAATGATAATTTTCTTTACTACAAAGACACAGTGAGGAACGTCACGGCTGATTTAATTAAAGGTTTGAACAGCGAATACAAAAATGAGAAGGCGAAATAAACATCAAACATATTTTATATCTTCAAACCCCGTTGAAATTACAACGGGGCTTTTTTTATCGTGAAACGTACAACGATAAACGTGAGAATATTTCGCTCATCCTTTCACGCTTCACGTTTGACATTTCACGAAAAAGATTTTATAAACCCAACATTATTTTATGAGCGAACACGCTTCGAAATTTAAACCCACTCTTGGTTTGCTGGACGCAACAATGATCGTTGCGGGCAGCATGATCGGCTCAGGAATTTTTATTGTGAGTGCAGATATGATGAAGGATGTTGGTTCTGCGGGTTGGTTGGTATTTGCCTGGGTACTTACCGGCTTGCTTACACTTACCGCTGCTGTTAGTTATGGTGAATTGAGCGGCATGTATCCTAAAGCCGGCGGTCAGTATGTGTATTTAAAAGAGGCATATAATCCGCTTGTTGGTTTTTTATACGGGTGGAGTTTTTTTGCAGTGATACAAACAGGAACTATCGCTGCAGTGGGCGTTGCTTTCAGCAGGTTTACGGCTTATCTTATTCCGGCATTAAGTGAAAAAAATATTGTTGCTGATCTTGGTTTTATGCAAATAAATGCTGCACAAATTTTTGCTATCATAGTAATTATATTTCTTACTTATATCAACACAAGAGGAATTAAAACCGGCAAACTCATTCAGAATATTTTTACCAGCACTAAACTGCTTTCTCTTTTTGGTTTGATCATCGCAGGGCTTTTGGTTTTCAATCCTGCAATATGGCGTGCAAACTGGAGCAACGCATGGACACTGATGCAATATTCTGCAAGAACAGATCCGGGTATCAATCCTCCTGTTTGGCAAATGCTTACTGGATTTGCAGTGATAGGCGCACTTACTTCTGCATTGGTTGGTTCTATATTCAGTAGCGATGCATGGAATAACGTAACTTTTATTGCGGGTGAAATAAAAAATCCCAAAAGAAATATCGGGTTAAGTCTTTTTCTCGGAACATTGATTGTTACTATAATTTATGTGAGTTGTAATTTGATGTATCTCTCAGTTTTATCAAATCATGAAATTGCATTTGCTCCGGAAAACAGACCTGCTATTGCCGCATCAGAAAAAATTTTTGGAGAATATGGCGCCTACATTATTGCAGTAATGATCATGATCTCAACTTTTGGTTGTAACAATGGTTTGATTCTCGCAGGTGCAAGAGTTTATTACACCATGGCGAAAGATGGATTATTTTTTAGAAAAACATCGGAATTAAATAAACAAGCGGTTCCCGGATTCGCATTATGGATTCAATGCATCTGGACATCTCTGTTATGCCTGACTGGCACTTATGGACAATTGTTGAATTATGTAGTATTCGTCGCACTGATCTTTTATGTACTTACTTTAATTGGTATAATCATCTTAAGAAAAAAACAACCGCAACTGGAGCGACCATATAAAGCCATTGCTTATCCAGTGTTGATAATTTTATATTCTGTTATCGCAATTACCATTTGCATCGGGCTTTTTGTATATCAGCCAAAACAAACATGGCCCGGTTTAGTGATTGTATTACTCGGAATTCCTTTGTATTATATTGCGGTCGCAAACAAAAAAACATCTTCACTAACCACGGAAGAAGAACACTAAAAGAAGGCTATGACCGATTTTGAAAAATTATTCAAAGACTTTACGAATTTAAGGGTAGCGGTTATTGGTGATGTTATGCTCGACACTTATTTGTGGGGCAAGGTGGAACGTATTTCGCCTGAAGCACCGGTGCCCGTTGTTGCAATTGAAAAAAAAGAACAAAGAATCGGTGGTGCTGGAAATGTATCATTGAATACTGTTTCGCTTGGTGCAGAAACTACTTTGTTTTCCGTTGTTGGTGATGATGCAGATGCAGAAATATTATCAGGCCTGTTGCAAAATGAACATGTTGATACGAAGTACATCATCAAAAGCAGAGAGCGTATTACCACAAATAAAATGCGCATCATTAGCCGTAACCAGCAAATGCTGCGGCTTGATACAGAACTTACTGATAATATTTCTGAAGATGATGAGGAAATGTTATTCAAGAATTTTACTTCGTTTGTTAAACGCTACCAACCCGCACTCGTGATATTTGAAGATTACAATAAAGGTGTGCTTACTGAAAATCTTATTCAGAAACTAATTGCTTTTTGTAAAGAGAATAATATTGTAACAACAGTTGATCCGAAACGAAAAAACTTCTTCACTTATAAGGGTGTTGATATTTTCAAACCCAATTTAAAAGAAGTAAAAGACGGACTTAACATGCTCATTGATGAAGTGAACGAAGAAACGTTGAAGAAGATTCATCATGAATTAAATAAGTTACTTCAACATCGCATTTCGCTTATCACGCTTAGTGAAAAAGGTGTTTACATACAAAAGGGAAATTATTCAAGGATCATTCCTACGCACATGCGCAATATTGCTGATGTAAGTGGCGCAGGTGATACTGTGATCGCAGTTGCATCGCTTGTATATGCCGCGACAAAAGACATAACCATGGCAGCCACGATTGCAAATCTTGCCGGAGGAATTGTTTGTGAAGAAGTGGGTACTGTTGCAATCAATAAAAAGAAATTGTTTGATGAATGCGAAATGCTTTTGGCAAAATAATTTTTTTGTTACAGGCTTTTGTAATGCTATTGCACAGACGATTGCCACAACATATACTGCTTGCTATAAAAAATTAAAAAAATATTTTTTCTCTTCCTGTTAATTCTATTATTTCATACATCCTATCAAAAAAAAATTTATTTTGGTAACTGATTATGTTGAAACGATTTGTTTAAGAACTGACACATGCGATTGACTTTTTGCCTATCATTTCATACACCTAAACTAATCTTGCTTCTTGCCTTTTGTGTAAGTACTCATTATTCGTATGCCCAGGAATATAGTTACACTCAATATAATATTAAAGAAGGTTTGGCAGGAAGTACGGTGTATTGTTCTGTACAGGATAAAGATGGTTTCATGTGGTTTGGAACTGAAACCGGTCTGAGCCGTTTTGATGGTTCAAAATTCAAAAACTTTACTACAGAGGATGGACTTACAGATAACGAGATATTGAAAATGTTTTGTGACAGCAAGGGAAGATTATGGCTTTCACTTTTTAAAAAGGACTTGTGTTACTATTACAAGGGAAAAATATATAACCGGTATAATGATAGTATGCTTAGCCATTTGCATCTTACAGACGTTGCCTGGCAGGTATGCGAAGATGACCACGGAAATATTTTGATCATGGAGCAAAAGAAGCTTCATAAGATTGATCGGTGGGGAAGGGCTATGGAAATAAACAGATTAAATGGTCAGCCAATCGAATCATGTATAACAATTAATAAGGCTATTGATGGAAATTTTCTTATTCTTTCAAAAGGTACACTTTATGAGTTAAAAGAAAATAATAGTTCTTCAATCTTGTTAAATATTCATTTGGTGTTTTCCGCTCCGGTTAACGCCTGCCTAAGTAACAAGTATTTAATATGGGTAGAGGATAGCACCACCTTTAAAACTCTAGACTTAAATAATCAAAAGATAACAAGTTATTTCTTTAGTTCCCCTACTCATGTTTCTTTTAATTTAATTCATGATAGTTTGTTATGCTCAAATACAAGTGATGGCTTTAGGATATATAATATTGCTAATGGTTCGATAATGACAAATCTATTACCGGGCAAAACAGTATCAGCCGTTTGCATGGATAATGAGAATGACTTTTGGTGTACGACTTTAGGTTCAGGGATATTTCGCGTAAACTCATTAGATTTTAAAAATTTATTTTTTTTCAACAAGGCTGGGAAAATGGTAGGAGTTTATTCAATTATTCATGGTCTCGACAACAAACTTTTTATAGGGACCGATGATGGGAATATTTTTGAATTCAGCTCTCAAAACCCTTCAGAAATTCAATTATTTCATTTGTTTAAGAATGAAGTAAAAAGCCGCGTTCTCTCACTTGCAAAATATAACAAAAAAAATATCCTTGCAGGTTGCGATGGAAGTGTTCAAAAATTAGTTTATCCTTATAGCAAAGTGATCGCTGGGAACGCACTCAATGTAAAATCTATTTATAAGGTTAATGATGATTCATTTTTAATAGCCAACAGAAATAGCCTATTGTTATTTAATCCTGCTTTATTTAAAGTTACAGATACTCTTTTCAAAGAATGGGCGACAACAGTATTCTATAAAAATGATACTATTTATGCAGGCACTTTAGATGGTCTGCTTATTCTTGACAGGAATAAACACACTTATTTCCCCGGCAACACAGAACCTTTGCTAAAAAACAAAATCACCGCGATTACAAACACCAGCGATGGAATTATTTGGATGGCAACGTACGGAGCAGGAGTGATAGGATATTATCACGGAAAGGTTATCGCCAACATCACAGAAAAAAACGGGCTCACAAGCAATATCTGCAGATGTATTAACGCGAACGGCAATACTTTGTGGGTTGGCACAGACAAAGGCTTGAACAGAATTACCCTCTCTCAGAAACCTTATCATATTACCAAAATAACAAGTGCTGATGCATTGATGTCAGACATCATAAATACAATTTACATTGACAATGGCTTTGTTTATGTAGGTACGCCGGAAGGTATCACTTATTTCAACGGGAAAAAGATTGTTTCCTATTCCCGGTGTGATCTTCGGATAACACAAATGATGGCAGGCCAAGATACACTTGAAAGCGATGCAAACAATTTTATCCTTAATCATAAGAACAATGATATTTCATTCGCATTCTCCGGTATATCATTTAAATCCGCAGGCGAAATTCATTATTACTACAGATTAAATGGATTGGATACTTCGTGGCAAACTACTACTCAAAATTTTATTAATTATACTACGCTCCCATCCGGTGATTATGTTTTTCAATTAAAAGCGGTAAATAAATTTGGAGTTGAAAGTAACACCATTAATGTTCAGTTTGAAGTGGCTGAAAAACTTTGGGAAAAAGGATGGTTCAAATTTTTAATAGCTGCAATCACACTCATTTTAATTTGGTTTATTGTTCGATTACGAATCCGTTACATTAACAAAAGAAATGAAGAAAAACTTGCAACAATGCAACATATAACTGAGTTAGAGCAAATGGCTTTAAAATCACAAATGAATCCTCATTTATTTTTAATAGTCTTAATTCAATTCAGCAATATGTAATGGATAAAGACGTAGAAGGAGCAAACAAATTCATAACAGGATTTTCAAAACTTATTCGTAATACACTCGAATTTTCTGCAAGGCAACGCATAAGTATTACAGAAGAGATAGAATATATTTCTACTTATTTAACTCTTGAACGGGAAAGGCTTGTCAATAAGTTTACTTTCAACATATTTTTCAAAGGCGACGTAAATTATTCAGATATTTTTATTCCTCCCATGATATTGCAACCTTATGTTGAGAACAGCGTAAGACATGGGATACGATATCGTAAAGACAATAACGGTGTGATAGACATCAGTATTGAAAAACAGAACGGTTCATTATTTGTAACTATTGAAGATAATGGCGTGGGCCGCAGTGAAGCCGCAAAATACAAAAGCAAAAATATTATTCATTACCAATCAAAGGGCATGAGTTTAACTGCCAGCAGAATAGAAATGATGAACAAACAGAAAGAAGGAAAAATGAAAGTATTGGTAGAAGATCTTGAAGAAAATGATATACCTAAAGGAACAAAAGTCACAATTATTTTTCCCATAGAAGAAAATGGATAATGACAATAACACTCAATACAATTACTTAATATACTAAAGCTGCGAACTAAAACATGATTAGAACAGTTATTGTTGATGATGAACCAAAAAATATACGCATTTTACATGGATTGCTTCAAACGTATTGCCCGCAAATTCAAATTACAGGAGAAGCTGATGGTTTTCATAAAGCGCTTGAATTAATTGACTCTGTTCATCCGGATCTTTTATTTCTTGATATTGAAATGCCATACGGGAACGCATTCGACCTACTGGAAAAAATAATGCCGGTAAGATTTGAAATAATTTTTGTAACTGCATTCAATGATTATGCTTTAAAAGCTTTTAAATACAGCGCTCTTGACTACCTGCTTAAACCTGTAAACATTGATGAATTAAAAACTGCTGTGGCAAAAGCAGAACAAAAGCTTAATCAAAAAAATATCAATTTCCAACTGAACAACCTTATTAACAATATAAAAAAAACGGAATTACAAAAAATTGCGTTGCCTTTGGTCGACGGACTGATATTTGTTCCTGTTTCAGCAATTACTTACTTGCATGCAAAAGGATCGTACACGGATGTACATCTTCAGAATGGCGATGTTCACACCACTGCGCGCACAATTAAAGATTACGAAGACATGCTGTCGCCCGATATCTTCTGCAGAGTCCATCATTCCTATCTTATCAATGTAAATCACATTAAAAAATATAGCAAAGGCAGAGGCGGGTTAGTTGAAATGGAAGATGGAGCGTTGATAGAAGTTTCGATACGAAAAAAAGATGAGTTTTTAGCCAGGTTCGGTCTTTAATTGCTCATATCTCACTTTTTGGCTGCACACTTATTCTCCCTATTGCACACTTATTCCCTCTATTGCACACTTACAAATTTTTGTAAAACCCAATTATTGTTTGCATTATTTTAGAGCATTGAGAAAGTGAAAAGCAAAACAAACCAATAGCACAATTAAAAGAAAAAGCCGGATAGATAATTAAATATATTTTTTTTCAACTCTAAGCCCGTTGCTAACCTAAAAACATCAGTTGCGAATTTGGTTAATATAAGTTTTGAATAAACTTTCGAAATACAATTAGAGTTTTTATATCGATAATTGAGGGCAACGCATCCCGAGTCTTCGGGGTGCTTTTTTATTTATCATACTTAATTAATTTTGTATCATTCCGCTTTTTACTTTCTAAAATATTTTGTTGGGTAGAAATAAAATTTGTCTTTTATCAAAATTTCATAAATTTATATGCTCAGTTGCAGCCATTATTCTTCGTAATTTCTTTATCAAAAAATCAAAGTAATATGAGAACAAAAATCAATTATGGAAAATTTGCCGGAATGCTTGCTTGCTTTACAGTAATGTCTCTTGCTTCTTTCGCCCAAAAAAGTATGACTGTGTCTGGAGAAGTAGTTGATATGGCTTGCTATATGTCGAAAGGTGCACATGGAGACGGCCATAAGGATTGCGCTACAATGTGTATCAACCAGGGTTCACCTATGGGAGTTCTTACAAGCGATGGCAAAGTTTATTTGCTTGTAGAAAATCATGACAAACCGGATGCATATTCCCAGGCGAAAAAAAATGCCGGTGTACAGGTAACTGTAACAGGTGATTTTTTTGAAAGAAGCGGAATCCAAAGTCTTGTTGTGAGTGATGTGAAAGCTAAAAGCTAAATCAAATCATTTAAAACTCTTTCAGGGAAGCGGTAATACAGTCGCTTCCTTTTTTATTGATTATTATCAACGTTTCATTAATACTTCAAAGTCAGCTTTAATTTCTTACTTCATTCTTTCTATCTTCCCGACTTCCCGACTTTATTTAGTTTTGTCCCCATGAAAACCTTTGAAGAAAAACTTGAACACCTTATTCACGAAGCCTTGCTGGAAGATGTTGGTGATGGTGATCATTCTACAATAAGTTGCATTCCTCTTGATAAAAAAGGAAAGGCGGTTTTAAAAGTAAAACAGGAGGGAATTCTTTCAGGAGTCGAAGTTGCTCATAAAATTTTTTCTTTCATCAATCCCGGATTACGCTTCAAAGCTTTTATGAAAGATGGCGAAAAAATGGCTGCTGGGGATGAAGCGTTTGAAGTAGAAGCAAGAATTCATAACATTCTAAAATGTGAACGACTTGTTTTGAATTGCATGCAACGCATGAGCGGAATCGCCACACTAACACGGCAATATGTTGACAAACTTGAAGGCTATCACACAAAGGTTCTTGATACAAGAAAAACAACTCCTAATTTTCGTTTGCTTGAAAAAGAAGCTGTACGCATCGGGGGCGGCATCAATCATCGTTTTGGTTTGTACGATATGATCATGCTGAAAGATAATCACATTGATTATTGCGGCGGATTAGAGCCGGCTATAAACAAAGCATGGGAATATGTACAAAACAAAAAACCACAATTGAAAATTGAAGTAGAAACAAGAAGTTTGAGTGATGTAAAAAAAGTGTGTGCCATTGCAAAGGGAAAAGTTTTTCGCATAATGCTTGATAATTTCAAGCCAAATGAAATTGAAGAAGCGTTAAAGATCATCAACAAAGAATTTGAAACAGAAGCAAGCGGCGGAATCAATCTTGACAACATTCTTGAATATGCAAAAACAGGAGTTGATTATGTGAGCATCGGCGGATTGATTCACCAGGCGAAAAGTTTAGACCTGAGTTTGAAAGCAGAAATTGAATAGACAGAAACAAAAATCAAAAATCAATATCTGTATGAATAAAAAAAATAAGCCTGATTCAAAAGGATTTGTTTACAGCACCGATCCGAATTTTAGATTTGAAAATGAAGAAAATCAGCAGTTGCAAACACTTCCTGAAACACAACAGAAACTAAGAATTCGTTTGGATACAAAACATCGTGCGGGCAAGGCTGTTACATTAATAGAGGGTTTTGTTGGAACAGAAAATGATCTCGAACAACTTGGAAAAGCAATTAAAAATTATTGCGGCACGGGAGGAAGCGTAAAGGATTTTGAAATAATTATCCAGGGTGATCAGCGGGACAAAATTTTGCAGTGGCTTCAAAAAAATGGTTATAAACAGGCGAAGAAAATTTAGAAATACAATGTTGCTTGACACCATAAGCGCCCTTTTCTATTTTTATGCATTATTGTTTACCGGAACTTTAATTGGATTATTCATTGGTTTGCGAATGTTATACGTTGCTTTCCAGAGAAAAGATCCATACCTCATGCGCAAGGCAAAATTCGTTTTACTATTTGCAATAATAGCTATGGTGTGCATTGCAATCGTAAGTTTTTTTGTTACCGGAAAATTGCCTGTCGATTAACTTACGATTTTGCATCTCTCTTGATTCGTAAACAGAAATGCGTCAGCTCGTAAAACATTATTCTTCGTTAAAGTTTTTTTGCAATCTTGTATAAGCTTTCTGCGTTCATGATAGTCTATAGAGTTTATGTTTATTTTTACCGTGCAAACCATCGCAATTATTGAAAAAATTTTTCAACATATTAAGCAGAGTAATACTGGTTTTGCTGGGCGTGTTTTTGCTTGCATTGGCTGTAATGGTTGATATGTGGGTGCTGCGAATTATATTCATCGTGCTTGCGATATTGTTTATTGTGCCGCACACGCAAAAATGGACAAGCAGAACAGTACTGGGAATTTTTGGATTTGTGTTGCTTCTATGGTTGCTTTTACAAACAGAATTAGTGCAAAATTTTTTGATAACAAAAGTAACCGCGAGGCTTTCAAAAGATTTGCATACTGAAGTGCGCATACAACATGTAAGCTTTGCTTTTTTTGACAAGATGGACCTTGATGGTGCATTAATACGCGATCAAAATAAAGATACTTTGTTATATGCCGGTTCTATGAAACTGCGCATCACTGATTGGTTCTTTCTTCAAACAAAAACTGATTTAAAATATATCGGACTTGAAAACGCGATGATCAATATACATCGCAGAGATTCTGTTTGGAACTACCAGTTTCTTGTTGATTATTTTTCCAAATCTTCAAAAACAAAAAAAGATACATCGGCAAGTAATATTGCGCTCAACATTCAAAAAGTAGATCTGAAAAAAGTAACAATTGTTAAGAATGATGAATGGATCGGGCAAAAAATGATTGGAAGAGTTGGTAGCATGGTGATGGATGCAAGACAAACCGATCTTGATAAAAGTGTATTTCTCATCGATTCTATTTCTGTTGACAGACCTTATTTCTCCATTGAAAATTTTGATGGCTTGCGTCCTGAAAGGGTTGATACAACTACTTCGCAGGATACAGGAATGTATTTCAACCAGGGAAATATTGTTTTAAAAATCGGCTCGGTAAGAATTACGAATGGCGCTTTTATGAATTTTAAAAGAGGTACTGTTTCTGATGAGGGCGTATTTGATGGAACAAACATAAGAGTGAGTAAAATAGATGGCTTATTACAAAAAGTAAGTTTTGTAAAAGATACTATCAAAGCAAAAATTGAATTAACTGCTGTAGAAAGAAGTGGCTTTGAACTGAAGAAATTAAAGGCAGAGTTCAGGTTCACTCCGCAAATCATGGAGTTCGCCAATCTTGATATTCGTACTCCCCGCAGCCGGCTCGGCAACTACTACGCAATGCGCTATAAAGATTTTAATGAAGACATGAGTTATTACATTGAAAAGGTAAAGATGGATGCGCATTTTAAAAATTCAGTCGTAAGCTGTGATGATATTGCATTCTTTGCACCCGAATTAAATACATGGAATCAGCGTGCGGAAATGAGTGGAAAATTTCATGGAACTGTTGAAAATTTCAAAGCAGAAAATTTATTTGTACGCACAAGCGCTAACAGTTATGCAATGGGTGATCTTACCATGAAAGGTTTACCCTATATAAATAAAACAGTCATCACGCTTACCAATGCGAATGTTCAAACAAACAATAAGGAAATTGCTTTTTTATATCCGGATATCCGAAAAATTACAAATCCTGATTTAAGTGCATTGGGTAATCTTCGCTTCATCGGAAATTTTTCAGGCACCATTCAAAATTTTATTGCAAAGGGTAACATAACAACTTTACTTGGTGGCTTATATACCGATATTAATTTGAAATTGCCTTCGAAAGGCGAGCCTTCATATAAGGGAAATATTCAAACGCAGCAGTTCGATCTCGGAAAATTTCTTGATGTAAGTTCAATAGGTAAAATAAATTTCACAGGAAAAATAGAAGGAACCAGCTTTGATGTTAATAAAGCCAAAACCTCATTAAACGGCAATTTCAACACTTTTGAATTTAATGATTACACCTACAAGAACCTCGACTTTAACGGTGCAATTGAAAAGAAAAGATTCATTGGTGATTTTAAAGCAAGCGATGAAAATTTTGATTTTACAAGCAGCATTGAAATTGATCTTACAGGCGAGCAACCGCGATTCAACATCCTTGGTGATCTTGCAACAGCAAATTTTCAAAAACTCAATTTTATAAAAGATGATTACCGTTTAGCCGGCTTGTTCGACTTAAATTTTACCGGTCGCAACATAGACGCCTTTCTCGGCTCTGCAAAAATTTTGAACGCTACATTATTGCATGACAGCACCCGTGTTGATTTCGATTCTCTTACTGTAGATGCAGGTTATGATTCTGCCAATCGAAAAGTGTTGAGCGTGGAAAGCAACCAGTTTGCGGCAAAGGTTGTTGGTCATTATAACATTCTTGATCTTCCAAATAGTTTTCAATCATTTTTGAGCAAATATTATCCGGCTTATATCAATGTGCCGAAAACATCGCCAAAGAATCAAAGATTTTATGTGGTACTCACCACAAAGAATTTCAACAAATACGCGAATCTTATTCATCCGAAATTATCAGGTCTTGACAGCATAAGAATTGTTGGTGCTGTAAATACTGATAATTCCGATTCCGGTTTTTATATGCGTGCAAAAATTCCGCACGTGAAGTTTGATAAATATCAATTGCAGGATGCAAACATATATGGTCGCGGTAATTATGATAGTTTGCATTTAACAGGTAATATAGGTCGTGCGTATGTGGGCGATAGTCTTTTCTTTCCCAACTCTACTTTGATTGTATTAGCAAGCAATGATCATTCGGTTGTGCATCTTTCCACAAGTGCAAATGAAACGCTGAACGAAGCGGACCTCAACGCAGATGTATATACGCTTGAAGATGGTGTTCGCATTAACTTTCAGCCTTCATCATTTATTCTTAATACAAAGAAGTGGGAACTGGAAAAAGAAGGTCAGATCGTAATAAGAAAAAATTTTGCATCAGCCAACAATGTAAAATTTTCACAAGGCTTCCAGGAGATCACTGTTTCTTCTGAAGATGATGAAGGAGGAAATACAAGCAATTTAATTGTACGGTTAAAGCATTTAAACATCGGTGATTTTGTTCCGCTCTTTACAAAACGCCCAAGGATAGAAGGTCTTGCAAACGGAGAAATTTACCTGCGTGATTTCTACAATAAATTCAATGCAAAGGCAAATCTTAAAGCAGAACAATTTCGACTGGATGATGATTCAATTGGCGTTGTTACTGTAAATGCAGGATATGATGCGGAGTCTGGAAAAATAACTTCCGAAGTTTTATCTGACAATGATGCATACAATTTTTCAGCCAATGGTTTTTATAATCTGAAAGATTCTGTAAATATGCCCATGCATTATACCGCTCATCTGAATAATGCAAAAATTGGTTTGGTAAATGAATTTCTGGGAAATATATTTTCAAACATAGACGGCGTAGCTACCGGAGATCTCACAATTGAAGGACAACCTGATTCACCTAACCTGCTTGGACAAGTGGCATTAAAGAATGCATCACTTACAGTAAACTATACACAGGTTCGTTACTCAATTGATTCTGCTTTTTTCACATTCAATAAAGGTTCTATTGATTTTGGAAAATTTACACTTCGTGATAAGTATAATAACAAGGCATCCGTTCGCGGAATATTGTATGAGAACGCTTTCCAGAATATGCGTTATGACTTTGACATGTCAACGGATAAATTATTGTTACTTGACACAAAGGCAAAAGATAACCAGCAGTTTTATGGCAAAGCAATTGGTAAGGCAATAGTAAGTTTAAAAGGTCCGCAGGAAAATATGCAATTAAATATTCTTGGTGAAACAAATGACACAACGCATATTTATATTCCTCCTTCTGTAACAAGAGAAAATTCTGAAGCCGATTTTATTGTATTCAAAAAATATGGAAAAGAAATAACCGAAGAAAAATCTGAATCTGATGTAAAACTAAATATCAATCTCGATCTTACTGCTAACGAAAATGCACAAATCGATGTAATACTTGATCCTTTATCGGGTGATGTTATCAGCGCAACTGGCAACGGACGTTTAAAAATAAATGTGCCTGCAAATGGTGATATGACGATGAATGGACGTTACAATGTTGAAAGTGGTCTATACAATTTCAATTTTCAATCCGTTCTCAGAAAGCCTTTTGAACTCAAAAAAAATGCCGGCAGTTATATTGAATGGAACGGCGATCCGTATAAAGCTCAGCTTCATGTAGCTGCACAATACACTGCGAAAAATGTTGCTGTAAGTGATCTTATTGCCAATACTGCCTTCAGAAATTTAGAAGCTGCATATGGCTATAGAGGCGACGTGTATGTAATCGCCTATCTTGATGGTATGCTTTCTAATCCTTCAATAAAATTCGCTTTCGATTTTCCTGAAGGCAGCCCTATTCAAAACGATCCTGAACTGAAATTGTTTTTGAATAAAATTCAGAGCGACGATAATGAAATGCTCAAACAGGTTACATGGTTGATCGTGTTTGATGCTTTCGCTCCTTATGGAGAATTTGGCGGAGGAGGTGGAACTCTTGCCCGCTCAACAAGCATTAATACAATATCTTCAAAGATCACCGGCGAATTGAATAAAGTAGTTGGCAACTGGTTAACAAAAATCACCGGCGATAAAAGTTTACGATTTGACATAAGTACTTCAACATACAGCAGTTCATCGTTGTATCAGGGCACTACCACCACTTCGCAAAGTAACCAGCTTGACCGGCAACGTATAGATTTTAAGGTAAATCAAAGTCTTCTCAACGATAAGGTCATTGTTACTCTGGGTACAGGTGTTGATTTTAATATCGGAAGTTCTGCTGCTCAAACCGGTTCATTGCAATGGTTGCCCGATATATCCGTTCAATTTGTTCTTTCAAAAGATAGAAAATTACGTGCTGTTGTTTTTAATAAAAGCAGTCTCGACGCATCAAACCCGGGTTATATTGGTCGCACCACACGACAAGGGGTTGGTCTCTCCTACACTTTCGATTTCCCGAATGATGAAAAGCCTCCCGTAGTAGTCGATTCGGCTTCGCAGGCTGCTGACATACCAAAAGATTCAACGAAAAAGAATGAGTAGTATAAAAATTATTTTTTCGAAAGGATGTTTGATGAATGTTTCGAAAAAAATAATAGAAAAAACGAAATAAAAAAATGTAAATTAGAAGGCTTAATAAAAACTGACTGCTTAAATCGTAATTCATTTTTTATTCGTACTAACTGCAAACCCACTTTTATGAAACACATTTTACGCATCCTGTATACAACTGCAATTCTGCATTTGGCTCTGTTTGCCACAGCACAGGTAACAAAACTTGCCAACAACAACAACATTCAATTTGGTAGCCCGGTCGGAAGTAAAGTGCTGATGGTATCAAAGGACAGTCTTCTTTGGAGCACTGACGGAACCACAGCCAATACAAAAAATTATGCTACAAATGTAAAAGTCGATTATAACCACGGTCTGGCAATTCTTTCTAACAAAGTTTATTTTCCGGGACGTAATTCAGCTAATGGAAATGAATTATGGGTTACTGATGGAACTGCCACAGGAACAAAACTGGTGAAAGATATTTTTGCCGGCACAAAAAGTTCTTCACCAACAGATTTTTTTGTATTCAATAATACCTTGTACTTTTTTGCAAAAACATCTACAAATGGTATAGAGCTATGGAAATCGAACGGAACTGCAACCGGCACCATCATGGTAAAAAATATTAACGCGGGAAGTGCCGATAGTTATTCCAATTTTGCAAACTTCTTTGCCAACAACAACATTCTTTATTTCGTTGCTAACGATGGCGGTCATGGTACCGAACTCTGGAAAACGAACGGAACTGCATCAGGTACTGTTATGGTAAAAGATATTAATGTCGGAAAAGGTTCATCAAATGTTTTGGGATTAACAGCATTTGGCACTCAGGTTATTTTCAGTGCCAGCGATTCAGTTCACGGACAGGAACTCTGGATAACGAATGGCACTTCTACCGGAACCAAAATGGTAAAAGATATTGAAAGTACTATTCCCACTTTCGGCTCCAATCCAAGTGGCTTTTATCTCTTCAATGGTAAATTATATTTTAGTGCATTAACTTTTGCAAACGGGCTTGAATTATGGGTCACAGACGGAACAACCACAGGTACAAAAATGGTAAAAGATATAAATGCCGGAAATGCAAGCTCCTCTCCATTTACTTTTGATGCCATCACCATTGGTTCAAAATTTTATTTTCAGGCCACTACAAATTCGCAGGGAGCGGAACTCTGGAGTTCGGATGGCACGTCAACAAACACAAAGCTTCTTAAAGATATCCGCGCAGGCTCAGCCTCATCTGATCCTTTTATTGATATAGATTTTTTTACAGGACGCGATAATTTATTCAACGGCAAAATATTTTTAATGGCTAATAACGGAACCAACGGAAATGAGTTATGGATAACCAACGGAACAGCAACAGGAACGACAATGGTTAAAGACATTAATCCCGGCACCAAATCATCAGTCTCATCGAATAACTTAAGTTATTTTTATACAAACCTTGGGTTGTATTTTCCTGCAACTAATGGAACAAATGGTGTTGAGTTTTGGCTGTCTAATGGCACAAGTACAGGTACAAAAATGATAAAAGATATTAATGTGGGTGCCGACAGTTCATCACCTTCCGTTATCACTTTCTTCAATCATCACTTGCTATTTACCGCTGATGATGGTGATAACGCAGCACGCAAAACAGACCTTTTCCTGCTTAATGTCACGCTGGATACTTTGCCATCTGTTGCAATAGCCGCGACAACAACTGATGTGAATGTGGCGCCGGACGGCACTACATTTTCAATATATCCAAATCCCGCAACTGATCACTTAACCGTGACAGTAACAAGTGTTTCAGATAAGAAAGCATGGCTCACTGTTACAAACCAGCAAGGTAAGCAATTGCATACGCAGGAACTCAACCGCATAAAAGGCATCATTCAATATAGTGTCAACATTAAAACACTTCCACCTGGCATGTATTATTTGCAATTGACAACGAGCAGTGGAATGAAATCCGTTAAGTTTATCAAGAATTAAATTATCCTTTCATAGGAGGCAATCAACAAAAAATCCCGCCGTAATTGCGGGATTTTTATTTCGGTAAGTTTAAGATTGTATCAAGAGTGATGATGAAGAATGTTTCAAAAGCGAGAATCAAAATCATTCAATTCATCGCTTCATCATTCATACAATAAAAACAATTTTTAAAGCTTTGATTTTATCAATGCTAACTTCATATTAATGCCGGGAGATTGTTAGAGTTTTAGGCTTAAACATATTTCAAATAATAATGAAGGAACAAGATGCAAATTCAATTAATACCAATAAAAGAAAATATTGAAGACAATAAAGAATTTGAAAGTGATTCTTTATGCAATGAAACGCTTCAAATGACAATTGACTTCTTTAATAAAGTTGGATATAATGTTCCATGGATTGGTTATTATGCGAAGGTGAATGAAACATTTGTGGGTAGTTGCGCATTTAAAGGATCTCCACAAAATGGAATAGTAGAAATTGCTTACGGCACTTTTGAACCTTACAGGCAAAAAGGAATCGGAACTGAGATTTGTAAATTGCTTGTTGAATTAGCTTTGAAGACAGATCCTTTTGTAAAAGTTACTGCACGAACATTGCCTGAAGAAAATTTTTCAACAAAAATTTTGAAGAAAAACGGATTTAAATTTTCCGGCGTTGTTAATGATGCGGAAGATGGAGATGTATGGGAATGGATATATGGTTAATAATAAGAGTTGCTAATGAATAATCAATCTTCAACAACGTTCAGAACGTATAAGTGAGTGATCCTTCGACAAGCTCACGATAAACTGCACAGGCGATGAGTAGAATTACTGCAGCTTGTAACAAAAAAGAAGCATCCTAAATTATTTGGTTCCAATTGTACTATCAGGAACGCTTCGTAAACCCGAGCCGTTAAACAACGTCCAGCTTTTAAACGATTGATCCGCTTCCATGCCGTTCTCACCAATAAACTTTTGATTGTAGGGCTGTTTGATGAGCACTCTTTTATCTGTATAAAAAATTTCTTTGTCCCTATCCCACCACAACTCGTTTGTTACAAGCGTGTCACCTGTTATATTAAACACAATTACGCTGTCTTTCAAAAATACCTTCCCTTCTGTTTCTAAATATCTTCCATACTTTGCAAAGAGTTGGCTTTCGAGTTTTGTGCTATCATCATAAAAATCTACGTGTAAGGTTTTTGGAAATTCTACAATTGCAGTATCTGCTTCAGTGCGTATCATCAATGGTGAAGTAAGCTTTGCCTTTACAATTGCATTCTGGCTCATGTAGCTCTCAACATTTTCTGCAATTGATTTTCCTATTTTTTTTCTTCCAAGATCACGCACTTCCTGCATGCTGTTCTCACAACTGCAAATAAAAAAACAGCCGATGATGATGGCTGCTTTTATTAATAAAATATTTGAATTGCGGTTAATCATACTTGCGTCTGGCGAACCATAGATCAGACAAAGATAAGCCGAGCGATACGCGGAAAAAGTTTTCGGTTACATTATTAACATTGCTTCCGCGTTTGCCAAATTCAATTGCCGTATTAATAAGTGTAGATTGATTATCGTAGTTGCTCCATTTTTTTACATTAAAGCCTATGCCGAATGTGAG
>Ga0157374_10001250_pt1 | contig 21692 bp, 21 predicted proteins | sample M25metaG_FD_115308 | JGI IMG/M metagenome (GOLD analysis project Ga0157374, IMG submission 115308) | Miscanthus rhizosphere microbial communities from Kellogg Biological Station, Michigan, USA - M2-5 metaG | ecosystem: Host-associated > Plants > Roots > Rhizosphere > Soil | place: USA: Michigan... | reverse complement strand
TGGTTTTGGCGCCTTTGAGAATGCTCTGAAGTGGTGTCTTGTAGCCTTTGGTGACATGGACGATAGCTAGGTCTTTCGTGGTATCATCGTCAAAGGTGTAGATGTCGGCAATGACGCCGTCTTCAACGGGTTGCTTTTCCACAAAAGTAATTTTCAGCGTACCATCTTGCGTCTTTAGCGTAGTTAGTTGCGGTTCTTCAGCTTCCGGCACATCCTCAATCCAAAGCTTGCTCTTGTCGTCAGGATTGCCGTAGTTGTAATTCACAGTGATTTCTTCGTCTGGTTGTATGGCCTTAAGTGCCACAAAGCTGATGGTCTTTTCGTCAAAATTCTTCTTGTAAGTTGCATTTGGCTCGTACGAATGGTTGTAGAGCGAGCCAAAACCTAAGCAGATAACAGCCTGCTTTTCTGCATCGCCTTCTTGATTCCACATAAAGTAATAGTTGCGCAGGTGTGTTGCTTTGAGGTGGTCGTAATCTCCGGCTGGGACTTCGAGGATGGGGCATGTTTCGATCACTTCACCTTCGGCAATATCAGCAGCCGCAAAAACGCCGCGGCCAGCGTTTTCGATATGTGAATCGGCAAGGTAGATTTTGGTTGGCGGAGTGATGTGTTCAGTCATATTAAAACGTAAGTTCCTTTACATCGCATGGATGGGTATTAAGATCAGTAAAGCGTATCCATGTGGGCGTAACTTTATAGTAGATGATACCTGGAGCATCATTGCCATTGATAAATTTTTCTTGTAATGAACCCATAAATCCCATAGTAACACCACCAAGGACATAACTATACAGATACTTTCGCTCCTCTGGAGTTAGTTCGCTAAATTGTGCGTATTCATCGGCGGCAAGTTTGCAACGGTTAGCTAGGCTTGCGCCAGGCCTTTCGTGCGGTAAGTTGGCGGTCGTAAGTTAGACCCCCTAGCAGCATGTTCACCTCTTGAACCCTACGTATCATATAATGTCAGCTCTTGCGGTATTGGTCCTCTTTGGCAAACATAATATCGTCGCTAATTTGGGTAACACTCCAAGTTTTAGTACTGCATGTGTTATGATCGTATCTTATAACAAGTGAACGAGACTTCCATGCACCATATACGCCTGCTGCTCATTAACTCGCGATTCCTGCCGCTCATCGGCGGCGGAGAAACTTACATACTAGAACTCATAAGCACCTTTATTGGACGGGGTTGGGAGGTTCACTTGGCCACCAACCACAATGGCTATGATAAAGAGGAGTGGAACGGCTGTAAAATTCATTATGTTGACGGTTTCAATGACGATCGCCTCAGGCTGTGGGAATGTATGCCGGACCTACGGCGCATTCTTGACAGGGTGAAGCCCGATCTTGTGCATGTCCACAATATTATGCCATTTTTTACATACGCTAACGTTATCGATAAGCAGGAATTTCCGACAGTCCTTACTATCCATAACACTCCAAATTTGCCACACCGCATATTCGGAACTTTACGGAACTATGAAGCAGAACGAGCGTTTGTCAGGCAGCTGCTCGCAAACGGTAGGTATGACAAGCTCACCGTTGGGAGTCAATACTATCTCGATTCCTACCTAAAAGTTACGCCATGGATAAGGGATAGGGCTGAAGTTATCTACTTCTTTCCGGCGCAGCTAAATCAGGGTCCGTTTACCCCGCATTCGATTCAAAATAAGAAATATTTCAAACTTCTTTTTCCATCAAGGATAGCAGAGCGCAAAGGCATTATAGATGTAATCGAAGTGTTGTCACGCTTACCTAGTACTTTTACTTTGCTGGTTCCTTCATTTGCTGCCGACGAACAAAAAGATCCGACATGTAGGCGTCATGTCAATCTACTAATAGATAGTCTCGGCATACGTGATCGGATAGAAATTCCCGACAAGCCCGTACCTCCAGAAGAAATGGCGTCGTACTATAAGGCGGCTGATATTGTTCTTATCCCATCACACTACGAAGGCTTTGGCATAGCGGCCGTGGAAGCAATGTCATGGGGTGTGCCAGTGATCGCAAGTGATGTCGGGGGCTTGCGGGAAATATTTACAGATACGTTCGATGGCCTCCTCATACCCCCGAACAACACGCAGGCACTTCGTCGGGCCATACTCCAGCTAGCCGAAAACACAACGCTGTATAAAAATATTGCCAATAATGAAACCAAAACCGTACAGGAACGTTTTAGCAGAAACATGCATATGAAACGTATAACGCAGGTTTATGAAGAAGTGCTCCGTAAATATAATAAGCTATAATATTTTTGTAGAGTTTGACTTTCTAAAACCACTCAGCAAAAGGCCTCCTATAGAATATCTCAGATTCTTCCATAAGATGTAACGCCCGTTCCCTATACCTTTCCTTGCCCATTTGTTTTGTATTAACCAAGTAGCAGTACCTATGGGCTGCCCATATGACCGTGCCTATATTTTCCATTAGTAGGCCATACACAATTAATTGGGGGTCTATGGCATACTCGCGGGAGCTATTGTAAAAACTGATCAGGTCTTTCCGAGCTTCCTTAGTCTCTCTGGTGTTTGGGATTGTGCCGAGCATATCTACAAAATCGAAAGAATAGCCGTAATTGAACCCGGCTAACTCCCAATCAATAAAAGCTACCATTTGTGGAGAAATTCTTATATTACCACTGCCATTGTTCCAGCGAAGGTCACCATGTTTAAAGCTAGTGACAGGTTCTGAGTCTGGCTTCTTTTTGTCTACAAACTCTGTTCTCTCCAAGATCCACCGCAAGGCTAAGTCTGAGAATCTGTCCCTTTTGCTTTGGTTGATATAGGCTATTTTGTCAAGATATTTTTGCCACGTATCTTTATAGGAAACAGACCTTCGGGGATCGATCTTCTCTGCCTTGCACCACTCTACATACTCTTCATACCGCACATGCTCGACAATGCTTAACTGCTCGAAAAACAAGCCTTGCTGTTTTTTATCTAAGTCTAGACAAGAAGCATCCTTCCCTGGTATATAGCTTATCGCGTGGATTTGATTATCGGCGTCATAAAAGACACTCTTGGGTGCAAAATTAATACCAAGATGTTCTACGAATCGCAAAAAGTGATGTTCGTTTTCAAATCTTGGGTTATGAGGTACGTCGTTTCTGGCAGCCCTCAGGATTTACTGCGTATTTTTATCCTGGACCAAGTAGTTTATATTTGATTCGCCACGGCCAACGAAGCTCAAGAGGGCATCGTCCCTAAAAATACCACTTCGGCTTACATACTCTCTTAGCCAGTCTAAATCCATTACGTTAGTATATACTTACCTGCAATACCTACGATACCCTAGGTGAATAACGGACGGCGGCTAAATAGCGACATCGGTTATGACAGCGCGACAGGAGTAGCTAATTACTTACAGCAACAACATCTATCTCGACCAAGATTGGCTCCGGGCCTTCGGTAGGCGCTTTTGGCAAAGACTTCACAACAACTGTCGTGCGTGCTGGCAGATTTTCGCCAAACATATCTTTGTAGACTTCGTTCATCTCCTCAAAGTCTTCGTCTCTGGTAATGTACACCGCGACCTTCACAACCGCCGCAAGGCCAATGCCACGGGTTAACAACAAGCCCTCAACACTCTGTAGGGCGAGTTTAGTCTGTGCTCCAACGCCAGAAACAATGTGGCCCGTTGTCGCATCAAGACCTACTTGTCCCGAGCAAAATACAAATCCATTAGCCTCCGTGAGACTGGTATAGTGTCCGATTTTATGCATAGGACTTATAATATAACAGTATGGGCTGGAGTTAAAGCTTGGCAGCAATTATCTGGGTTCTGCGGACACAATCAATTAATATGCTTTGCAAGTAAAAATTAAAATGGTAAAATTATGTACCAATAACCTGCAAGGATACGTCAAGCCTAATGAAGCCTCGTGGTAGCTCCATCACCATTTTGGGAGTCGGGATAACTAGTATTATGGTCGCTCTTAAATTGGTCGACACTAATTATAAGATTTCCGTGTATACCATGGGGCCGGATCCAAGATTGGATAGAGACGCGGAGCAGTACGGCGCAACGGGTAATGGACGATCAGCGCGATTTGTTACCGGCTTCGAGGCCAAGCCCCACCTATTTGACACTTCAATACTGCCAGACACTTTCGATGAGTTGTGTACTCATGTCAGGGATGGAGGTTGGCTGGCAAGACCCCATAGTGAATTTTCAGAGAATGACCAGCAGTGGCTCAAAAAAAGACGCGAGGCATCAAAAAACGAAGCACATATAGGTGACCTTAATGAGAATTATTATGTAAAGCACAGCAAGGAGAGTATTGCAGAATGGCTGGCATTACGCAAAGCAAAGCCCTTTCTTTTTAAAGACACCCGCATTACGAACACAGATGAGGGAGTGCTAGTGCTCTGTAGTAGTGAAAGGCTCCTGCGGGTTAATGTTGAAAAATATGAGCAATACGGATTTCTAAAACAATTTCTCTCAGGCGATGCTGTCGCTAAAAGGTTTCCCGTATATGCACAAGCCTACAAGGACGGCAACATTGCGGGCGGAATTCTCGTCGAGGGATTTGCTTTTAACATCCACCAATTCATAGAAAATGTCCTCTCGTACCTTGAAAGCCAAGGGGTCGTCTTTTTCTGGAATGAAGAAATAACCAAGATAGAGTTAGACGAAGACAAACATGTCGTGGGTTTGCGAACTAAAAACAACCGCCTCGTTACATCCGAGTATTACTCTATAAACCCAGGGGCATACGGCAACGAGATATTAAAAAACACTCCCGCAAAGGATAAAGTATGCGGGGTGGCCGGGCGTTGGTTAGTTATGCCCAGGCCAAAAGACTTTACCATTCCGACAAAGGTTCTTACTGATAACCGCCTCGGCTTGTCAATTGGGGACAACAACCTTACGCCATTTACTGAGAACGGACAAGAGATGTTGGCCGTCAGCGGGGGCTGCGTATATACTGGGAGCGACCATAATAATACACCTCCCCCCGATGTCTGCAAGCTGGTGGACAGCGAGAATGAGAGAATCGTACAACTATACATGGGGCCTTCCTATAGCGAACTGAAGAAGAAAAACGCGATTACGTCTTGGACCAATACCTGCCTGAGATCTTTCACATATGACGACCAGCCCGTACATGAAACCATGGAAACCGCACAACATGGGTTACTAACTATCACGGCCGGTACCAACACGGGCACTACCGCACTAGCCCCATATTTAGCTACCTGGACAGCAGAAGTTTTAACAAGAAAGAACTAAAGGCCATTATGACTGAACTATCCAACACTATAAAAGAGCTATTCTATAATCCGAATACCGATTCAATCTCATCACTAGTACATGACATTGAAGAGGCGCATAAGCAAATTCTAAAGAATACAGACGTATCAAAAGGCACTTTGGCGCCCGGCCAAAAAGACCACGAAGCCGCTATCGAGGGTTTCAATATTCCAAACGAAGGAGTTTCTAAAGAGTCTATCCCTACATTGATATCAGGGCTATTTAATGGTGTGCCCCGTTGGCATTCTCCCCATACAATGTACAACGTTGCGCCGCCGCCGGTGCTTCCGACTGTAGTTAGTAAGACCTTCACTTCGCTATACAATCCAAACCTGGTACTGGCTACTGCATCCGGCGAGAGCACTGTGACCGAGCAGAAGGTCATTAAGGCACTCGCTGATTATATAGGCTGGGACAGGGCAAGCGCCAGCGGAATATTCACGTTTGGCGGAAAAGCTACGACAATATATGGTCTTAAGTTGGGGCTTAAGAAATGCTCCCCGACCGCTTCTACCCAGGGAGTTAAGGAAGATATTGTCGTACTGTCAACTGTTGCCGGGCACCCCTCGCACATATCGGATGCCGAGTGGCTTGGCATTGGGACAGAGAATGTCATCCGCCTAAAGACAGATGAGAACGGCAGAATTAATCTGGCCGACATGGAGCAGACTATTCGGGAGCAGACCGGGAATGGCAAAAAGGTTGCCGCCATTATCCTATCGGGTGGCACGACCAATAATATGGTAGTTGACCCTATAGCGAAGGTAGTTGAGATACGTGACAAGCTAGTGCATGAACTTGACCTAGGCTATGAGCCGCATGTACACGTAGATGCAGTCGTTGGGTTTCCTTGGATTTTCTTCAAGAACTATGATTTTGCGTTGAACCCCTTGCACATTGAACCAGCTGCGGCAAACAAGATCACTGAGATTGTTAATGATCTGCGTGGTCTCGACTGTGCCGATTCGTTTGGGATCGCCTTTCATAAAATGGGTTTCTGCCCATATGTCTCAAGCCTATTTATGGTTAAGGATGGAACGGCATTTAACGGTCTAAAGGACGTACGAAACTCCCCATTTGTATACTCAATTGAAAACTCCAGAGCTGGTGACGGCCCAAATTCAGCTTACGTAGCGTTGAACGTTCTGGGAGAAACAGGTTTCCAGGCTTTAATCGCACATCTGACCGAAACTGCCATAGACTTGCAAAAGAAAATCGAGGACAGCGGACACTTTGAAGTTATAAATAAGACAGGACTTGGCAGCTCTGTAATGTTTTCGCCCCTCTTACCAAAAGGAGTCACCTTCGCCAATAGCACAGACGAAGTGGCGATACGCAACGTCTACTCTACACGTTTTATCGAGAAACTTTCTGAGTTAGGTAACACTTATTATCTGGACAAGGTACCAGGTAATGCGACGGGCGCCAATCCGTACCCATATGTAGCCCTAAAAGCATACATTATGTCCCCTTATTCTTGTGCGGCATCGAATGAGAAATTTATTGCATTTATGGTTTCACTGAAGGATGAAATCGACCAAGAATTCAACTTTACAAATGCAGACATACTGCCAGAGGCGGATTTTGCCCATCCTTTAAAATAAGGCTATCTGCGGAATCCGGTCAAACATCATTCGGCTCTATGCTTCTCTCAATAAGTAATTTTAAATATGCCGCAACCTCAGCCCGCTCGCCTTTGTAACCCAGATGGGCCTGGCCCGTTTCTCCATTTGGCCCCACAAGTAAAGCATGCAAGATTTCAGTTTCGTCAGGCTTATCGATTTCTATGAGCCCGTGAGCAAGCTGAATAAGTGCACGTTCGCACCCCAGTTTAAGCTCTTGGTATCGAGGGTAGTTGCCGGAAACAAAGACATGGGGTGTGGTTAAGCAATTCAGGATCAACCTCGAACGAACTTCATGCGACGCTAAGAATGCCGCATCATTCGGGATCGCCGGAACTTCAAATCCGCCGCGCTCTTTTACATTGAAAGCATCGAGGTTTGTCGCATGCACGATATCACCGTACGGAACTAGCAGCTTATTCTCGTACGGCACTTCCTCGTCAATAGTCAGGCCATTCCGGGTGTGCAAAGAAACCACAAATTCTTTAATCTTTTCGTAGTCTTCTGGGTTATATGTCTCCTGGGCAAATAGGATGTCCAGGTCAGAATCCGGTCGAAAGTGCTCGGTCGCATAGGAGCCGTACATGCATACAAAATAGTCTTTGTTGGCCATGACCCCCTCTGTAAATTCACGTGTCTCGTCGTATAGCGAGGCTTTAATCTCTTGTATGTCCATAGTCAAATGTCCTATCCCATACCTGTCTGTACTATGGCAGGTACTACTATCTTAGCGATCAAATCAGTTGTATCATAACATGGATTCACTTAACTTTTAGTGCCTCATTATGATACAATTATTGATACTTTAACTTAAGGGGTCAGTAGCTTGCTGCTGTCAGATAATATGCCTGAGCATTTACACAATCAAATGGAAAGCGCGCCTATGAATAGCCTTCAAAGAGCTGAACTAGAAGTACCATTAGAAAATCCGGACCTGCCAATGCGGCTCCGATTTGAAGTGTCCTCTCCTGACACGGTCCAGAGACTCTTAGCTGTAGAAGATCTGACCCTACCAAGCCAAGAGGGCCAAGAGAGGAACATCGTAGGAAAAGTGTACGATCAGGTGATTCGCAAACTTGGAGAGCACAACTTCCCCAATATACGTGTCGTAAGGGATAGCCCTATTGTTACGGCCAGTGATAACTTCGATAGCTTACTATTCTCTCCTGGAAACCCTGGAAGGTCTTCGACATATACGAGATACACCGATGAAGATCACGTTCTCAGGACACATACTTCAGCGTCTATCCCACCTATGTACAAAGAGTTAGAAAAGGCCACCATAGACCATTCAACATTCGTGCTTCCAGGCTTAGTGTACAGGCGTGATGTAATTGACCCTAGGCATTTGGACGTTTTCCATCGGATAGACGTATGGACCCTTCAAGACAATAAAAAGTATGGACGTACTAACCGAGAAAACTTGCTTGAGCTTGCAAAAACCGTCTTTGAGGCTGCCTGTCCCGGTGCCGAGATGATCGTCTATGAAGCGAAACACCCATACACAGTTGATGGTATCGAAGTGTATGCTGGAGTTGACGGTAAGGAAATAGAGGTTCTCGAGGCGGGGCTTGCCCATCCCGATGTACTGAGAAATGCCGGTATCGACCCCGAAGAATACTCTGGACTCGCGCTAGGCATGGGAGTAGAACGCTTAATCATGGCCAGAAAAAACCTGCCGGATATCAGGCTGGTCCGTTCTGTCGATCCGCGTGTCATCAAACAGATGACAAATATGGAAGAGTTCGTTAATGTGTCCGACCAGCCGGCGATGTCCAGGGATATGTCTTACTGTGTAGATAAAGACGACACGGAAGAGGATATTTGTGAAGCTATCAGGGACGTATTCGGAGATAAAAGCGATTTACTAGAGCAGGTCGATATTTTAGAAAGAACTCCTTTCGAGGAATTAGTCCCTATTGCAAAAGAAAGACTTGGCGCAAAAGAAAACCAAGACAATGCCCTGGTAAGGATAGTTCTACGGCATCCCGATAAAACCCTAACAAAGAAGGAGGCTGCAGAGCTCTACTCTATAGCATATCCACGACTCCATAAAGGTGGTACTAAAGGGTACGAAGCTTAGGATGTGAGGCGTACGCCTCTTCCCGCTTCAACTAGCTGATGAATTTGCCCGACCTTAACCGAGTTTTTGGAGAGTTTTCTGGAGATACACTGGTAGCGTATAGAAAAAATACGTTAGCGAATGCTAATCAACTTTACATTGTTACGACTGCCAGTAATAAAAAATATGCTATTAAGTTCCTCGAAACGCAAAATGCTGAGGGAGCCAAATCGGAAATCACAATCCAGCAAAAGATGCGCGCCACTAGTATACGGACTCCGCGTTACTTGCCGCTCAAGAACCGCGAGATTGTGGGCACTGCCGGTAGCAAGCGATTCGTCGTATATAAGTATGTCGAAGGCGTACAGGAGAAAACGGCAACCATACAGCTTATCCACGATATGGGGGTCACATTAGCGAAGATTCACCAATCAATAGAAAGCGTGGCAGTCCCATTCAATGGTGCGCAATGGCTTCGCTTGGACAATGTCCGTAACGAGCTGTCACATTCTAGCGCATTTAATAGGCGGCTTTCAGAAATGCTAGATGAAAATATACACATCTTCGGCAGCAGCTTACCGCAAACCGTTATACACGGCGACTTAACCCTTAACAATCTGCTTACAAAGAATGGCAAAGTTACAGCGATCTTCGACTTTGAGACGGCTGAAAAGACGCTAAGGATCTTAGACATCGCCAGAACCTTTTTATCACTGACGCGTACCACGGAACACACTGCAAAGACCATACTTAGTAAGCTTTCCGAGGGCTACAACTCGGCTGCGGACATTCCATTAACTAAGGCCGAGCTTCTTAATTTTAAAGCAGCTATACGCTACGTGGCTGTAGCGTGTGCAGCATGTGCGTAAACCATAACCAAATTGACTCGGCCGAAGCATATATAGACACTGTAAGTTCTATAAGTAAACCGTAAAATTAATCAATAACTAATTACACAAACTAAAGAGGGCTTTTGAGATGCACTACCTTAAAGATAACAAAGCACAGCGCGACCAATTAACCTTAACCCATTTTGAGCGCAAAGCATTCGCGGCAATGCTCAACCTCGCCGACGGACATGTACGTCGTCAACCAACCCCTGCAGAAGCAGTTATTATGGGCAACTTGCAATCAATTTATGAGGAATCTCTCAAAAGAGATCCTATCGAGCTTGAATCGAGATTAGTCGAGAACCAACTTTCGGTTTGTGGACAGGTAATGCCTGAAGCCATCACACCTCTTGTATTCTTCTCAGGATCCGAGGCTCTGGGGGTTATTGGCGAAACTCTAGCAGTTGATTGCAAGACTGCGGCCGTCGTAGAACCAACGTTCGATAATATACCTCATCTTATCTACGCAGCAGGAGTAAACGTAACTCCCTTTCCTGAAGAACTTATGAACAACGTTGCCGGACTTGAGGATATTATCAAAAAATTCCACAGCCTAGTCCTTACACTTCCTAACAATCCAAGTGGTATCTCAGTCAGTCGTGAAACACTGGCAACAATAGCGAAGAAATGTGTTAGGCACAACACAGCATTAGTCATTGACGCATCATTTAGGGCGTACGGAAACGACAAATTTGACTTCTACGAGGTGCTTACGGACACCAAAGGGCTAGATTGGATGATGCTGGAAGACACAGGCAAACTGTGGGCTGCAAATGATCTCAAAGCTGGTATTCTGATGTGCTCTGAACGTTTTTTCCCCAAGGCAAGCGAACTTTTTCACGACTTAATCCTTTCTATATCGCCATTCGTACTAATGCTACTCGGTACGCTAGCAGAGGAGGCTGGTAAAGAGGCTGTCGAGGAAATAATTGACCACATACAAGCCAACCGTCAGGTCGTAAGAGAAGGTTTGCAAGGCAGTTCCCTATTCCAGCCCGACGTAACTCCGAGTCGGCTTTCTGTTGAGCGCCTTTTCTACGACGAAAAGGCATACCCAGACCAACGTGAATTGCTCGATTACTTCGCCAACAAAGGAGTTGCCTTGACAGGGTCCGAAGGCTACTACTGGGCAGGCAGTAAACATAAGCCATTCGTGCGTCTTGCGCTCGCACGCAACAAGGACTCGGTAGAGCGTGCTGTCGCTATCTTGGCTAAAGAGGTAAATCCGCTGCCTACTGTGAAAAAGCGTAATTTTTCCGTTGCTGAAACGGCATGAACATCGTAATCCCCGACAAGATACACATCCCTGAGGACTGCGTGCGTGAATTACAATCTATGGGGATTATTGTCGCAAAAGACACGCCTATTAGTACAGCACAGATTATTTCCCGCATTAAAGATGCCGAGGTCATAACTGCTAAATATATCGATATCACCAAAGATATGATTGATGCGGTTCCGAACCTGAAATATATAGTTTCCGCGGCTGCGGGCTATGATTCAATTGACGTGACTTATGCAAAAGCCAAGGGTGTCACAGTCGTTAACTGCCCTACGCATCACTCAGTTGCCGTAGCCGAACATTCCATCGCACTTCTCCTTGGAGTTGCGCGAAATACCAAAACTGCAAACGCTTGTATGGCAAACGGGGAGTGGGATTCCCCGCTCCTTACAGGAGTTGAATTACATGGCAAGCAGGCAGGGCTGATAGGCTATGGCACTATCGGCCTGCATATCGAAAAACTACTGACGGGGTTTGGGGCGAACGTTTCGTTCGTCAATTCACGATCAAACGCAACCGAGGTTGACACCCTAGTCGCAGAATCTGACATTCTAATTGTGTGCGCTCAACTTAATAGGCAGACACGCCATCTTCTCAATGATAGACGCCTATCGAGTATGAAGAGTGGCGCCATACTAGTGAACGTTTCCCGTGGGGCTATCGTTGACCAAACAGCATTACTCAAACTGCTGAAAGGTCAAAGAATTCGTGGGGCAGGACTGGATGTCTTCGAGAATGAGCCGCTATTCGGCGCTCCGACGCCGCAGATCATGGAGCTTGCAAAACAACCCAATGTCCTTACGACACCCCATATCGGGTACAACACCGAGGAAACAGCCCGACGCTTAGGCCAAGAACTGATCGCAAATATTAAGGCTATACTAGACGGCACGCCAATAAATATAGTGAGCGCGTAAGCACTTATGACAGAACGAATTGACATACCCTTCACGCCTGAGGATTTGCAACACGCACAAAGCATTGGTTGGCAGGCGGTGTCTGCGGTAGCGCCGACCTTACGCGAACACTTTGGGAATACAAGTTACGAAATAAAGAACGGCAGTGAAAAGTCATGGGTTACTTACTGGGATAAATGGGCTCAGGACATTCTCCTTGAAGAGCTGGCATCGTTTGACAGTACAGTCAGTTTTTATGCGGAAGAGGGTGGTGCTCAAACCAGGGCTGACACATACTGGACAGTCGACCCTATTGACGGTACCAACCAGTACGCGCGCGGTACTGCCGTCTGCACGACTATGCTCAGCCTTACGCATAAAGGTACGCCCCTTGTCAGTGTTATCAACGACTTTGTTCATGGCGATGTGTATACGGCAAAGAAGGGCGAGGGTGCGTTTAAAAACTTCAGCGAGCCACTACACGTAAGTAAACGAGAGGTATCCCACGCATTTTTAGAGCTGTATGCTAATGAGACTTCAGCGGAGGGGCAAGCGCTGTGGCGGAATATCGAAGCCACTGGCGCATACATTGTCCGCTATGCAGCGACCGGTTTTACTATGGTATCAGTTGCACGCGGCTCTAGTGAAGCTCTTGTAAGTGTGCGTAATCCGTCCAGCTATGAGTGGGACGTAGCGCCTGGCGCACTCTTAATTCAGGAGGCTGGCGGCACTGTACGCAGTTGGGATGGCGAAGCACAAGTATTTGATTCCCGAAAACCGAATTTCATCGTAGCGAACCAGGTGGCCTATAGTGCCCTGGAGAGGTTGGTCGACCAGTCCATGAGTTCGACCCGCTAGCAGCATGTTCCCCTCTTGAAGCATGTTTCCAATCTCATTCAGACCCGATTTAGCTTTTTGGACAGCACAACAGTGCCGCGAGCTGCCAATGGCTCGGCAGGCACAGGAAGCCAGGAATCCAGAAAGCTGATTGTTTTTTGTAGAGCTAACTCGTTCATCGTCATGGGTTAGTTTGTATCGTAAGGTGGTTCAGATCGAAACCCTCTTCGGTGAGTTGGAATATATTTCAGAGGAGTTAAAAGCGCTCGAATGAAATAGATGAAGGTAATTTAAGCTAGTCTGTAGCAAAACTAGCTTAAATTACCTATCGGATTGTTTTAACCCAAAAAGGAGACAAAAAATAGCGGACCCTATACCTGCAGGCGATATTCTGCGCTAATTGGCTCACTTACAATGCGACTTACATCTGCTGCCTGGACTATTCCCACCAGAGCATTACCAGCCTGTCTTAATCTTGTTTCAAAGTCACTCTTATAAATCTGTCGCCTATCTGTTGTAGTCCAATCTACTAACTCAATACGATCAGCCCTCTCCTTGTCATAGGCCTCACCCATAGGTATACTATGCCTAAGTATAAATGCTCTCGGCCAACAGTATAGCGTATCCGGATTGCGGCTATCTGCTATTATATTCTGCTGGTATAAGAATACCCCCTCTGGAAGCTCCACCTGTCTCGCGAGTCGAGCATCACACATACCCATACTACCTGTTGTCTTAAAATACGTTAGGTTCATAGCGCCACCCGATATACCAGGTAGTTCTAGACTCTTCTGGGCAATATCACGCTCAAAACCAATGGAGGTTCCGGACGATTCAGATAGTGCACGAATTGCACGCCGAGGGTGCGCTTCAAGTTCAGCGAGCTCGATATTTGCAATTTTACCAAGCAATGCAACGATAATCGGTAGTTCTTCATCGACACGACTACTATACATATCGGGTTTGATATCAGGATCTGTTGTGACGCCCAAAGATACCCGAACCGCTCCTTCTTTATTGGCCGAAGCGTACACAGTAACGCTCGTCTCCTCGCTTTGATAGATTGCTGGGAGGCTTTGCATACCACGCGTGTCTTGGGACGCGTGAACAACCCAACTCGCTTCGCGTCGTTGAGCAAACATGCCAGTCGGATCATAAGCACTCTCCGCAAGGCTAAGCTGTTGATCGACAGCTTGTGTAAATGCTTCGGGATCAGCATCGTTTATAGGATGGTACCATTCTGGTATAGGCATTTTACTAATGTAACATGTACTTGTCCTCACCTCAAGTTACGGATCTGAATACCTTCTCCAGACATGAACCCAGCAAATAGCCATCTTCGAAGCCTAGAAAAAAGAGATTCTGCTAGAAAACCTCTTGATCATGCTTAGCCTTGGTGAGCCTAACGACTACTCAGGTCGAAACCCTCTTCGGTGAGTTGGAATATATTGAGCCGAGGCTGAGCGCGCACAGTAATTCTCCGCGGCACATCCATGTGGATAGTGACAATCATGCGCCTTGGGCAGAATGGTTCGCGGCTTCTTCGGCCTGGGCGCTCGCTACGTTGCTTGCCGAGAAACAACAAAACCCAACCGGATTATGTGCCTTACCATCATGTGGCCGGCCATTCATTGACCTGGGTAAAGGTGGCGGGCATAAATATTGCTCACCCAAATGTGCAACGCGAGAGCGCGTAGCGGCGTACCGGAAGAAGTAGAGAAAATTGACAAAACTGCTTTACCTTGATAAAGTACACTTCATGCAAACATCTGCTACCTCAGTTTGGGAGACGACGACAGCACGACAGCTTTCTGGCGTCCTTGCTGATATTGATAATGACCAAATGATGCAGAACTTCCTCCGCGATGTTATGACCGAAAAAGAAATCATCGAGATCAGCTCACGTCTTGAAGCGGCGCGAATGCTCAAGCAAGGCAGAAAATATACTGAAATTATCGAGCAAACTAAACTCAGCAGCCGCACTATCGCCCGCATCAGCGATTGGATGCAAAACGGACAAAGTGGTTATGAGTCTGCTCTTTCTATTATTGAGACTCGTCATGCACATATGTCGCCAGATCGTGCTGAGTAGTTAGTTTTCTTAAAAAGAACATACGCCAGCACGAAGCTGGCGTTTTTAGTGTGCAACAAACTTTTATGTAGGAACTTACTTTATGCTTACCCAAGAATTAGATACAGGCATGGCGTCTCGAATCGTCGTACCGAGCGGCAGAGATTACGATCGCTGCTTAGAAGCGTTCGAAGAAACGTACGGCGTCACCGCTCCGCGCTTTGACGACCGTCGCCTTCGTTTGGAAACGGATGGCAGAGAATACACCCGCGTCAAAGGCAAGGATGTGCCCGCTATCGTGGCAGAAGGTTATGCAGACATAGGGCTAACTGGCACTGATGTATGCGAGGAGCAAATCCCAGAAGACCCGAACGATTCCAACCTCCTCTACCGGGCTATTGGCGATCCAATGTGCTCGTTTAATCTTCTGCTGCCAAACGAAGCTGCGGAGCAACTCAATACGAGGTTAAGTGATCCAGAGGCAGAACCTATTCTCGTAGCGACAAGCTATCCAAACTTCCTAGGCCGTAGCATCAAAAGAGCACGCGAAGCCGGTGTACCAATGAATATAACGGTAAGCCCGTTTAGACCAGCCGGTTCTGCCGAAATAATGACAGCGCTTGGCGTGTCCGAAGCGGTAGCTGATTTGGTAGAAAGTGGCGATACTGCAGTAGTGAATGGCCTGACAATCGGGCCAAAGCTCGCCGACGTTTTGCCGGCTATCGTGTGGCGCAATCCAAACAAGGGCATGGCGACACTCAACCGTCCACGCTTTGGTGTTGACCAAGCGCTGGCAGAACGTGCAACCCAGTTAGGTGATCCAGATTTGACTTCATATACATTGGAACGATTACGCAACCCTAACCTGGCAATCAAAGACTTTGGCGAGGAACAAGCGGAGTTCTTAGAGGCTGTCATTAGTGGAAAACCAACTGCCGCGGATGAGCTAGCCGATCTACTCTTCGCGGGACTTGTGTTATCAAAAGCTAATGGAGGAGATGTGAAACTCGCTCAAGTAGTACGTATCCTAGAAGAACGCAGCGCTGCCAGCTCACTTAAACAGAGAGAAATATCATGAAACGCTATAACGTTGCACAATTAGATGAAGATCAGTTACGGGCGCTCTGTAAGCGCCCAGCAATCAGCTTCGATATAGTCACGCCTATCGTTGCGCCAATCTTGGATGACATTAGACAAAATGGTGACAACGCCGTTAGACGCTACGAAGCCAAGTTCGGTAATGAGAATTCTGGCAACCTCCAAGTTACTAAGAAAGAACTAGATGATGCCTGTTTGCGTATACCCGAAGAAGTGCAGTGCGCCTTTACACAAGCAGCCAAGAATATAGAAGCGTTCCACAAAGCTCAATTAAAAACGGAAGCAAGAGTCGAAACCATGCCTGGCGTGACTTGCTTTGCCGAAATGCGCGGCATCGAAAAAATCGGACTGTACGTGCCGGGTGGCACCGCACCGCTTCCCTCGACCCTGCTTATGCTCGCTATACCGGCAAGACTGGCAGGTTGCAAAGAAATCGTTGTTTGCACGCCGAGTAAAAACGGCGTCGTTGCTGATATCGTTCTGTATGCTGCCCGCCTGTGTGGTGTAAGCAAAATCTTCAAAATTGGCGGTGCACAAGCAGTTGCGGCCATGGCATATGGCACAGAGACCGTACCGAAGGTATATAAAATCTTTGGTCCTGGTAACCAGTACGTCACTGCCGCCAAAATGCTCGTCTCTATTGACCCGGATGGTGCGGCTATCGACATGCCCGCTGGCCCAAGCGAAGTATTAGTTATCGCCGACGACCAGGCACGAGCAGATTTTGTAGCCGCTGATTTGCTTGCCCAAGCTGAGCACGGCACGGATTCACAGGTAATACTAGTCTCTACAAGTCAGACGAAGATTAACGCCGTTCTCTCAGAGCTAAAAAAACAACTTACGTTACTGCCACGAAAAGACATCGCCAAGCAGTCGCTTACAAACAGCTTCGCATTGCTCGTACCTTCGACCGAAAGTGGCGTAGATTTCTCAAACCGCTACGCACCTGAGCACTTGATACTCAATGTCACAGATGCCGAAAAGCTACTTCCCAGCATAACAAATGCGGGATCTGTTTTCGTTGGACCATATTCGTGCGAGTCGGCTGGTGATTATGCCAGCGGCACGAACCACTCACTGCCAACGTATGGGTGTGCCCGCGCCTATAACGGCGTATCGGTCGCCAGCTTTCAGAAGCGTATCACGTTCCAGCAAGTCACGCAGTCTGGTGCCGCTGCCATGGGACCTGTCGTGTCTGTAATGACCGCTACAGAAGGGCTGGACGCCCACAGGCGGGCAATGGAGTTCCGCTACAAAAATGCCAAGGAGATGCTATGAACCTAGCACGAGAGCTGATCAAGAATATGAAGCCGTTTAGACCACCACTTGCAGGACGTACTGATTTTAATGGTCTACTGCTCGATTTTAATGAGCGTTCCAATGCGCCGAAACTGGGGCTAGAAAGTTTAGTAAATCGCTATCCTGAGTATGGCAACCTGGAGCAAGCCGTTGCAGATTATTGCGGCGTTAACAAAGATCAGATTCTTCTGACCAATGGCTCTGATCAGGCAAGCGGCAGAACTAGCTAGCGCGAGTATAACCGCGCCCCTCTACCTTCAACCTGACCTAACGTTTCCGCTTGATGAAGTGTTGGCTACATCCGCCAAACTGATTGCCATATGCAATCCAAATAAGTCCGACCGGTACGCTAATTAAAGCCGGCGACATAGCAAAGATTACTGCTTTGGTTCCGAAGGCTGTCATTATGGTCGATGAGGCATATTGTGGAACTCATCGACAGAGGTGACGCAAACCTTCACAAATTGTGAAGGTTTTTCTCTTCACTGTACGGTGTTCCCAGGGCGATAATCTCTTTTGGTGAACCTGCGGGAACCTTCGGCGAAACATTTTTGGGATGGATTAGAGCGATTGGACGAGCAGCTCAAAATTAGATAGTAGCGTCAAATAGCGTAGTTTTCAGCAGCGAACCTAGCCTGGCCAATAAAAACCCTTTTGGCATTGCCCAATGTACCGAGCTCATAGAAGGCCACGATGGCAAGCTTATACGTATTCACATCGACTGCACGAAGCGATAACGGGAACGAGTCATGAGCGTACAAAATTGCATTTGCTAGGATGCGGCCGGTTCGTTTGTTGCCGTCATTGAATGGCTGCAAATAGCATACGAACGTGAACGCGAGCAATGCTTTCTCATATACATCTTGCTTGGTATTTATCACCTCACACAAGCGCCTTAGCTCATCTTCTATCTGAAACCTATTATCCAGCGGTTTATAGGTGCTACCAGTAATACCCACAAGGCGCTCGCGCAAGCCATAATCAAACAAGTCTTCGGCGAGAAGCTTATGAAGTTCAATGATGGTTTGTACTTGCAGGTTGCTTGCAAATTCTTTTCGGTGCTCTTCTGAAAAATCCAAAGCCTTCTTGTGATTGATGACCATAGTCGTTTCTTCCTGTGTCTTGCCTTTGGCAGGAATACCCTCTTTTAGCAATGTCTCTGTCTCGAGCAACGAGTAGGTATTGCCCTCAATCTGTGACGACTTCCAGGAAAGCTCAATTGTTATTCGTTCACGTTCGCGCCGAATAATATCCACTGATGCCGTTTTTAGTTTCTTCTGGAATATTTTGTTGAAACCATCTAGTTCCTTGGCCTCCTCTAGCATAAAGAGTGAGGTATTATTTAAAACATCAAGCCTGCCAAAGTCATAGCCTAAAGCCCGTCTATCTTCTTTACCAAAGATTGCCTCTAGCTGACCGTCGGAACGCGCGAGATTAATCCTGCCTGATCCGGTAACAGTGTACGAAACCGCACGCGCTTCGCCATGCCGCTCTACAAATCCCGACATTTTGTACAGAGTATCCCGACATTTTGTCGGAATACTTAACAGCACGCCCGTCCGATAGACCTACAAAACCTTATATAAACCTACGGTTAATCGAACCCCTAAAAGGGAATAGCCGCCAAACTCAAAAACATCCCGCTGCTTGCGCCCGCAACCACGTGAATATCATGAATATTAAGACCGCTAGAGCTATTGTGCCGCATTCTGCCAGCGCTTGGCAGCCAAAAAGTTAATGCAATACTCCCGTAAAACATCTCTAAAGCTCAATGCGGCTTCATAAATCTTCGACACCTTTTCGTCCGCATTGAGTTCGGCGATACGGATCATTAAATCTACGATCGGCTCATCTAGTAGCTGTTGGAGATTACGGTTTCGCACTATATCGAAGGTTTCCACTAAGTGTGGATATTCCGGCGTGAAACCAGCTTTTGCAACGAGGCTCCAGACATAGTTTGATTTCAAGACAAGTCCGGGAACTTGCTCTAAACTAGTGCAACATTGGGCCACATCTGTAAACCTAACAGTCTCGGGAATCGCTAATCCCAAACTAGCAATCGCTGCTTCGAGAGTAGCCATCCTGTTTCCTCTTTCGTTAAGATTGTTCGTAAAGCTTATGCCTCTCTTACCGAGGAGGAGCGCTTCTCGTACTGTAGTTATACTATCGCTGGCCAGTAAATTGCCTATCGTGCGAGCCTTTTTTACCGACGCAGGTACGTCTTTATCGCAATTGGCTAAAAGAAGTGTTGTTAAGTTTTGATCGAGTTGCTCTGAACTCGCCCCAGCTATTAAATCGATAGGCGAGGGTTCCTTTAGAAGTTTAGGAACGTCAATCCCGAGCTTTGTTTGACGGCTCAGAAAAGCCTCTTTATATTCAGCAGCACGCGTGTAAAGCCAGCTCGCCCTGGCGTCATCAGTTTTTATTATATCCTCCCCTGGTCCACTAAAATAGTCAACTTCAGTGACATGCAACGCAAGCTCGTTCAAAGTCATACGGCATAGCGTCCCCAACCTTACATCGTACAAACCCTTATTTTCCTCGTAAGTATACCTTGCACCTGACTGCGGTTTAGATGCGAGGACAAATGCCGGGACTTCTTCAAACCGATAAAAGGGCACAAGATCGTCTATTGTCGGTTCGGCCAACCAGGGGATTCCAAAATCATGTGCTTGCATGAGCTGCTCTACGGTCTTAATTGCCCCTCTTCCCAGAAAATAGTTCAGTTTTCTGCGGCCCAGGGCAAGAACATCTTTAGCGCTATGAAGACCACGCCACTCTAATGAGTTACCTATCTCGGTTATAGCCCCTCCATTTCTTAGCTTCCGTTCTGGGTCAACTGTTTCGCGCAATAGGTCGGTGATATTCATTGTCAGTATCTGGTTCGCGCCGCTTCAGCTTTTGCATCGCTAGACTCAGGCACTACTAGATCTACCCGGACATCGCTAAGCGCGCCAGCATATCTTCCTAATTGTTGTTGTGCTTCTACGACCCTGGCCTGCCATTCTGAGTCAGCCATGTTCGGGTCGACATCAAAGACGGTCGTAATTTCAACTTTTACACGTTCGTCTGTCATAGATCTATATCTTGACATATCTCTTATATAAAGGCAATTAATAGCTGGCAGCGCCCCTTGATTTTAAGGGCATACCGCTACCCTCCACTCTACGAGTCTTAGCTTCCTTCACACTGACTCTACTGCGCCATTTTTTTGGGGGCGCCACTTTCAAAGGCTCACTTACTCTCTGACAACTCACTTGTTGTAATAGGTTCCGACTGATTGAAATAAGTGTATCCTGAGTGTCTTCCTTAATCAATTTGCCACCCAGTCCTATGATCCACTTTTCTATATCCGCAAGAGACTGTACTCGCAATTTCAGCGCACGCTTCATGTTTCAACTATAACAAAAGAGAATGCAGCGTGGACTACATTCTCAACGTTGTACTTCATACAATGGTGACCCTGCGGGGACCTTACGCGAAACATTTTTGGGATGGATTAGAGCGATTGGACGAGCTATTCAACAAACTTCTATATCATTCATGTCGTTGGCGAGGGTGATATTTTCACCTTCAATAACCACAAACCGGCCCTCTGGCAAACGCAATATTTTATCGGTTCCTATGAGTTTTTTAAATTCTGCCTCCTCTTGCTTCCAATCCGCGCCTATGCGCTTGTCGTCAGAGCCATAATGAACCATTATATTTACATCTAAAATACTGAGCCCTTCGCCCAAAACACCACGGCTACTTGACCAGTAATGTGTTGAGAGCATGTTAGCTCCGGCCGAGCTACCGACCACGATTTTACCGGAAAAGTGCGCTTTGAGGGTTGCTACATCAGGCAGTGTTTTAAAAAGCAGTTCTGTGTCGCCACCATGAAAATAAATAACATCTGCGGCATCCATTTGTTCTAAAAAAGTGGCGGGCTTTGCGTAATCATAAGTGAAGGGTTGTGTCAGTTCCGTCAAAAACCATTCTTTCCAGTCTTTAGCCTTATGGGCCCATTCGCTTTCTGGAGCTGAGAAGAAACAGCTGAGAATTCTCGGCCGAGAAGCATGCTTTGCTATTTTGTTAGCAAGGCGCTTTCCATAGCCCGATGTGGTGCGATCGTTGCCGCCAGCCAGAATAAAAACTGTCGGCTTACTCATAGCAAAACTCCATTTATTTTCTAATTCGAGAGAGATTACGATTATTGTGAGCACTATACATGTGCTTATCATATCTTAAATGACTATTTAGAATAATTCACCCTCCGGCCTAAGACGAATCGAAATCCTGAGAGATGTAGCCTAAAAATACAGATTCCCCGCTGCGTTGCGCCTGCGGGGAATCTGTATCTGTTGGGTGTTTCGTAAAATATGATAATTGCTTGGTGA
>Ga0157374_10001249_pt1 | contig 21701 bp, 12 predicted proteins | sample M25metaG_FD_115308 | JGI IMG/M metagenome (GOLD analysis project Ga0157374, IMG submission 115308) | Miscanthus rhizosphere microbial communities from Kellogg Biological Station, Michigan, USA - M2-5 metaG | ecosystem: Host-associated > Plants > Roots > Rhizosphere > Soil | place: USA: Michigan... | reverse complement strand
GGCACCGCCGATGTTTCGGCGAAAAGCTGCGTGCTTGCCGTGTTAGTGGGTGATACGCCAGGAACCAATAACGTCAGGTCCAGAAAGTTGCGCCCGTTCAAGGGCAAATTTCGCACTTCCGTCTGCTCGATCGTGCCTGCAATCTGATGCCGCGCCGCTTCGAGCGCCGCTTGATTGTCTTGCACTGTAACGTTGGTGGTCGATTCCTGCAGCTGGAGCGCCACGGGCAGATCGAACGCCGCGCCCACGGTCAAGGTAAGCTTCTGCCGCGCTTGGGCGAAGCCCGGGTGCTCGATTGTTATCTCATAGGGTCCGACCGGCAAATACGAAAAACGAAAACGCCCGTCACTTCCCGTCATCGCACAGCGAACGCGATTCGTCTCGGTTTGCCACGCCGTTACTGTTGCGCCTTCTATGACCGCCCCGGTGGGGTCGGTCACGCGTCCGCTAACGCTCGCATATTGCACTGTTTCCTGCGCCACCGCGCACAGCGCCGCAACCCAAAAAATGGCTAATCGCATGCCATCCTCTCTCCCTTTCCTCTTGTCTGAAATGCGGAAATTTCAGGCGGAGTAGGGAGGAGGACGCTGGAAAATATTGGTGGTGAGATAACGCCGGCTGATAGTAGGCCGGCTTACTGCCTGCGGGTGCCATTCCAGATCAGCCGTGTATTGGATATTGGCTGGCTCTGCGCCGCTATGAATAGCAATTGCCGCTGTGCCCGGATGCACACAACACCCGGTTTGGCTGCAACTTTGCGAACGCAGTTGCGGCCCGCTCTTGCCATGAGCTGCGTGATGGTGCGCTCTCCTGCAACAGGAATGGCCGTCCTGGCAACAGGACATGTCATCGGCAGCCGTGAACGCCGCTATCGGCACGTGTCCGGCCAGCAGGAGTACCAAGCCCAGCAGCGCCGTTAGCAAACGGCGTTTCGCGTAGGCATGTTGGGCGTGCGCAAACATCTGCCGGCTCTTAGTATCCCACCATAGTATGCCGTTGTGTCTGCGGTGGCTGGGTTTGTACCCGTACAACCCTGTGCGCGTTCGGATTTCTAAGTCACTCGAGGCCCTGTTAAACTAAGAACGCTGTCCCTGGAATGGAACTCCATTCCAAGAACGCAGCTTTCACGCGCAGTTTAAGGAGTTACGGCCGTTTCCATGAAATATATTTTTACCTCTGAGTCCGTCACTGAAGGTCACCCCGATAAGATCGCCGACCAGGTCTCGGACGCTGTTCTCGATGCGGTACTCACCGACGATCCGATGAGCCGCGTAGCGTGCGAAACGCTCGTAACAACCGGCATTTGCATCGTGGCTGGCGAAATCACCACCAAGACTTACATTGACGTTCCCAAGCTGGTCCGCAACGTTATCGACGGCATCGGCTACAACGACGCCGCTTACGGCTTCGACTGCAAAACTTGCGCCGTCGTGAATATGATTCAGGCGCAATCCCCCGATATCGCGATGGGCGTCGATACGGGCGGAGCCGGCGATCAGGGTCTGATGTTCGGCTATGCCTGCAATGAGACTCCGGAATTGATGCCCCTGCCCATCCTGCTCGCTCACAAGCTAGTGCGCCGGCTCAGCGAGTCACGCCGCGTCGGTGAATTGTCCTATCTCCGCCCCGACGGCAAAAGCCAGGTCAGCGTGGAGTACGTGGATGGAAAGCCCAGCCGCATCGACGCCGTAGTCGTTTCCACGCAGCATGGCGATGATGTGAGCACCGACCAACTCCGCGCCGACATCAAGAAATACATCATTGATCCTGTCATTCCCTCGCGGATGGTGGATTCGCAGACCAAATTCCATATCAATCCGACCGGCCGTTTCGTCATCGGCGGACCGCATGGCGACACTGGACTCACCGGAAGGAAAATCATCGTAGATACTTACGGCGGCATGGGCCGTCATGGCGGCGGTGCCTTCTCGGGCAAAGATCCGACGAAAGTCGATCGCTCCGCGTGCTACATGGCGCGCTACGTTGCCAAGAATCTGGTCGCGGCCGGCTTGGCCGAACGCGTCGAAGTGCAGCTTGCCTACGCCATTGGAGTCGCCGAGCCGGTCTCAATCTCGGCAAATAGCTTTGGTACCGGAAAAGTTGCAGACGCCCGGCTTGCCGAGTTGGTACGTGAAAACTTTTCGCTCACGCCCGCCGGCATGATCAAGTCTCTCAACCTGCGGCGGCCGATCTATCAGAAGACCGCGGCCTTCGGCCACTTCGGGCGTAACGAAGACACCTTCGCCTGGGAAGCCGCCGATAAGGTGGAAGCTCTGCGCGAAGCTGCGCAGTTGACCGCTGCCGCCGTCTAGCGAGAGCAAACGCGCGTAAAGCGCCTATTATTTCAAGAATCGGAAACGCAGTGTCCACAGTTGCAGATTGCAAGCGTTCGGTACAGGTTGAAATTCCGCTCGAAGATGTCGAGCGGGCCAGGGAGCGTGTTACCAGCTCCATGCGGCAGCGGGTTCGTCTGCCGGGCTTTCGTCCGGGCAAAGCGCCCGTCAGCATGATTCAATCGCGCTTTGAAGGTGACATTCGCAACGAAGTGCTCGAGATGCTTCTCCCACAAGCCTTTCGTAGCCGCGTCGAGAAAGACGATCTGAAAGTCGTCGGAACCCCCGATATTTCCGAGCTTCAATTCGAGCCCGGCAAGCCGATTCGCTTCAAAGCCGATTTCGAAGTCGCCCCGGAGTTTGAAATTGCCGAGTATCGCGGCTTGCCCGTCCAGTACGAAGAGCCCGTCGTTAGGGATGAAGAAATCTCCAAGCGGCTCGACTCCATGCGCGAGAACAAAGCCGAGTATGTGAATCTCGATCCCCGCCCCGTAGAGGACAAGGATTTCGTGATGGTCGAGCTCAAGTCCTTATCTGGCTTGGCCGAGCCTATTGAACAGGATGTCCAGATAGAAGTGGGCGCTCCCGAAACCCTGGCTCCCTTCAATGAGGCGCTAATCGGAGCCGCCCCAGGCGAAGGAAAAGAAGTGGATGTCACCTACCCTGCCGATTACGGGCAGGAACGTCTCGCCGGACGCACGGTGCGATTCCGCCTTACGCCGAAAATCATTCGCCGCAAGGAGTTGCCTGCGCTGGACGATGAATTCGCCCGCGATCTCGGTGACTACCAGACTCTCGACGAATTGAAGGATGTCGTCAAGCGAACCATCTTCCAGGAAAAGCAGTATGCCGCTCAGCAGCAGGCAAAGGAGGCGTTGATCGACCGCTTAGTGGAAGCGAACGATTTTCCCGTTCCCGAGGCCTACGTTGATCGTCAGATTGAAAATCAGGTCCGTGTTCAGCTTCGCGACCTGGTCGGTCCCAATGCCGACCTGAGTTCGTTGAAGCTGGATTGGGCGAAAATTAAGGAAACTCAACGCGAGAAAGCCATCCGGAATGTGAAGGCCTCCCTACTTCTCGAAAAGATCTCCGGTCGCGAGTCGATTCACGCTACTAAAGAGGAAGTCGACCGCGAAGTGCAGCGCCTGGCGCGCCAGGAGCGCGAGGCAGTGCCGGTTACCCGCGCACGGCTGGAAAAAGACGGCACTCTCGGACGTATTGCCAGCCACATCCAAACCGAGAAGACGCTCCAATTTGTTTTTGACCAGGCCCAAAAACATGCCTAGGCGTACTGGCAAAAGAGGCCCGCAACTTAGCAAACGGGGGCGGGTTGTCAACCTGCCATTCTTTCAACCACAGCGCAAATGTTCGCCTAATGCTGATATACTGGAAGCGAAAAGCCTTCCGATTGGGGCAAGGGGTCTCTTGATCTTTCTTTCTGTAGGAGAACCAGTTTGAAGCGCGCCGGATCTGACGATTCCCTCCGCTGTTCCTTCTGCCATAAGAGCCAGGACGTCGTTGGCAAGCTCATCTCCTCTCCGAGTGATTATCCGCGCGCTTACATCTGCGATGAATGTATCGCCGTCTGCAATTCCATCATTGAAGACGACCGGCACGAAAAAAGCTATGGATCGCCCGGTAAACTTCCGCGTCCACTTGAGCTGAAAGAGTACCTCGACCAGTACGTGATTGGTCAAGAAGCCACCAAGAAAAAGCTGGCGGTAGCGGTCTACAACCACTACAAACGCATCCAAATGAATAAACAGCGTGGCGGCGAGGTGGAGCTTTCCAAATCGAACATTCTGCTGATCGGGCCCACCGGTACCGGAAAAACGCTACTTGCTCAAACGCTCGCCCGGATCCTGGATGTACCTTTCGCTATCGTCGATGCCACCACGCTTACGGAGGCCGGCTATGTCGGCGAAGACGTGGAGAATATCATTCTTCGTCTCCTGCAAAACGCCGACTGGGATGTGCAGCGCGCGCAGACCGGTATCATCTACATAGATGAGATCGATAAAATCGGGCGTAAGGACGAGAATCCGTCCATTACCCGCGATGTTTCGGGGGAAGGTGTGCAGCAGGCGCTTCTCAAGATTTTAGAAGGAACAATCGCCAATGTTCCTCCGCAAGGCGGCCGTAAGCATCCGCATCAGGAATTCACTCCCGTCGATACCACTAACATCCTCTTTATCTGCGGCGGAGCGTTCATCGGCCTTGAAAAGGTGATTGCCCGGCGCGTGGGAACTAAATCCATCGGTTTCATCCCGCCCGAAGAGAAAGATACGTCGTTGCGCCGGCCTCACTCAGCCCGCCGCGATGTGGACCTGCTAGCGCAGTGTCAGCCGATCGACCTAATCAAATACGGCTTTATTCCGGAATTCATCGGCCGCATGCCAGTCAGTGCAGTGTTGGAAGATCTCTCCAAGGAAGCATTGATCCAGATTCTGACGAAACCGAAAAACGCGATCGTACGCCAGTACCAGAAGCTGTTTGAGTTCGAGAATGTTAAGCTCAAATTTAGCGAGGACGCCCTGGAAGCTGTGGCGCAGCTTGCCATGGAGCGCAAAGTGGGAGCTCGCGGTCTGCGTATGATCCTGGAAGATCTTATGCTCGACCTGATGTATTATCTTCCGACTTTTAAGAAGGTGCGCGAGTTCCTAGTCACCAAGGAAATGGTGCTCTCGCAGAAGATAAGTATGGCTGTGCTCGAAAAGGCGGGTTAAGCCGCTTCCGGCGCGAAACAAACACGCCGGTCCGGCCGCTCTTTCGGGTCCTTGGAAGCTGTTGTCGTTCTCTAGTCCCAGGGCTTCGGGACGCAAATCGCCTGGAAATTTTGATAGATGGTCACCACCAAAGATAAGACGGACACGAAACGATTGCCCATGATGCCCATCCGGGACGTCATCATTTTTCCCTACATGATGACTCCGTTCGTCGTAGGGCGTGAGTCTAGTGTGCGCGCGCTCGAAGAAGCGCTTCTCGGCGACAAGAAAATCTTTCTCGCCACCCAGCACGACGCCTCAGTCGACGAGCCTCGTCCCGAGGAGATCTACTCGGTCGGCACGGTGGCGAACATTGTGCAAAGCCTCAAGCAGCCGGACGGGAATATCAAAGTCCTGGTAGAGGGCGTGGAGCGCGGAAAAATCGTTTCCGTCAGCGAGGAAGAAGGCTATTTCCGCGCCGTCGTCAAGACTGTGGCCTACAAAGTGGAGGCCGGTACCCAGCTCGAAGCCCTCACCGGACGCGTCACCAATCTCTTCGAACAGTACGTCAAGCTCAGCCAGAACCTGAACTACGAAACCATGATCGCCGCGATTCGCGTGGACGATCCCGGCAAGCTCGCCGATACTGTCGGAGCCAACCTGCAGTTGACCATCGAAGAAAAGCAGGAACTGCTGGAAATTTTCGATCCGATCGATCGGCTCACGCGTGTGGCCGACTTGCTCGATATCGAAATCGAGAAATTGAACGTGGATCGCACCATCCAGGGCCGCGTCAAGCGTCAGATGGAGCGAGCTCAGAAAGAGTATTACCTCAACGAGAAGATCAAGGCCATTCAGAAAGAACTCGGCCGTGGCGAGAAGAGCGAATTCGACGAGCTGAAGAAAAAGATCGATGCGGCCGGCATGACCAAGGACGCGCATGAAAAGGCGACCGCCGAATTAAAGCGCCTCGAGGGCATGCCCCCTATGTCGGCCGAATCCACCGTCTCGCGCAACTATCTCGATTGGTTGCTCGCTGTGCCGTGGAAAAAGCGCACCAAGGAAATCCGCGATCTTCGGCACGCTCGTCAGGTCCTTGAAGGCGATCATTATGGACTCGAGAAAATCAAGGAACGTATTCTCGAGTTTTTGTCCGTGCGGCGGCTGGTCCAGAATCCCAAAGGTTCGATTCTGTGTTTTGTGGGCGCTCCGGGTGTGGGTAAGACCTCGCTCGGAATGTCAATCGCCAGAGCCACTGGCCGTAAGTTCGTGCGGCTGTCGTTGGGCGGTGTGCGCGATGAAGCCGAAATCCGCGGCCATCGCCGCACTTACATCGGCGCGCTCCCCGGTCAAGTCATCCAGATGATGAAAAAAGCCGGAACCCGGAATCCGGTTGTCATGCTGGACGAGATCGACAAGATGTCGATGGATTTCCGCGGCGATCCGTCCGCCGCGCTGCTCGAAGTTCTCGATCCTGAACAGAATTACATGTTCATGGATCACTATCTAGACGTCGAGTATGACCTCAAAGAAGTGTTCTTCATCGCGACGGCGAACGTTCTGCACACCATTCCTTCCGCGCTGCAGGATCGTATGGAGGTCATCCGTCTATCCGGCTACACCGAGCTCGAAAAGCTTGAAATTGCCAAGCGCTTCCTGGTGACGAAACAACGCAAGGATACCGGCGTCACGGAGGAGCAAGTGGAATTCCCCGATGCGGGCTTGCAAACGCTGATCCAGTCCTACACGCGGGAAGCGGGCGTCCGCAACCTCGAGCGCGAAATCGGAAATCTCTGCCGTAAAGTCGCGCGCAAGGTGGTCGAAGCGCAATCGCCGGTCACCGAAGAGGTCACCGAAAACGGTGAAGCTTTAGAAGTAATCGAGGAAGAGGCGGCGGCCCCGGCCGAAGAAGCGACCGGCAAAAAAGGTAAAAAGAAAGCCAAGAAAGAAGAACCGGCGCTGGTCCCGATCGAAAAAGTTGTCATCACGCGCGAAACGGTCGAGTCGATGTTAGGTCCGGCCAAGTTCCGCGATGTGGATCTGGACAAGCAGAACGAAATCGGCGCGACTACCGGCTTGGCGTGGACCGAAGTCGGGGGGTCGATACTCACGACCGAAGCGACTGTAATGGAGGGCCGCGGAAAGCTCACCACCACCGGTAAACTCGGCGACGTAATGCAGGAGTCCGCGCAGGCCGCGATGAGCTACGTTCGCTCGCGAGCGCAATACCTCGGATTGCCTAAAGATTTCTATCGCCATCTCGATATTCACGTGCACGTGCCGGAAGGCGCCATCCCGAAAGACGGCCCGTCTGCCGGCATCACCATCGCGACCAGTATTTGCAGCGCGCTCACCACTATTCCTGTGCGCTGCGATATTGCCATGACAGGTGAAATCACGGTGCGCGGCCGGGTTCTGCCGATCGGCGGACTGAAGGAGAAGCTTCTTGCGGCGCATCGCCAGGGGATTCTCGAAGTCGTTTTGCCGAGAGATAACGAAAAGGATCTCGTCGATATTCCGGAAAACATCCGCAAGGAAATGAAGCTCCACTTTGTCTTCTCGATGGACGAGGTCTTGAAGATTGCCTTGGAGCGGGAGCTTGTCGCTCTGCCGCTTGCTCCGCCCACGGCCGCGGAATTGGGGCAGAGACCCAATGAAGACAACCTGATGCATTAGGCTCGCCTCGCTGTGGCGCTTGAGCCGTGTTATTTGAAACGTGAAATAAAGCCGTGGTGGAAACCGAAGTAGTAGCGGCGAGCCTGATCACCAGCGCCGCTAGTGCCGCTCAGTTTCCACAAAACGGTGGCCCATGTGAGATCGCGTTCTTGGGGCGCAGCAACGTGGGTAAATCGAGTTTGTTGAACAGTCTGGTCAAACAGCCGGGCTTGGCGTTTATCAGCGCCCGTCCCGGATGCACCCAGTTAATTAATTTCTACCGGATCGACGAAGATTTGCATTTCGTCGATTTACCCGGCTACGGTTACGCGCGGGTTTCGCTGGAAGAGCGTGCGCGTTGGAAGGGACTCATCGAAAGTTATCTGCTCTCTAGACGAGCGCTCGCGCTTTCGTTTCTGCTCCTGGATGCTAGGCGTGGCTGGATGGATATGGACATGGAACTCAAATCCTGGCTGGAGTTCCATAACCGTCGATACCAGGTGGTCGTCACCAAGATCGACAAATTGAAAAGTAACAATCAACGAAAAGCCGGCTTGGATGCGATCCGGAAACAATTCCCGGACCAGCAACTACTGCCGTTCTCGGCCCTCGACGGCCGGGGAGTGAGGGAAATTTGGCAAACCATCTCGAAGATAAAGAACCAGAAGTAAACCCCGCGGCTGCCACCGAAGGCAAGCCCAACGAGAAGCCACTGGAGACAAACGGGGAAAGCAAATCCGCCGCCGAAGCAGGCGACGGCAAGAGCGAAGCGCGCCACGAAAAATCCGCGGCGCGTGCGAAGGCGGCCGCCGAGCCCAGAACGAATGGCCGGGGACCAGCCGCTGAATCCGCGCGCAAGGCTGCGCCGCCCACCGAGGCCAAGGCCGAGCTGAAGGCTGCTATGGAAGCGGTGCCCGCTGCCGAAACCTCCAGCGCCGCGCCTGCCAGTGCATCCGCGGCGGCGATAGGGACCCCGCCGGCGATAGGGGCCCCGCCCGCTCAAACCAATCAGGGAATTCCGCCGCGCCGCGGCCGCCATTCCATCGGTAACACCGGAGCGCAAGGCCAAAGAAACGGCGCCACTACGCTCGATCTCGTCGAGCTGAAGGACATGAGCATCCAGGCGCTGAACCAGACCGCTAAGGATCTCGGTGTCCCGGGTGCCGCCGGCCTGCGCAAGCAGGAACTGATCTTCAAAATTCTTCAGACGCAGGCCGAAAAAAGCGGCCTGATCTTTTCCGAAGGTGTGCTCGAATGCCTGCCCGATGGCTTCGGCTTCCTGCGCGCACCCGAGTACAATTATTTGCCCGGGCCGGACGATGTCTACGTCTCGCCTTCGCAAATTCGCCGCTTTGATCTGCGCACCGGCGATACCGTATCGGGCCAGATCCGGCCGCCCAAAGAAGGTGAGCGCTACTTTGCTCTCATCAAAGTCGACGCCATCAACTTTGAGCCGCCCGAGGAAGCGCGCAACAAAATCTTCTTCGACAATCTCACGCCGCTCTACCCAGACCAGCGGCTCAAGCTCGAGACCAGCAAAGACAATTTCTCCGGCCGTGTCATGGATCTGCTCACGCCGATCGGCAAAGGCCAGCGCGGTTTGATCGTCGCTCCGCCCCGTACCGGTAAAACGATGCTCTTGCAGAGCCTGGCGAATTCAGTCACCACCAATCATCCCGAGATCAATCTGATCGTTCTGTTGATTGACGAGCGTCCGGAAGAAGTCACCGACATGCAGCGTTCGGTTCGCGGCGAAGTCATCAGCTCGACTTTCGACGAGCCCGCGTCGCGTCATGTGCAGGTTGCCGAAATGGTCATCGAAAAGGCCAAGCGCCTTGTCGAACACAAACGCGACGTCGTCATCCTGCTCGATTCCATCACTCGTCTCGCGCGCGCCTACAACACCGTGGTCCCGCCCTCCGGCAAAGTGCTCTCCGGCGGCGTCGATTCGAACGCGTTGCAACGCCCCAAGCGTTTCTTTGGAGCGGCGCGCAATATCGAAGAAGGCGGATCGCTCACCATCGTCGCCACCGCTCTCATCGATACCGGCAGCCGTATGGACGATGTGATCTTTGAAGAATTCAAAGGCACCGGCAACATGGAAATTCACCTCGACCGCAAACTGGTCGATAAGCGCGTGTTCCCGGCTATCGACATCAACAAGAGCGGTACTCGCAAGGAGGAGCTGCTCATGCCGCGCGAAGAACTCAATCGCGTCTGGGTATTACGCAAAGTACTGAATCCGCTTTCGCCTGTCGAATCGATGGAGCTGCTGCTCGACAAACTCGGCAAGACCCGTTCCAATGCCGAATTTCTGGCCGCCATGAGCGGATGAACGGATTGCGTGTTCTTGAGGACGATTGTGGGGCAGGGTGGTAGCCTGCGGGCCGATTGTCAATTGGCCCTATTATTCTCAACCATCTGAATGGGCCGAATCCGCATTCTCTCCGATAACGTCGCCAACAAAATCGCAGCGGGAGAAGTCGTGGAACGGCCCGCGTCGGTTGTCAAGGAGCTGCTGGAAAATTCACTCGACGCCGGCGCCACCGAAATCCGCATCGATCTCGAGAACTCGGGCCGCCGTCTGATTCGCATCCAGGACAACGGCTCGGGCATGCTGCGCGATGATGCGCTGCTCGCTTTCGAGCGCCACGCCACCAGCAAGCTGAGCGACGTTAAAGATCTTCTTGCGATCGCGACTCTGGGATTCCGCGGCGAAGCGCTGCCCTCCATCGCCTCCGTAAGCCGGTTACTTCTCCAAACCCGCTCGGCCGACGAGCAAACCGGAACTGCGGTCGAAATCACCGGCGGCAAACTAGTGCGCTGCGACGAGATTGCCCGCCCGACCGGCACTACCATCTCCGCCCGCGATCTGTTTTACAACGTTCCAGCTCGAAAAAAGTTTCTACGCTCGGATGCAACCGAGCTCGCTCACACCGGCTCTCTCGTCACACACTATAGTCTGGGCCATTCCGACAAGCGATTCGAGCTCTATCACGAAGGCCGCGAGCTGCTGAACGCCTCGCCCGTAGCCAGCTTGCGAGACCGAGCCTTTCAGGTCTTCGGTTCGGCCGTTATCGACGATCTCATCGATCTCGATCTCAAAACTTTCGAGCTCGCCCTGCCGTATCCACCTGACGCCGAACCGGCGCAATTCGCACTCGAAGGTCTGATTTCCGGTCCCCACGTTCAAAAGCTGAATCGCAACTCGATTTTTTTGTTCGTCAACGGCCGTTTGATCCGTGACCGAGTCCTGCTGCACGCGATCTCTTCCGCCTATCACAACCTGATGCCTGCCGGCTGCTACCCGTTCGCTCTGCTTTTCCTGCATTGCGACGCAAGCGAAGTCGACGTAAATGTTCATCCATCCAAAACGGAAGTCCGCTTCCGCCATGGCTCCGCCGTGCATGATTTCGTGCGCGATGCGATTCGCGAATCGTTGATCGAAAGCCGCCCGGCCTCGAGCGTTCCCATTTTACCTGCGTCGCCCGTTCCGGCGGCGTCCCGCGCTCCCGTGCAGCGCGCCGCGGCCCTGCCATTCTCCGAATTCACGGCGATGACGGAAGCGGTCTTCGTCGAGCCCGAATCCGCCGCAAACGAACCTGCGGGGGAGAAGGACGCGGGCCCGCTCCCTGAGGTAATCGTCGCGCCGCCTCCACGCCGATTCGATCCGCCTCGGCCGGCGCCACCGCCAACAACAACAACCGGGGCTCCGCTCCGCCGCATTCCCGATACTCACGGCGCGCTTCACGAACTTGCTCCGGATTGGGACCGAATCGATTCGCTGGCCGCGCTTCCCGATCTGCGCCCCTTGGGCCAGCTTCATGACAGCTTCATTGTGGCCGTCGGCCGTGATGGCCTCTGGATCATCGATCAGCATGTGGCGCATGAGCGTATCTTGTTCGAACAGGTGTTGCGCCAGCGCGCCGCCGGCATCGTCGAGATCCAGCAATTACTGATGCCTCTCGTACTTCAACTCACGCGGAGTCAGGAATTCGAATACGCACGCATTGCCGATGAGCTGAACGCCTACGGATTCGAAACCGAGCCATTTGGACGGCGCACGATCGCAATCAAAGCCGCACCGGCGGGTGTCGGTACTGGTGACATCGAAAAAATCGTATTCGAAATTCTGGAGATTGCCGAAAAAGAGCTGCGCTCCGCTTCATTGGATGAAATTCGCCGCAACGTCTGCGCCACCATCGCCTGCCGGGCAGCTATCAAAATCAATACCCGCCTGGAGCCGAAGAAAATCGACTGGCTATTGCGCGCTCTGGCCGCCTGTGACTATCCGATGACGTGTCCGCACGGACGGCCCATCGCCTTAAGGTACAGCACGAAAGATATTTTGAAAAGCTTTCACCGGATCTGATTGCTTACTCGGATCGCAACGCGGCCATGGGATCGACCCGCGTCACCCGGCGCACCGGGATATAAATGGCGGCCAGACCCGTCGTCGCCAGGATGACTGTGACGCAAATCAGCGTCGTTTCATCATTCGCGGGAACTCCATAAAGAAGGCGCGACATCAGACGAGTGACGCCCAAGGATATGCCCATGCCCAGCAGCAGCCCCGCCGTAATTACGGGAATCGCCTCTCGCGTCATCAAGCGGACAACATCAGCCGGCCGGGCGCCCAACGCCATCCGAATACCGGCTTCGTGAGTTCGCTGCGCGACCGAATAGGACACAATCGCATACAAACCTACGCACGCGGTAATCAACGCCGTTCCGGCGAAAATGCCGAGCAGCAGCAGGCACAGCCGCGTGGGCCCCAACGCGACATCCGCCAATTCCCGCAAAGTGCGGATTTCATAGAGCGACTGCTCATGATCTATCGCGGACACTTGTCTCCGCACGGGGTCCGCCAACAGCTCCGGAGCCGAACGAGTTCTCAACAGCAGCGCCATATCGCGGCCGTCCCCTTCGCGCTGCCGAAAGGGAATATAGATCTCCGGCAACGCGGGATACGACAAATCCTGTACACGGCGAGACGCAATTTGCCGGGAATCCTTCACTACGCCCACAATTTCGACCGTTATGCCATGCAAATCATGATTCTCGTCCAGATGCACGAGCTTCCCGAGTGGAGGTTGCCCTGGAAAATAGAGCCGTGCAAATCGCTCGTTCACTATGGCGACATTAGGAGCGACCGGTCCATCCTGTTCGCTGGGAAACCGCCCCGCGACCAGCGGAGTGCCGATCGTTGTGAAATACGACGGAGTGATCACCCGATAGGCAGTGGTGGCCCTCTGCGGACGCCCCGGAATGGAGAAGCTGCGCAGGGCACTCCCTTCCATGGGACGAACGGAACTGGCTGCGACACTCGTAACCCCGGGTAGCGCCTCGGCGCGCCTCATCAGTTCACTGAAAAAATTTGTTACCTCGGTCTCCCCGCGATACTTCAACTCAGGCAAAGCGATTCGCAACGTGAGTACGTGATCTGGTCGGAACCCGAGGTACATCGACATCAGTTGCCGATACGTCCTTACCATCAGCCCCGCGCTTACGATCACTACAAATGCGAGTGTCATCTCTACCAGAACCAGCAATCCGCGCAACCGTCCGGCTCGGCTATCGGTAACGGACCTTGTGCGGTTCTCGCGCAGATTCGCTGCCACACCACGGCGGGAAATAAACAGTGCTGGCGCCAAACCAAACAGAACGCCCATCGCCACGGCCACCGAAATGCTGACCGCGAATGCCGCGGCTGTCGCATGAATCTCGGCCTCTTCACCGATATATTGCGCCGGAATGAGAGCGAGAATCGGATGTAAGGCCCACATTCCCAGTAGGAAACCCAAAGCGCCGGCAATCACAGCAAGCAAAACGCTTTCGGTCAAAAATTGCCGCGCTAGCCGGAATGGCGTTGCGCCCAGGGCCAGCCGCGTTCCGATTTCGCCCGCCCGCGCCTTGGCACGGGCTAGTAGCAGTGCCGCGATGTTGGCGGAGGTGATGAGTGCGAGCATCCCGACTGCGCCCAACAAGAGATAGAGTGCAATCCGCAAATCCCCGACCACTGTCGTTCGCACATCGTACGGTAAGTACAGCAACCCCGCGTATTCCGGATACGCGCCGCCATACTCCGCCTCCACCCGGTGTGCCAGATATTCGAGTTCCGGCCGGGTTTGCTCCGCCGAAACTCCTTCTTTGGCGACACCCGCCACCGTCAAACGCCGATTGGCCCGATCGTTCGCGCCCGTATCCAACCCCAGCGGCGTATAAATGTCCGCTCCCCATTGCTGGAACCTGCGCGGCGTGATGCCGATAACCATATAAGGAATGCCATCCAGCTTGATCGTCTTGCCTACCAGCGCCGGATTGCAGCCAAATCGCCCATTCCATAGCCGGTACGTCACGACCGCCACTTTCGGTCGTCCCGGCCGATCTTCGCTCGCGGTGAATACTCGCCCGAGAATGGGCGAGATGCCGTACAACGAAAATACGTTGGCCGTTATTTCGACGATCGGCACTCGCGCCGGGCTCTCCGGACGCTCGACGTTCTCCGCCAGCGTCGCATTGGAGTGGTGGAGCGCAAAAACACCGTCGAAAGAACGACAGAGCCGTGCGATATCAAAATATTCGGGCGCGGAAAATGCCGTCGACACCGACTTGTCTTTGGTGAACCGCTGATTCAGCAGCACCACTCGATTCGCTTGCGGCGTTTGCCCGAAATGAATGTAAGCCCCGTCGAGAATACTGAACAGCACGGCCGTCGATCCGATGCCGAGCGCCAGCGTCAGGATGGCAACCGAAGAAAATCCGGGATTCCGCAAGAGCAGCCGTAGCCCGTATCGCACATCTTGCAGGCAGGCTTCCACCGCTGCTCCCATGCGAATATCCCGAACGCTCTCTTTTACCTCTTCCATGCCGCCCATCTCCCGCCGCGCCTGTGTCATCGCTTCCTCGCGGCTTATCCCGGCGTGCATCTTGTCTTCTGTTACAAGATCCAGATAGCTCCGGACTTCCTGGTCGAGTTCCTCGTCCAGCCGCTCCTTACGAAGAATGTTCCACCAGATTTTGTAAAAGCGGTACATTGCCGTCCACGCACTAAGTCGCCTGCAACGCGCTCGAAATGGCGAGAGAAATCCGCTCCCACTGGTACGTTTCCGCCTCCAACTGGCGGCGGCCAGCCTTGGTCAGCCGGTAGAATTTCGCTCGCCGGTTCGTCTCCGATTGCCCCCACGCAGAGGACAGCCAACCCGCCTCCTCCATCCGGTGTAGGGCAGGGAAGAGAGAGCCGGCCTTCACCTCGAACGTTCCATTCGTGATCTGGCGGATGCGGCGTGAGATTCCCATGCCGTGCAACTCCTCGAGCGCTACCGCCTTCAGGATCAAAAGATCTAGTGTTCCCTGCAGCAGGTCTGGTCGCGATGATGGCATATTCTTCCTATAGAAATTCTATAGGAAGAATAGCGCCGGCTCTTATAGACTGTCAATAGGTAAAAACTTATTCCGTCCGCAACATCGCCGCCGCATCCGTCCGGATGGCGCGGATCACCGCCGGTAGCGCCGCCAGCAAAACGGCCGAGGCAATTGTCAGCGCCGGAAAGACAAAAACCTCAATGTCGGATCGCTCGATCTGATAAAGCAAGCTCTTGAGATAGGGCTCCAGCAGCAGTCCGGCGCCTGCTCCGGCGGCCGATCCGAACAGCACCATCACGAAAACCTCCACGGTGACGAGCCGTGCGATATTGCGCCACGGCGCTCCAACCGCAATTCGGATGCCCAGCTCGCGCCGTCGCTGGAGAACCGAATAGTCCAGCACCCCATATAATCCGATGCCTGCCAGCAGCAACCCCACGCCGGCAAAAAACACCGCGAGGATAGCTAGCAGCCGCTCACGAACCGTCTGCGCGTCGTTAATTTCCAGTTGCGTACGCACATTGCTGACGCGAAATTCTGGCCGCGCCCGCCCAATCTCCCGCCGCAGAATGCCGGCCAGCGATAGCGGATTCGCACTCATCGTCCGCACTAGGAATGTCGCGCGGCCGAGCGCTTCGGGAGCCGGATAGCGCAGCGGAACATAGGCGGTAGGCGTGATCGGCTCGCGCATGTCCCGGTAGCGAGCGTCTCGAGCGAGGCCTACGATTTTGTAGTGCACCTTCCCGCGGTCAAAAGATTTTCCCACCGGATCTTCGCCGTTAAGATTTACTTTTGCGAACGCTTGGTTGACGATCGCTGCGCCCACCGTATTGTTGCTTGTCCGAGGCGTGGTATCGTCAGGACGAAAATCCCGGCCATCGAGAAGCGGAATTTTCATCGTCTCCAGCCAGCCCGGTGAACGTACAGAAAATATTGCAAAATGCTGCCGGGTGGTTGTCCGTTCACCGCCACAAATCCATTCGCGCCAGTGCCGCTCAGCAGCGGCCAGCTCGCAAGCGCCACGCTTTCCACGCCCGGCAAGGCACGTAAGTGGTCAGCTGTCTGATACCAGAATTCCGTCGGCTGCGGCCTCTGCGCCACGGTTTCGAGGGTTAGAAGCCGGTCCGATGAAAACCCAGTCGGCTGTTTGGACAAGTTCTCCAGCGTGGATACAAACAAGCTGGCGCCGAAATGGACGATAAAGCAAAACGCCACCTGCGCTGCGATCAAGACGTGCATAAGCCGCCGTCGTGAATGCGGGTCGTCTCCGCCCTTGAGCGCGCTCGCCGGCTGCACCGAGGAGGCGCGCAGCGCCGGCAATAATCCAAATAGAATCGTGACGCCAATACTCAGCGCCGCGGCAAACCCCAACACGCGCCAGTCCGCCGGCAGCACCAGACGGGCCGGATTATCGGGCGGATTAATTCTTGCCACGATAAACGGCGCGGACCACCACGCGAACAATCCGCCAACCGTGATAGCCAGCGCCGCTAGCAGCGCGCTTTCCACCAGTACCAGCTGGACCAGCCGCCGTCGTCCTGCGCCGATCGATACGCGCAATGCCATTTCGCGCGACCGTGCAGCCGCCTGGGCCGTCAGCAAATTCGCGGTGTTCGCACACGCAATTAGCAGCACCAGCCCGACGATTACTCCCAGCGCCGCCAGCGCCACTCGATAACTCTTGCGCATGTCGGAAAGGCCTACCGCCGCAGGTTCCACCACGATGTGCTGATCGAGAAATCGTTCCAACCGCTGCCGAGGCCAGTTCGTAAAGCCTTTCGTCCGCTCTCTCTGCACCGCCGTCCAGATCGCCTGCAATCGCGCCTGCACACGCTCGGCGCTGCCGTTGGGCTTCAGTTGGATAAACGTCCGGATCCAGCTCCAATCGTCATGTGTGACGCCTGCGTGCATCATCGTCGGAAGGAAAATGTCGGTAAAGAATCCCGGTTCGGTCCCTGTGAATGACTTCGGCGCGACGCCTATGATTTCGAGTGTGTCGTCCCCCATGTGAAACGTGTGGCCAATCACTTTCGGGTCTTGCCCGAAGCGGCGCGTCCAGTAATCGTAAGAGAGCACCGCATAGGGATAAGCTTTGGGCGTCGCGTGTCGGCATCGGTGAGCAAACGCCCCAGCGTGGGCTTCAGCCCGAACGTGCTGAACATCCAGCCCGAAATGTACTGCCGGTACGCCTTCTCCATTTCCTCATCCGACGCATACGTTAAATCCGCACGCTCCACCCAGGAAACGGCAATCATTTCCGCTTCCTGTTTCACCGCCGCGCGCATCAGACGGAACTGCGGATATTCGTTGCTATCGGTAATCCGGAACGTGCCGTCCGGCCCCGTTCCGCGAGAGAGCATTGCGTATAAACGATCGGCATGCGCCACCGGCATAGGCCGTAGTAGCAGCGCATCGATCAGACGAAACGCCGAGGTGCAAGCGCCGATGGCCAGAGCGAGCGACAAAATCGCCGCCGCAGAGGTGGCTGGTCGCTTCGCCAACTGGCGCCACCCATAGACCAGGTCCGTGCCTAGAGAATCCAGCCAGACGAGCAGCCGGACGTCCCGGCTCTCCTCCCGATGCCGTAGCATCGGCCCGAATTGGCTCCGTACCTCATTCGGGTCACGCCCTTCGGCAAGCGCTTCCTCAATGTGCGACCGAAGCTCCTGATCGATCTCGTCGTTCAGACGATCGCCGCGAAACACATTCGAGATACGCGACCAAATAGACATACTTAGCTATCTTAATGCTTAGATATCTAAGTATACAGAGCCGCGATCGTGAAGGAGTAGTAGTTGCTTATTCCCACTCGATCGTACCCGGCGGCTTGTGAGTGAGATCGTAAAAAACCGCCGCAATCCCATCCATCGCAAGCAACTCCTGCTTCAACCGTTCCAGCAGTTCCGGCTCCATCAAAACAACGTCCGCCGTCATTCCATCGACCGAATGAATCGGCCGCAGCACGATCGATTCCCGCGCCTCGCCCGACCCAACCGGCAATAAAACGACCGGAAACTGCCAGACCCGCTCCTCGAAGCCGCTCACTTCACAAAAGCGGCGCACGATTGCATCCGCTTCCCGCAGCAAGTCGAGCCGCGGCTTGGTAATCGACGCCTCGAAGACCGCGAGTGAGCCGAGCGGCGCTTTGGTGCCACACAGGGCTATCACGCGGTTAATATCGCGCCGATTGTTTGTCAAGGCAGGTGCGGTTTTTTGAATATCCTCGATCATCGGCCGATGCGGCAGCGCCAGCACGGCGCGGTAACTGCGTGCATCTCCCTGTACTCCCACCGAGCGCAACGGCACCAGAAATCCATCGCTGGTCTCGCTGAGTGCAGTCCGCTTTCCCGAGCACAAGCAACGGATCGCCAGGCCGGGTCCGGGAAAAGGATGGCGCGAAAGAAATTTCGCCGGTATCCCGATCTCCCGGCCGATTTCCCGCACTTCATCCTTATAAAACGATGTCAGAGGCTCGATAATCCGGCCCGCATCGATCAGCGCCTGAATGCCCGCCACGCGATTGTGATGCGTTTTGATAAGGTCCGCCTTCGCCGTTCCGCCCGATTCGATCGTATCGGGATAGATTGTGCCTTGACCCAAAATCCAGCGGCCGTCGAGGAAATGCTCGGTCGCGAGGATCCGTTCCTGCACCTTGACGAATTGTTCGCCAATCGCCAGCCGCTTCTGCTCGGGATCGACAATGCCGTCAAGCGCGCGCAAAAACTCTCCTTCGGCGCGCGCCGCCAGAAAATTCTTCGCGCCAAGCTCCGCGAAAATGCCGGTGACGAACTCTGTCTCGTTCTGGCGCATCAACCCTGTATCGACGTAGATGCCCAAAACCCGCTCCGGGCCAAGCGCCTGCAAGCACAGCGAATAAGCGACGGTCGAATCAACGCCGCCGCTCACAAAAAAGAAAATATTTTGATCGCCGGCCGCCGCACGAATCTGCTCCTCTACCAGCGGTACCCGCTGCGAGACATCCCAATCGCGTTCCACGCCGCAAATGTCGAACAGAAAATTTTCCAGAATCTGCGTGCCGGCATGCGTATGCACGACTTCCGGATGAAACTGGATGCCGAACAGTTTGCGCGCCGAGTCGGACATTGCCGCCACACCGGAAATATCGGTCGTCGCGGTAATACGAAAACCGTCCGGAACCGCCGCCACTGTGTCGAAGTGGCTCATCCAGATCTGCGATCGCTGCACCCCTTTCCATAGCGCATCCGGACAGCTTACGGTCAGTTGCGCGGGCCCGTATTCGCCGCGCTGTCCTCTCTGTACCTTGCCGCCGAGATGATGGGCCAGTAATTGGTGCCCATAGCAGATTCCGAGAACCGGAATTCCGGCGGAAAGAATCTTCGGATCGATATCCGGGCAGCCCGGCTCATAGACGCTCCCCGGTCCGCCCGAAATGATGATTCCTTTACGCGAGCGTAATGCCGTGCGCGACGTGTCGCTCGGCTGTACGTCCGCGTAAACGCCAAGCTCACGCACACGCCGCGCAATCAGGTGCGTGTACTGTCCGCCTGTGTCGAGGACAGTGATCTGGGGATGCAGGCTGGAGCTAGTGAATGCTAGCTCGTTGTTTCTCAAAACGCGCTTTGGATTGTGCAAGAAGCGATGCGGCCTTCGGCATGGCCTCGATGGCCTTCTGTATTTCCGGATCCTGCTCCACGCCCACGCGCTGCGAATCCTCGTAGCTGAATGCCGTCACGTACATCTCAGCCCGAAGCTGATTGCGCACCCACTCATGGTCTTTCGCCCAATCCGCTTCACTGAATTTCACCCCCTGCTGCAGCAGGTAATCGTGAAATTTCTCGAGCACCGCCTCATCCGGTATCCAACCCTTCTGAAGCTTCGTATCATGATCGGAGAAATACTTTGCCGAAAATCCGAAAAATGCGTTCTTCCGCGCAACGCCTAACTCGAAGGCGTCCAGCTTCGGAGATTCGAATTTCTCGTCCGGCGAAATGCCGCCCCCGCCGTACACCGTCCGGCCCAGATCCGTTTGCTTCACGTCCGTCGGATCTTTGGCATCCGTGCGCCGGCCGTAGTAGTAATCGAGAAACGAAATGTTTGAGTAGTTGCGCTGAATTAAGCGCCCGCTTGGCGTGTAGTAATGCTGCGTCGTGAGCGCGAGTCCGGTGTTGTCGTTCAACGGGAAAATCGTCTGGACCAATCCTTTACCGAACGTCACATCACCCAAAATCCAGGCGCGATCGTGATCCTGCAGCGCGCCTGCCACAATCTCGGCGGCCGAAGCCGAGTAGCGGTTCACCAGCACCACAATCGGATAACTCTCTCCATATTGGCTGCCCCGGGCCACGTAGGGCTTCTCCGAAAAAGCGCGTCCTTTGTGCGAAACCACTACCTGCCCGCGATCGAGCCAATGTCCCGCCGTCGCCACCCCTTCGGTGAGCAGGCCGCCGGGATTCTCGCGTAGGTCGAGAATCAATCCTTTAATGTTCTGCTCGCCAAGCGCTTTCAGGTTTTCATCCACTTCATGGCTGGTGGTTTCGGTGAACGACTGAATTCGCATATAGGCGATCCCGGGCTTCACCCAGAACGCCGTGTCCACGCTATTACGTGGAATTTCATCGCGGATCAGGTTAAACGTGATCGGCTTTGCCGTGCCTTCTCGCCGGACCGTTACCTGTACCTTGGTGCTCTTCGGCCCCTTGAGCATGTCGGCGACTTCCGTCGTATTCAAATCGTCGACCCGCTTATCGTTCACTTCCATTAGCAAGTCGCCCGGGCGTATCCCTGCTTTGTAAGCCGGCGTGCCGCCGAACGGATGAATCACCATCGGCTTACCTGTCCGTGGTTGCGGTCCGATCAGCATTCCGATGCCGTAATACATCCCATGCTGCTCTTCCCGCAGCCCGGCGTACTCTTTCGGATCGAAGAAATTCGAGTGCGGATCGAGCGTCCGCAGCATCCCCGGAATCGCGCCCTTATAGATCGCTTTGTCCGAAGAGAGTTTGTCGGAATAGTTCTGATCGACGATGTCGTAAATCTTGGTGAACGATTCGATGCTCGCCTTCAGGTCCTCGTCCGAACTGGGGCTCGCGTTTCGCTGCGCCGCCTGAGGCGCAGCCGAAACCGTACTAGCGCCCGGCCCGATCAGCCCGCCCACGACCGCCGAAGCCGCCAGGAATAGGGGAATAAACAGAAAATATCGCCGCTGGGAAGACAATAGAACCTCCAGGGGTTGCTGCTTCCAGTATAGACGTTTACTGAGCCGCGAGTCTGAACTGAGCCGCGCGCGTAAGCAAGCTGTCTATCCCGCCGCCCGAACCCGCCGCGCTAAAGCCGAGTCGCTGCGCGCACCCTTACGCGGCGTCTCGTCTAATCGCTTTACCTGGTCGCTCACGCAAACCAGAAACATCGGCTGCCGTGCGTTCTTCAGCAGATCGATGATCCGATCCTGCTGGTCTTCGAGATAAATCGACTTGCCGTCCGTGAGCAGATGAAGCCGCGAATCGGAGGACAGGACGTCGGCCAGTCGCCGGCCCATCTCGCGCTGAAGAAACCGCAGCACACGCCTGATCTTCTGCAGCGAAAATCCCTTGCGCCGCAGTTCTGCAATTAAAGAAATCTCGATCACTTCTTCAGCAAGGTAAATCCGTTTGTGCCCCTCGTG
>Ga0157374_10001247_pt1 | contig 21704 bp, 22 predicted proteins | sample M25metaG_FD_115308 | JGI IMG/M metagenome (GOLD analysis project Ga0157374, IMG submission 115308) | Miscanthus rhizosphere microbial communities from Kellogg Biological Station, Michigan, USA - M2-5 metaG | ecosystem: Host-associated > Plants > Roots > Rhizosphere > Soil | place: USA: Michigan... | reverse complement strand
TCACCCATCTTTTATCTTTAGAAGAAGAATTTCTTTTTTGGTGTGTCTTCTCTTCTTTCGTCTGATCTCTTTTTCTTTTATATGGTATATGAGGAACATAACCCTTATGATTATCTCTTTTGTTCTATGAATTTTAATTTATATGCTCTCTATCCAAACACCAGATGATAATGCACCATCTTTCTTTTTTTCTTTATGAAAGATGATTCAGAAGGTCGATTGAGAACTACGGCATTATCAAGAACGTCTGTAACTACTTTTATATCTTGAGTGCTTGCTGATGATATTGAATTAGAAAGCGATATACCTTTTTTATCTGTTAAAATATGCCTTTTTGCTTGGCCAAGTTTGCTTCTATCGATAGGATTATTTACAGTCATGTAGTCCAACCTCCTAAAGGAGACTTTATAGATATACTATCTATGGATTGCCAAATTCATTTGATACCTCTTTTACGGTCATATTCGTTTAACAACCTAATCTATATCTTTTTGAAAATGCCTAATTGAACCCATTCTTGAAATCGTCTATGGGATGTATGACCAGAACCAAATTCTGAAGGCGCCATCTTCCACAAGCATCCTTTGGTTCTTAGAACATATAGAATACTATCCATTACTTTTCTAAAGGGAACTATAAGACGACCTATTGTATTATTTGGTTTTTCTGTTGGTAATGCAGCATTAATGATATTCCATAGATTAGATCTTTTGCATAATTAGCAACATTAAAAAATTTTCTATAATTATGTCCATGACTAGACGAATTTAGCAATAATGTTTGTAGATCTTGTCAATACTCATTAAAAATTTGTAAAATTTTGATACCAACCTAATTATGCAAGAGATCTATTATCTGAAATATTTGTAATGGTGGATGTATTCTCATTCTTATGTCGATTGAGGGAAGACGCGCTTTCATAAAGACTGACAATCAGCTATATTTCTACCGAATTTTGGAATAGACTCTAATTTCGAACTTGCCATTCATTATTATGTTTAAGATTTAGAATATCATAAAAAACTCGATTGATCGAATTATCTTTAAATTTCATCTTTTATTTGATCGTTCGTCTATTTCTTTGCTAATTTTCTCATCTATTTGTTTATGAAGGAATTGTAAATATTCTATAATCTTGTCAACCTTTTCTAATAAATCATTAACCTTTTCTTTAAGTTCAATATCTATCGGTAGCGATTGTTTTGGAAGTCGGTTTAAATTTAAGGTAATATCTGATACAAAATCTTTTGTATCTATATTTACAATATCTTTAGCTCGTTTAACAGATTCATTATTTGAAAAGTCATTTGAAATATGCTCAAACAGGTCATCAAAATTTTCACCTTTGTTCGATTCTCTAATAGATGGTCCTTCATATGGTTCTACATGATATCTATTGCCCAATAGGTTTTTAAATTCTTCTTCCAAAGAAGTCATATAACTACTGTTAAATTCTGAAATATAAAAAGGACCGAGTTTTCTTAAATAACTTTTCTAAGGTAAAAAGTGATTGAAAATAAATAATCTCGAGTAAATATTTAAAAGTATCTTTATGGATAAAGAAATTGCTTAAACTTTAAAAGAATACATTCTTTTAAGACATAAACAAGGATTCGCATCAGAATATGTAAAAAAATATTTACATATTTAATTGATGGGTCTATTTTTTATTGGTAGCCTAAATCCAAAGGTTGCACCTTTTCCATCTTTATTATTTTCACCCCATATTTTTCCACCATGAGCTTCGATTATATTTTTTGAAATGTATAACCCTAATCCAGTACCTTGAAATGATTTTGTGACAAATTTAGTAAAAAGATTTGGATATATTTCATCGTCAATTCCAATGCCTGTATCTTTAATAGTAACGGTAATTGCCCTATTTTTATAATTACTTTTAGCCTTTTCAATGATTATTATTATTTTTCCACCTTTCGAAATAAATTTTATCGAATTACTAATTAAATTGAATATTACTTGACCTATTCTATTTTTATCACCATATAAAATATATTCTTGATTAGGATTATCTCTATAATATTCAAATTTTATCTTTTTATCGTTATATGACTTGTGTTCAAATTCTTTGATAATATCTAATACAAGTATGTCCAGTGCAAATCTATCTTTATTTAATTTAAATGAATTACTTTCAATTTTTGATACATCTAAAATATCATCAGATAGTTTTTTTAATTTCTTTGTATTTTTAATTATAATGTCTAGTAATTCTATTTGTTCTTTATCGTTTGCTTTATTTCTAATATGCTCGGAAAATCCCAGTATTGGTTGAAGAGGTGTTCGAAGTTCATGCGCAGCAGTATTTATAAAATCCTTCTGCATTTTCTCATGTATTTGAAGTTGTATAAATGCCTGCTTTAGTCTTTCAAATAATTCTGTTTGTTTCCAAAGACTATCAAATATAGATATATAGGATAATGCTGTGGATTTACCTTCAATATATATCGCTAATCCAAGGGCTTGTTGAAAGTTATTTTTTGAATCGTCTTTTATTTCAAAAATCATACTTTTTATTCTGTCTACAATTGTAATGCCTATTATCATTTGCAAAGAAAATTGCAAATTTCTAAATTGAATGTGCTTATACTTTAGTTTTATATGATCTATTTCATTATCTTTATTAGTAACTTTTGTTGGAACTATCATTTTGATTTTTATTCCTTTTGCTGCCAATTCATTTAATAGATCAAGACCTCCTGTTCTTTCAGTTCGCAAGAGGCCATTTTCAGATGATAGCAGTATTAATATTTCTTCTTTGGCAGTTTTGTTTAATTCTGAAACCCATTTAATTGATTCTTTTGGATTTGGTAATACTTCTACATTGATATAGCGTCCTTCTTCAATATCTTTAATCCTATTGCTTGCGTCAATACTTACTTTCCATAATTCTTTAAAAATTGCATTATAATGGTTCCTATAGAGAACGTCGTTACTACTTAACAAATTAGTAACCATTTTTCCTTTATCCATTTTTTCTATGGTGGAATTTAACATTTTATTACTTAATGCAAAACTGGAAAATGGTACGCTTTTTACATGATGAACGTTGATTCCTTCATTTAAAAATATTGTTACTATTTCTATATCTTGTTTGTTATATATGGATGTAATCCATTTAATGCCTTCATGCTTTCCATTTCTCTGATTTTTTATGACATCTTTATAAATTTCAAAAAAGTCGTTATAAATTAATCGCATTCCTCCTATAGTTGAATAAATACGTAGTTCATTAGATTGTTTTGCCAAGTCTATAATTCTTTTTGAAATTTCTTTCCTGTTTTCTATTATCTCTGTTTTAGTTGGCTCTATTCCCGCTTCTATTTCAGTTATCCTTTGTTTTGCTGTTATTGCATTTATCCATAAATTTTCAAAAAAATATCTATTCTGTTCAATTATAGCTTTAACATTGCTATATATTGTTTGTGTAATTGGTTTTGCTTCTCCATCTAGTTTTGCCGTTGCCACATATTCTGTCTCAGAGATTGCCATATTCCCTTTAATATTGTTAATATGTCTAAGTTCAACATATTGCATTAATTCTTTACAATAGGATAAATTTTCTTTAGTAATTTCTGTAATAAAACGTACTTTGACTGCCCTTTTTTTAAAATCAATATATCCATTTTTTATCTGTTCTACGCTCATTGAAAAAGATGGTGATAATGAATCGCCACAAACATCTGCATTCTTTTTAACATTGGACATAACTTGGATCAATCTATCCAGAGCTTTTTTCTGATTATTGCATACTTCTGTTTTTTCTATTGATGATTGGTATTTTTGTTGTTCTAATGATGGCTGTGTCTTTCTATTGGCCTTGCTGATATTTCTGTCATTATCCAAGAGCTATATATATCATATAAATTAAGAATTAGAAAAACTTTCGTACAAGTTATACGAATGCATTAATTTGCTTTGTGATACTGATAAAGGATTTGTTACTAACTGCGCCTCATTTTAGATTACTTTATATTTTAATAACCTACAAGTCAATTATTAGCTGTTGTTGTTATTGATATATGCAATAAAATATTTCTATCATGATTTAACCTGCGTATAAATTAATTTGATAACTTAATATTTTGATAGAAATTCTTTAAGATGGTTTTGTTTTTGTATCTTTCAATTAATTTATACATTATAAAATAAAAATTAGATTTATGACAATTAAAATAATTGACTATGTGACTATTTGAACATAGATGTATTTGTGTATGAGATGACGTTGAACTCAACAAGCATTGCTACTCTTAATGGTATTATGAATTTACTATTTGCGAAAAATCTATCTCTGCACATAGGGTTGCACAAGCCCTAGGTACATCCAAATTAAAAAAGATTTGTTTATCTGAAAAAAAGAAAATGGTAAAATAAAATGGAGGTCAGCACCTTTTTATTCTGCCATTATAAGAAGGGTCGTCATTTTGTTATTTGTTCTGCTCGCGATCATTTGTATAAATTATTTGATAATAGACAAATCTGCGATACTATTCTGTATTTGATAAGTTGGGTACCACTTTTAAAAAGGAAAAAAGATTTCAACTCTGTAAAAAACAATCACAAGTTACTCATCAACGATAAAAAAAATATAAAAACCATTTCAATGCTATCTGGAAATGCTACTATCTTTATTCATGCTTGTGACTATGATCAAGGAGATGAAGTTATTAGTTACAATATTTGGAATATTCATATAATGACAAGTATAAAAAGTCTTTAATAGCCAAATTTTCTACTCTTACTGATGTTGATATAAAATATTCTTTTGATAAACTATTAAACCTGAGCAAAGACTTATCTGATGTTGGTTGCTGGTGCCATAAGTTTGATTTTTTTATGGTGTTAATCTTTCAAGAGCACTAACCCAATCTATCTGTGTCAATAAAGGTGTAAAAAAATACTATGTTCTATCAATGGGAAGAGCCCCTACGCTCTTATATAATATCTTTATACATTCTGAGTATGTTCTATATTTAAATTTAATTTCTTCGATGTCTATGTCTTTGCTTAATTTATCTTTTGAAGTATCTATTGTATACTTTTTACTTATATCATCTAATATTTTATTTATCGATGAATTTCTATAAGATTCGACAATTAAGCGATTCATGATAATATATAATATATTCTAGTATTTATTTGCCTATGTATTATATTTGTTGGTTTGCTCTTTAAATATTATATCCAAGTGTTCATTTACTTAAAGAAATTTCTTGTTATTATAACGTTCATTGAAATTATTATTTTGTATTTTTTTTGATTATCATTATCTTAATTTCAAAATTGAACTTGAATTGTTATTTCTTTTAATAAATTATATTCTATTAAGACGATATGAGATAAAAAATAAATAAATGTTATAATATCTAGATTATTTTAAATTAGTTGTAATTTTCCTTTTTACGTAATATGTTAATATTGCTTTTTTATTGTGATTTTAATTATAAGAATTCTTCAATATCTATATCCTCCATACCTGGAATTTTTGCTATTTCAAATCTCTCTTTATCTTTTAAGAACGAAGCTGTTGCATCTATACCTAATTTGGTCGTCAAAAGATTGATTTGATCGCTGGAAGGATCTAAGCTTGATCCCTTTGAATTAGGTATCATTATAATGTCTTTATCCGCTTGAACTCTTGTTGAAATAGCATATTCTACTTCGATTGGATCTTGTGGATTGATGTCTTCATCGACTACTATTGCAGTTTTTAAAGAGGGATGAGCTGAAAACGCAGTAAGAATTGCATTTTTAGGTTCTCCCTCTAATCTCTTTCTAATCTGAATTATTGCATTAAGCCAATTGCTTCCTCCATCTGTTAAACAAACTGATTTTGTTGTAGGGACAGTATTTTTAACGGATCCATATATCTTTGACTCAATAGGTAGTCCCATAAGCAGTCTGTGCTCTGTATATCCGGGTAAAATGTCATAGTATATAGGATCATCTCTATACCAAATGTTATTGATTTCAAAAATTGGTTGCTTTCTCTTAAAATCATAAGTCCTTAGCATTTCTACCATCCACTCTTCAGCAAATTTGTCATATTGTATTTTACCTTCTAAAACAATTTCACTATGTTTAGGTATCGTTAGTCCTGAAAATTGATTTTTTGTTAATTCTAAATTTCCATTTAATAAGTAGTTTGCTATTGAAATTTCATCAATACCATATGCTGCTTGGTATGCAGCAGCCAAATTAATTGTAGGGTGTACTCCTATTACTACATTTATTTTTAAATCTTCTTTGTGTTCCTTGGCCTGGACAAAGCATTTGTGAAGGTGCCTTCCTTCAACCATTCTAATTACCATTTCTTTATCATTTAATAGTAACATTCGATGAGTAGATGAATTTTGTGTCTCTGTATCTTTATCTTGCACAAATATTATAGAAGAAGTAATAAATGGACCTGCATCCTTTTCAAAATGAGTTATGATTGGAAGATCAAATAAATTCTTTGAATTATTTTTATAAAATGGGGCCTCTGATGATACCTTAATAGGATAACTTTCCTTATTTATGTTTGCAAAATTTGAAAAATCAATTTTGCCATCTTTTCTATTTGTTTTGATTCCATAAAAGAATCGATTTCTTGTTCCTAAAATATTGGCAGCAACTTTAAACTTTGATCCCTCTACATTGGTAAATAAAATAGCTTCTTTTTTATCTAATTTGCCTACTATTGATGCAAGTTGAAATTTTTTATTCACTTTTTTGTGAATAATTAATAATTCATTCTTATTCTCTAAGATGGATAAAAAACTTCTAAGGTTATATTCATCTGATTCTGTGTTACTATTGAAGATGAAAACATTTCTTTTTTCTTGATTGTTTGTATTTTTTTCTGAACTATTGTTTAACATTTTTTTCATCCTTTTTGTCTTCTAGTAATTTTAGTATTTTATCATTGATTTTCTTCATATCTTCAAAATGTAATTTACTTTTTGTAAAGAGTGATAAAATGCAAATTCCGTTTATCATTAATGAAATTCTCTTTGATAGTGTATCAATAAATAGTTGATCATTTTTGTCTGGTATTACTTTAGCTGTATTTGATTGATTAGTTGTTGCTAAAGATATTGAAATAGATCCTATCTTTAACTCTTCCTCTGAAATTGAAATAAAATATCCATTATCAAATTTTAATATATGGGATAGAAATTTTCTTTTTGAAATATTTGAAATTATTTCAAAATGGTCACTCATTTAATATGTTTGTTAAGTCATTAAAATCTATATATATATTGTATTTAGAACCTAATTATGCAGTATTTGAAAATTGATGATATAACATATAAAAGGTTAAATTCTTTATTAACTGATTTTTTAGAATTAAAAAAACAGGATTTAGATATGAATGATCTTTTAAATGAATTAATCGATAATTATCAAGAAACAATGTGGGGTACAATAGGTGCAAATGCTGGTGGAGGTTGATATTCCATATATTTCACATAATCTTTATAAATAAAATTAGGCTTCCTATATTGTTTTAGAGTTTGTTAATATCTCATATATCTGATATACATTTAGGTTATGCTCAATTTAATTTACAAGAGCGTGAAGAAGATCTTTACGAATTATTTGAAGAATCAATAGATAAATCTATTCAAGAGCATGTTGAAGCAATAATTATTGCTGGTGATATTTTCCATAACCCTAAACCAAATGGATCAGCAATTATAAAATTAGCACATGAGTTAAAAAAATTAAAAGAAAAGTCTATACCTGTCTATTTTATACTTGGCGAGCATGATATAAGTAGAATAAATGATGTACCTGTACCATTTCTATTTCATAATTTAGGCTTGGCAAAAAGACTGAGACCTGATACTCCAATTAAGATGAAAGATCTTTTGATTTATGGTTTTAATAAACAAAGGCGCTCTAATATTGATAATGGATTGCTAAAACCATTTAAAGAAGTGGAAAAAATAATACAATCTGATGAAAATAAAAGATTAAAAAAAATTCTAGTTCTTCATCAAGGGTTAAGTGATTTTAATCGATTTGCTGGCGAGATCTTTGCAAATGATTTGCCAGTAGGTTTCAATTATTATGCAATGGGTCATTATCATGATCATATACAAAAAAATTTTCCTGAACTTGACAATAGTTTGGTTGCTTATCCTGGTTCTCTTGATCTTGGTCACAATGAATCTATTTCAGAAGTAGAAAAAGGATTTCTACTTGTTGATCTTTCTACTAATCCTGAAAATGTTACCTCCCAATGGATTAGAATTGAAAAAAGAAGACCTCAATTAAGTCAATCAATTGATTATGATGAATTAGATAATCATTTAGATTATTTATTGAATCTTTCAAAGAGCTATCAAAAGAAACCTATAATTGAATTAAATATAAAAGGGCAGGATATTCCTCATAAAATATTATATGGTAAATTGTCTAAATTAAACGATCATTTTTTATATTATACTTGGAATTTATTGGATAAAGAGCCAATATCTGGCTATTCTTATGATTTTTCGCAAGATTTTGAAATTGATAAGGAGCTATCAAAACTAATTTCAGAATGCTTAAAATCTGAAAGCTTGACAAATTTATCTTTAGATCTTATACAAATGATCAATAGTGAGGAACACCAAGATAATACAAATGCTAATAAAAATAAAATTAAGCAAATAGCTAATTTCGTTTTGCAATATTATGAAAATAATAAAAAAAATTATCAAAAAAAGAATATTGGTAATTTGATATGATAAAAAAATTGGTCTTAAATAACTTTTTATCACATAAAGATACTTGTATTAGGTTTGATCCAGGGATAACTGTATTTGTTGGCCATAATGGCTCTGGAAAGTCCAGTATCATTGATTCAATTACGTTTGCACTTTTCAATGAGCATACTAGAAAAAACAATAAAAATTTAATTACTAAAGGTATTGACCAAACATTATCTGAAGAATCAGGATCTTTTGTTATTATGGATTTTTCTGTAGGATCTATTGATTATAAAATTCAAAGACAAATAGATAAAGCCGGACAACTACTTTCTGCTAAATTAGAGATACTAGAAAATAAAAGTTTAGATAATTCTACTAAAAAAAATAGCGCTGTATATAGACAAGTGATTTCTGGAGAACGAAAGCAGCTTGGAGAATCTGTTATTAAGGAAATTGAATCGATACTTAAAATGGATTATCAAAAACTACAAATTGCAAGCATAATTCAACAAGGTGAAATTAATAGAATAATAGATTCTCCACCAAAAGAATTTAAAGAATTATTAAATAATATGATTGGTTTATACCGACTGGATATATCCTTTGCTTTTATGCATTCAACTATAGATGAATTTAGAAAATTACTGAGGGAAAAAACTGGAGGTTATGATGATAACCATATAGATATTTTAATTACAAAAGTAAAAGAAAATAAAAATAAAATTATAACATCAAAAGAATCTCTACAAAAAATCTATAGTGATTTATCTGAAAAAACAACATTACTTGACAATATAGAGAAAGAAATAGAATTTTTGGAACCTAAAGTTTCTAAAATACAAGAAATAAAATCATTGGAAAATGTCTTAATTAACTATTTTAAAGAAAAATCTATTGCTCTAAAATCTAATATTGAAAAGACAAAAAAAATAATTGTTGAATCTACTAATGCTTTTATTATTTTAAAAGATAAAGATGAAGTCCTTATAACTTTGCAGATGATTCAATCTGAGAAAGAAGAGTTAAACAAAAAACTAAATACATTAGAGGGCGAAATTGGAAAATTAACTGGTCTTACTGAATGTGCAAAAAAAATTCAGATAAAAGATGGTAAATGTCCTGTATGTAACTCTAAAATAAATATGATAAATGATATGTTTGATATTTTTCATATTAAAAAAGAGTTGGATAAAAAACAAAAAGAAAAAAAATTGATTGTTTCTGAATCAATAAAATTGAATACTGAAGATCTAGAATTTAGGAAAAAAGAAAAAAATATAATCTCTGCTGAAAGGCTGTTATTATCTTATGAAATATCCACAGATAAAGATCTCTCTAATCTTAGAACAAATCTCATGTCTTTAGATAAGGATTATCAAACTATTTTCAAACTAAATTTTAATCATTTTAATGATACAAATCTTGTAGTTTATAAAGTTGATGAATATTCTTCAAATTTGGTTAATGATATAATAAATATTAAAAAAGATATTGGAAATATTAACCTAGAGGATCTAAAACAAAAGAAATCTCTTAAAAATAAATTAATGGTCGAATTTGTAGATATTCAAAATCAAAAAGCGATTTTGGAAAAAAATATCTCAGATTTAGAACAAGAGATTGTTGATTTTGAAAAATTATTATCTGAATTATATTCTGCATCTGGTTTTATTTATGAATTAGAGAAAATTAGATCTATGGTTTTCAATAGGGATGGCATAGTAAGTTCCAGTTTAAGAACATGGGCATTGAATTTGATTACTATCAAATCTTCAGAATATATAAATACATTCAATGTTGGCATTTCTAAAATATCTTTGATAGAAAAACCTCGAGAAATAAAGATCTTATGTTATGGTAAAAGAGGTGAAATAGATCTAATTTCATTAAGTGGGGGGGAAAAAGTAGCTGTATCTTTAGCATTAAGGATGGCAATTGCTTATTTAATGGGCTCTTCAAAAATTGATTTCATTGTATTGGATGAACCTACATCTAATTTAGATGAGGAACGCAGACGTTCATTTGTTAAGATCATTTCTGATGTATTTAGCAAAGGTGTTGGACCTCTATCTCAAATAATAATTATTACTCACGATGAGGAAATATTTGAAAATTCTGAGATAGAGCAAATTTATAAATTTTCTATGAGTGATAAGGGATCTATTGTAACTCCAATTTAACAGATAATTTTTATTTTATTTTATTAAAAAGTTTAATATTAGTTTTGTAATATTCATTTGATAAATCATTATGAGGCTATCTCGTTTACCTAGAGAGGCAAGAAGAACAAGAAAACCCAAACAGCCAAATTGGATTAAATATCCAAATAAATCGTTTTGGATTCAATGTACATATAATAAATGTAATCATTGTTGGCAATATTCTGGAGGTAAAAATTGGGCCGAATGTCCTATTTGTCATACTAGTAGTAAGGTATCTACAGCAAGAAAATCTTATAATTTAAGTAAGGTATCTACAGCAAGAAAATCTGATTCTTTTGACAAAGATGATTATGATGAGAAATTTACTATGAATTGATAATTAATTGTTAATAAAATATGCATTCTCATCCTCAGCCAATATCAATTTAATTGAATTATTGTTGTAGTGTTGTTTATTATTATCAGCATTGTAATTTAATTTTTCTAAATCAAAAAAAATAATCAATGTTTTAATAATGTTATATTTTTTTGGAATTGTCTGTAGATAAAAGTTTAATGTGAAAATGTCTTGGAATTCTTCTTCAATTATTTCTTTTAAATACTCATCAAACAATTTTAAATTTACATTTTCTTTATTTTTTGTTACTAGAGCAATATTCATTAGGTAAAAAAAGAGAGAATCCATTTATATTTCAATAAAAAATATTCTTCAATCAATATATTCTTCTCTTATATATGATTGACTATCTTCTATTGATAATTCTTTATTTGTCGAGGTATTTTTCCATTCTTTAACAGGTTCAGGATCCTTTCCTATTGTCCTTTCTTTAATTTCGTCTATTTTTATAAATGAAGGTAGATTAACCCATTGTCCTACAAATAATGCTTCCCCGGGATTTAAAGAAGGTAATTGTTCTATAATTTTTGCATTGATTGCTTCACTGGCTGACCATATTTGTGATTGATCCTCTTGTTGAACTATTTTCATTATAGATAATGAACCCATTTGACTTAGAACATTGGGATCAAGTGATCTTGGTCTTTGAGAAACTATTATTAGGCCTACACCAAATTTTCTTCCCTCTCGAGCCACTTTTGAGGCAATATATTTTGTATCTGTATTTTCATTTTTTGGAATAAATACATGAGCTTCTTCGATTACTACAATAACTGGACTATGAAATAAAATTTGTTTTTCTATATTGTTTTTTGAGTGTGTGTTTTTGGTCTTAGATATCTTTCTTTGATAAAGTATCGATTCTAAATAAAAAGCAATTGCTACATTTGCTTGTTTCTCTGTGAATTCAATTAAATTAATAATGTTTAATTTGCCTTCTTTAATATGTGAAACAGGATCAAATGAATTGGGAATTAATATATTGTTGAATCTTCTTCTTGCTTCTTTTATTTTATCTAATACTCTTTCAGCAGAAGTTGTAAATCTTTTTTCTTTAATTCCTATTTCTTTAATGTTATTTTCTAAGAAATCCCAAAAATTATCTTCTATTTTTTTCTTTAAATCGTCATTATCAAATGCTTTTAATAATATGCTATTTTGAATGTCTGCATTATCTCTTATTTCAATCACTTCCGCAAACTTTTCAGCAGTCAATAATCTTGGATTAATTTGAGCTTGAACAAAATTAATATTATCGCCGTTTAAAAAGCGATATTCGTCATGATAATCAAAAATAACCATTGTTCCCGGAATCTCTGAAATAGATTTAGCTATTACGCTTACTAAATTACTTTTTCCCATACCTGTCATAGCTAAAATTCCTAAATGTCTTGTAGCAAGTTTGTTAACGTTTATTTTGACATTTACATGATTATTTCTTAACAGTGTTCCTATCTTTAACCATGATTCATCTTCGGGATTAAATATTTCTTTGAGATCTTCTTTATTAGCTCTAAATACTTCGGTTCCTGGAAGAGGAGGAATTTCAGGTAATATTACTTTAGATTGCTTTAATAAATCCAGTAAACCTAAAATTTTTACATTTATTTTAAAACTTTTATCTCTTTTATTAATTTCCGCAACAATCTTGCTTTCTAAAGCTTCTTGATAATTTGAAATGTCTTCTAATGCATCGCTTTTGATGAAACACGATTCTACTACTCCAAGTATTTGTTTCTTATCGTTGATTGTTATTATTACGTATTCTCCAAGACCTATAGGTTCTTTTCCTTCAAATAGTACATAACCTGTATTAGTAACACCAATAACTACTCCTAATAGATCTTTTTTTATTGATAATTGTGATAAATAAGTTGATTTATCAACGTTTTCTAGCATATGTTTTTGTTGTTGTTTTAGTATTATATTGTATTAAGTCTATTTTAATTGTAATAATTATAAAAAATAATTAAACTGTATGTTATTATATTTAAATTTTTTCTATTTAAACTGCTAAATTTTATTTGATTTCTTAAATGATATGATAGTATTATTTTGGTTTGATGTTTTATATATAAATATATACGTTATTTATTGGTATTTGTATTTGGTAAATAGATAATTTCTTTTATATTTTCAAATAAATTTAACTCTATGTGTAATGCTATTTTAAGTTGATTTGCGGATTTATATAGTATTTATTACTTTGTATAATTATTGTTGTTGTAATTAAAAAAATGTTGGTTTTGGATATTTTAAAAGAGTGTGCAAATAGTGTTTATGAAAATACAAAAAATATTATAGGAACTTTTGAAGGACAACAAAAATTTAATGTTGGCGCAGGAGGTGATATTTCGACTAAAATAGATCTAGTTGCAGAAAAATCTGTTTTTGATACTCTAAAGAGAAATAATTTTGTTCCTGATGTCGTTGGAGAGGAATGTGGTTTTGTAAATGGCAATGATTCTGGTTTAATTGTTATGGATGGAATTGATGGAACCACCAATGCTAATTGTGGACTTCCTTTTTATTGCTGTTCTTTAGCTTATTCTTCTAATAAAAAATTACAATCTGTTACTGATGCAGTGGTATTTAATCTTTTATCAGGTGATATCTACTATGCATCAAAAAATAAAGGTTCTTTTGTCAATGAAAAAAAATTAGATTTAACAAACAAAAATATTAAACCTACAAAAGATATGGTGATAGGATTAAATATCTCTGGATTATCTGAAAACCATTTTGTTTCTATTTCTAAATTAGTTTCTTCTATCAGTCATATTAGACATTTAGGCGCTAATGCTTTAGAAGTATGTTATTTTGCTCAGGGATCTTTAGATGCATATATTGATCTGAGAGATAAAATTAGAGCTATTGATATGGCTGCTTGTTATTTGATAGCTAAAGAAGCTGGTGGATTTATATTTGATATAGATGGTAATAATTTAAATTGTGATTTATCTGTAGACTCAAGAATGTCTTTTATAGCAGTTTCAAATTTAGAAATGTTCAATTGGATATATAATTTCTATAAGCAAAATAATTGATTTATTGGAATTTAAATTTATGTTTAAATAAAGAACGATTGATTTATTTTTTCAATGTATAATATGAAATAAAAAATTTAAAGGCATTTTTTATAATATTAAATTGTAGAGGTTTTATTTTCTTCTTCTTCTTATAAATGGATTAAGTTTTTCGTAATAATATGCATGTAAATATATGGCGAAATATTTGATTCACAGGATGAACAACTTGAGCAATCAAAAGAAGATCATAACGCTACTATCTATAAATTACAACAAATCCAAAAAGTAATTTCTCTATGAAAAAGACAGATTGCACCAAGTACGTGAAGATAGCGTGAAAAGGAAATGGATATGCCAGCGCATAAAAAATAGAGCAGATAAAGGAGATTATCAAAGAATAGTAACTCATCAAGAAGAAGTAGATGCTTGTGATAAAAATTTTGGAGATAATTTTAGTATTTTATTTTATTTTATTTTACTAAGAATTTTAATTGTATTGTATTTAACTCCTTATTTATGAAAGTTAAATTTAATTCCTTTTTTAAATCTTTGATCTAGTATTTTATTGTATTTGTATTGTCATTTTAATTGATTCTCTAACTACTTGAGTTAATGTTTCAAGTGTTGTGTTTCTTATTATTTTGGTATTGATATTTATTTTTTCAATGTCCTTTTTTTCTTTTAGGTCATATTTTGTTATTGCTTGACCTCCTAAAAGAATAGGGATGTTAAATTCTGAGTTTATCTTCTTGATTAATCTTTTTGCAGATCCAATATTATCAGCAAGTGTAACTGAGATCATTATTAGTGATGGATTTATCTCTTTGATATATTTTATAATTGATTCGGTTGGTATAGAAGGAGAAATATTGTATACTTTATATCCTTTTTGTAAAAGTATTGATTCTAATATATTACATGCAATATTGTGTAATTCTCCATCGGGGGTACATAAAATAATGTTTAATTTTTTATATTTATCCTCATTGTTTTTCTTGTAGAGTTTATTTATCAAAAATATTATTTTATTAGCTATATTGCTACAAACATGTTCTGTTGCAATATCTAATTTATTTTGTTCCCATAGAGAACCTATTTCATACAATACCTGTTTTAAAATATTATCATAAAATGAGGCAAGAGTTTTCTCACTATTGTATGTTTTGACTATTCTGAGAATTTTTTCTACCTCTCCATTTTTTAATGCATTAAAAATTTGCTCTTTTATATTTTCATTTTCTTGTGATTTTTTATTATTTTTAATTTTTAAATTTATTTTTGATAATATTTGAGGGGAGTTTCTATACTCAATAGGAATGTCTTCAATATTAATGTCAGAAGCCTTTCCAAGATATTTTATCGTTTTTTGAGTGGAAGTCTTTCGAGATGGATCCCATTTGCTTTCGACTAGATAAAGATAATCTATGTCTTTGACAGTTTTGATCCTTATAAAGACCATATCTTTCTGTTATTTTTCTTTAATATTAACATAGTGCTAACGAGTTGCCTAATGCTAACTGATATTTATTTTTTGCTTATCTAATAATAAATACTTTTTATTTGATATTTATTAACTGTTACTTATATAAGATATATTTAGACTATTTTATTCAATATTTCTTTTATTTTAAAATAGTCTAAATTTTGATATTGTTTTAATGAATCTTTGATTTGTTGAAGATGTTATGAGATGATATTATGGTAAAAGACGCAATTATTATGCCCAATATATTTCTCCAAGTCTCGTTGATATTTGGATTAGTAAATAGTACCGAATGTCCTGAGACAATATAGTAGTTATCCAATAGCCAAAAAATTAGAGTACTCCATCCTATTATACCTGCAACAAGAGCTCCTAACCTTGCTCCATACCTAATAAAGTATATTGAAAAAATAATAGATAAATACCAAAATACTGCAATTATTAACCAAAACGGTTTTAGAAAATCATGCCTAGTGTCAAGAAAATAATATGTGGTACCAATAAAGAGCAATAGACAAAGGGAAACTAGAAGAATTTTATAATTTAATGAAAATGATGTTCTTTCTTTTTTAATTTGTTTGATACTTATTCTTTTATATTTGTTATTTTCTTTCAAACAATATTCTACCGATTCCTTGAATGTTTTCAATTGTAGTGGAATTATTTTTTCAATTGTAGTATCTTTTACTATTGAATCATGTCTAAGGCTTTCTACAAGAGGCCTAGCCAGAGATGCCTTGATTGGTGTTACTAAATCTATCCAGTATGATGATATTTTGGTAGTTAGAATTGGCACTATTATAATCCTGATTGATTTATTAATACTTTTACCATATGTTTTCATCATCTGCATATAAGTAAGTATGTCTGGACCACCAATATCAAAAGTTCTTCCTTCTGTATCTTCTTTTTCAACAGCTTGAGAAAGATATTGTATTACATCATCTATATAAATTGGCTGACATTTGGATTTTACCCATTTTGGACAGACCATTACAGGCAATCTTTCTACCAAATATCTTAACATTTCAAAAGAACCTCCTCCACTTCCCAGAATTACTGCTGCACGAAAAATGGTTATCTTTGCCTTTGAATTCCCAAGGATTTCTCCTACCTGTTTTCTGCTTAACATATGTTGAGATACATTGCTGTCTTTTTCATGAATTAGTCCGCCAAGATAAATAATTCTTTTTACACCGCATTCAGTAGATGCTTGTTTAAAATTCTCTGCTGTAATTTTTTCTTTTTCAGAAAAGTTCTTCCAATCTCTTGTAGCGCCTTCCATTGAATGAACCAAATAATATGCAATGTCTATTTCAGTTAATGCCTTTATGCAATCACTATAATTTAATAAATCTCCCTCAACTATTTCCACATTTTTATCAATACCTTCTTCTAGGTTGATGATCGATTTTCTATTTCTTGTTAGGCATCTGATTTGATATGGATTTTCCATTGAATTTTTTTTTCTTATTAGATTTCGGAGTAGTCTACTTCCGATAAAACCACTACCACCGGTAATTAAAATTTTTATTTTTTGGGAGTTTTCTATCTTCGATAATGAATTTTCCTCTTCTCGATATTTCATCTAATTTTATCAGGTTTTTATAGATAGATATGATTTGACATAGTATATAAGTTGATACAAATGCAAAATTTTCATTTAAAGATTATTTTATTGTACTATGTTAATGCCTATAGAAAAATGTATCTTTGATTTAAATTAATTGTTATTATTTTTACATTCTTATTGTTTGATATAAACTTAATAAATAAAGTAATTTAAAATTGCTACAATGTTTTTAATTTAAAAAGAAATTATTACATATCATTTTTATTTAAATTTATAATTTGTTTTCTTTTATTGAAATTGATTTTTATTGTTTTCGATAAAGTTAAATTTATTATTCTGTTGATAATCTATAGTTGAAATTTAATTAATTTTATAAAAAATGTTTATTGATAAAAAAAGGGTTACTGACCAAATGGAGGTGGTAAATCTGCTCCTCCATAAGTATCAGCACTATTAGGATCTATATCATTTAGAGGTTCTTCAGTCATAATGAATTGTTTGTAGGTATATGGATTAACCATGTTTTCAGTAAATTGTAAATGACCGTTATTTTCAAATTTTCCTAAACTCAATTTATAATTGGATCCACTTGCATCTACAAGCCATCCTTCAAATGCTTTATCTGGTTTTGCCTTTGCTGTAGTATTTGCTGATATTGTTATTTTATTGTCAGTTGTATCGAATGTTGCTGTACCTATTTTTTGAGTATCAAAACCGGGGCCTGGGTTTTTAGCTTTGTGTAAATCTATTGTAACAGGTGCAGCATAAATTGAATTATGCTCTACAGCTAATGAAAATAAAAGTGCAGAAACCATTCCAAATAAAATTAATTTCTTTGATATCATTAAATTGGCTTGTGTTATACAATATAAAAATATTTTTTTAGAAAAACTTGATGTATTATAGTATTATTTAAACTTAATTACAATGTAAAAACTTATATACTAAACTAAAATTTTATTCTAGATATAACTACTTAAATAAAAACATTTATTTTGTTGGTAGATGTTTAAGCTGCAATTGTTGCCGGGTACTATTATAATGAAAAACATTGAGGCGTTAGTAATATAATGAAATTTTAAACTAATGAGTATAATAACTCTGCTATATGCGTAACTATATATAAATACAATTGTTCATTTTAAAAAACAACTAAATTCTTAAATATATATTTTATATTTTCATTAATGAGGGTATATTGTATTTCTCAATATTTATCAATTATTATAAAAATGAATAATACATAGTAAGAGGTTTCTTTTTATTCGTTGATTACACGTTGAGTAAAGTCTAATAGTAGTAATAATTTATTTTTCTATAATTGATTGTATGATCAATAAAAATAAAATTAAAGTTATGATCGTGGAAGATGAAGAAGATCTTTTAACACTTTATAAAGATTTTCTCAAAAATAAAGGATATTCTGTATTGGTTACAAATACCACTGCAACTCATATTATGGATGATTATGCAGAATTTAAACCAGATCTTATAATTCTTGATTATAGATTACCTGATGAAAAAAATGGTATCGATGCTGCAAAAGAAATACTGCTTAAATACCCTTCTGTATCTATATTGCTTACTACAGCTTATGATTCTATACAAAATATATTTAATGATGAGGAAATATTTAAAAACAAAAAGATATTATTGGTAATAAAACCCATAAAATTATTTTTATTAGATAAATTGATTAAAGAATTAATTGATAGCTAGCTTTTATGTATTTCAAAAGAAAAACCTAATTTACCATATAAATAAAAATAATGCCCTAAGGTATTTGAAAGAAAGTTTTTACCTATAACGATAATAATTATATTTTTTGTATAGATTCTATCTAAATTGATTGGTTGTTTTAGATCTTGCATAAGAGAAACTTATAAAGAATTGAGAACATGGTATTATTGAATTTTAATTAAAGTATCGTTATAAAATATTAATATTTAACGGAAATAATATAGACTAACATAAAAAAATCGTCAACTTAAAACAAAAACAAAATTATACAAATGTTTAGTATTATTTTCGTCTATTCTTCTTTTGTTTTTTAAATTATTGTGAAAGTGTTATTTTTTTTCTTTTTGCTGGTTCCTCAATAGTATTTTCTGGAAAACCCATATCTGCAAAGATGTCTTTTAATTCTGCTAACCGTTTTCTTAATGTAATTATGTTGATATTTGCAGCATAAGCTATTTTTGATTGAGAAACTTTTTCTTTATTTTTTCTACAAACTGCGTATAATATTGCTGCAGCTATTGAAAGAGGATCTTTTCCGCTAAATATTTCATTTTTTCTTATTGTTAAAAGAATATCTAGAGCTTTTCTTGTTGTAACTTCATCTATAGAAGATTCATTTGCAATTCTGTGTAAAAATAAAACTGGATCAATCTGCTTAAAAGTGACTTTAAATTCTCTTGAAATAAGTCTATAGCATCTGGCAGCAAATACCTCATTTCCATTAACTATTTTTGAAATCTCTGATAGAGTTCTTGGAGTATTAGTTTTTTTGCATGTAATATATACACATGCAATCATCATTTCTTTTATTGAACGGCCTTTAATAAGACCTGCTTCTAGAGCCTTCTTATAAAAAGAAAATGCTTCTTCAATACATGCTGAAGGAAGATTAATTTTATCTTTCATCCTATTTAATGAGTCTATAGCAATTTTCAAGTTTCTTTTTTCATTAGAATAACTTACAATTTTATTTAAAAATTCAATCTTATGATTTTCAATTTTATTGGATGACCATTCATTTGTTTTAGTTTTATATGATTCAGCTATTGAGGTAGATATTCCTTGATCGTATAATGTTAATGAATAAGGAAGAACCGTATTAGTATCTTTTTTATTAAAGGAATTTTCCGGTTGTAGTTCTGAATCGCTAATTTTATCTTTAATTACTATACCACACTGTTCGCAAATTTTCTCTCCATTGTCATAGTCATAAATAATCGAATGGGTGTGAACCTCTTGTTGTGGTAAAAGACTAGAACTTTGAAGATAGGATTTCATTATGGAAGAAAGTTATCGACCGTTTATATTTAATAGAATGTTTACAAAAAGTACAGATTATACATTTCAGTTACAAATAGTTACAGATTTAAGTTATTAAATTATAATGTTATTATTGACAACCTTTTCCTCATCTACTTCATCTGTTAGATCTTTTAGAATTGATAAAAGCTTTGCTGAAATTTTACACCATGAAGCAGATAGAATGGGTATTTCAATTAATGCAATGATGAATTCTATTCTTAAACAATATACAGAATTTACTAGATTTCAATCAAAATTAGATATGATGGTAATAAATCGCTCGATATTTAAAAATATATTAAGACATTTAGAAGAACATCAAGCTTATGATTTAGGATTAGAAATGGGAAAAGAATTACCAAATGATATAATTTTATTTTGGAAAAAGAGTATAACTATTGATTCTGTTATTGAATATATTGAAAAAATATTGTGTATTTATGGAAGAATGGGAACTTATGATGAAATGACTGCATCAACTACTCGAATATTAGTTATTAGACATAGATTGGGAATAAATGGTTCAAAATTTTTGATGGGGTATTTAAAATCTCTTTTTATAAATATGCTTGGATTAGATACCGATATACAAATTACAGATTATTCAATTAAAATTCAATTACAACTTGAAAACAAATGAAAAATGAGATTTATATTGTATTTTCTATTAATTTTTGATATTTTATTTATTCTTTATGGTAATACAATAATAGATTTTATAGATTGATAAAAACTTTGTTATATTATGTAATATAATGAATTTCAATAAAAAGAGTATGAAGTATGCAGTAGCTATATTTACTGTATTTGCAATATCTGGCTTGTTATATACATCAAGTATTACACAGTATGGTTTTGCACAAAATAATTCTAGTAGCAATAGTGGCAGTGGTTCACAAGGTAATTCTAGTAGTGGCGCAAGTTCTAGTGGACAACAAAATGGTATTGGTACCGCAGCAGAAATGCATAATCTAACAGGTGCTGGAACTCAAAAAATATTATCAAACAGTACTCCAATATCCAATACCGGCGGATTATCTAAATTAGGAAATGAGAGCACTACACCTCCGCCATCCCAAGGAAAACCTGCTCCACAAAGCCAGCCTTTCCCAACTCAAAACCAAGCTGCTGGACAATCTGGTAATCAGAGTTTATCTGGACAAAATGTTGGACAAAGCCAAAACCAATCTTCTAGCAGCGGTGCTGGACAACAATCATCTGGTGGTGCTGGACAAAGCCAAAACCAATCTTCTAGCAGCGGTGCTGGACAACAATCATCTGGTGGTGCTGGACAAAGCCAAAACCAATCTTCT
>Ga0157374_10001242_pt1 | contig 21748 bp, 16 predicted proteins | sample M25metaG_FD_115308 | JGI IMG/M metagenome (GOLD analysis project Ga0157374, IMG submission 115308) | Miscanthus rhizosphere microbial communities from Kellogg Biological Station, Michigan, USA - M2-5 metaG | ecosystem: Host-associated > Plants > Roots > Rhizosphere > Soil | place: USA: Michigan... | reverse complement strand
GTTGAAGATAATAGTCAGCTCTAGCAGTAAGTTCCAGTGTTCAAGGTACCATACGTCGGCTTCGACACGTTCCAGCATAGCTTCGGTTGTTTTTGTTGCGCCGCGGAGAGCGTTGATCTGTGCCCATCCGGTAATGCCCGGTTTCAGGAAGTGGCGCACCATAAACTGGTCGATCAGTTGTGAGTATTGCTCAGTATGGCTCAGCATGTGAGGGCGCGGGCCAACTACAGACATATTACCCATCAATACGTTGAAGAACTGCGGCAATTCATCAAGGCTGGTTTTGCGCATGAAGGTACCCAGCTTCGTAATACGCGGATCGCCCAGGGTAGCCTGCCTGTGTTCAAGGTGTTTGTTGGTACGCATGCTTCGGAACTTATAGCAAACGAAGGCATGATTATCGCGGCCCGAACGCATTTGCTTGAAGAAAACAGGGCCTTTTGACTCCAGCTTGATCAATATCGCCAGGATTGGGAACAGCCAACTGAATACGAATACGATAACCAGCAGCGAGAAAACAATATCAAATGCACGTTTCAACGCCCTGTTCAGGATGTTTTCCAAAGGCTCTGCCCTAACAGACAGGATCGGAATATTGCCCAGATTTTGCAGGTATGAAGTATTTTTGAAGTATTCGTGATATTCAGGAACTATCTTGAAGCGGATCAGATTTTTATCTGAATCCGACATTAAGCGTTCGATGGTTTTGTGTTCAGAGTATGGCAATGCACAGAATATCTCGTCAACATTGTTTTTCAGAACATAATCCATACAAAGGCTGGTGTTACCCAGGTATAAATGTTTCTGGGTTACTTTTGATGGTTCGTCATCAAAGAAACCTAACATGTCATATCCTTTAAGGACTTTATTGTTGAATTGATTATACAACTCGTTGCCGGCGCGGCTCGCTCCCACTATAATGGCTTTACGCGAGTTGCTAAGCAACACCTTATCACTTTTCCGTATAGCAAAGAATACAATTTTCCAGGCCCCGAGCAGCATGCCGAATAATGACATGGAGTAGAACAGGTACTCTTTAGTAATAAAATATGATTTGGTGCCAATAACCAGCAGGATGATAACGCAGATCAGGCTAAGGTATAGCAGGTATGTTTTAACAGCGGTGTTGTAAACTTTTTTGTCGTCATCAGAAACCGCATTGTACATGCTGGTGATATTGGAAGAAAGTAACCACAGGAGATTGAACACCAATACCACGGGAAGATAGGTTTTGTTATTCATCCATGGTATTAAAGAGTTATCGAGAAAATTATAAACGGCTATTAAGGAAACATTGAGTAATAGATAATCTAATGTTAGGTTGATAGCGTTATAAAATTGTTTGTACCTGTGTACCATATTTCCAAGGGTTATGTGCTATGATATATACAATAATTATGCTCAAAATGGATTTATGCGGTTTTAAAGGCCTTTTTTATGATTTTACGGTATTTCCACGCGAATATGTAGCGTAAAACCCGTCAACGGGTTATGTGAAAATTGCAATTTTCCTAAATTCCCCATTCCTGTCGTTTTTTGGTTGTGGGTAATAAACTCCCCATTTGAGTAATTAAATACATATTCAAAAACCAGCCTTTTTGTCTATAGATTTTATAGGATTATTTAACTATTCTGCTATTTCTTTAATAAATCTTAATCAAAACATAACATGTCCGACAATTTTTGTAATTGGTTAATTATAAGAATAGTGTATTGAAGAGAGGTCGGAGTTTATACGTAAGTGAACGAAAAATGGGTCACATTTTTTTCGCTTTTTTTAGAACTGATCGTTAAAAGCAGCCAGTGCTAATTTTCGAGATAAGAAACCCATTTTTCGAATGAAATGGGGTCGTAATTGTCCGTCAATTTACCGGACGCATCCAGCCAGGGATGCAGCATTATTTCAACCTTGAGCTTAGGGTCAGGCCGGCTATAATATTGCAAACACCTGTCAATGGTTTCAAATCTGTCGGCGTAGTTCAAACCGTTTTTCCTAAACAGGTTATTGATGTATTTGCGGTAATAATATTTCAGGTAACTGCCCTCATTGTAAGTTTGCGCAAGCCTTAACTTTAGGTTATGTTGTTTAGCTGCGATCAAAAAAAGCTTGTATAAATAGGGAAGCGTGTGCAGGTGCAAATGCGAGTCAATATGCGAAACGGATATTTTTTGCGCCAGCGCTTTATCTATTTGGGCATTTATTTCTTTCAGGAAATCTGATTTACCGGCAGCATTGAGCCTATTGCCTGCTTTGTTGGTTTTGTAAACATCCCAATTGCCCTCGGGATCGAAAAAATCGCCTTTTACATTGGTGAGGGGCTTACCTTCAGCAAGATTTACGTGAACGCCTGCATTTATTATTGCGGGTTTAGTGCGGATCAATTCTATAGCCTCATCAAATGCAGTCATATTGGTCATTAACGATGTACTGTTAATATAACCTTTTTCAAAGCTGCTTAAAATTGCTGTATTGATATTGGCATCAAAGCCCAGATCGTCGGCGTTGGCTATAATATGATCAGGTATGCGCATAATTTTACGCGTTATGATTTGGCGGATGTCGCGGCGTCCTTCAGGATATTGGCCAGCCGCTCCTGAAATTTCTCAATGGTGAAAGCGGAGTAATATCTTTCCCTGCCAGCCTCTCCCATTTTGCGCCTCAATTCGGCATCATTGATCAGGATCTCTATTTTTTTAGCCAGCGCAGTTATATTCCTGCGGGGCACAAGGAAACCTGTCTCCCCATCATTAACCACTTCGGATATACCACCCTCTGTGGTTGAAATAACGGGCAGCGAGAATTGCATAGCTTCGAGATTCACCAGGCCAAAAGTTTCGTTGTAGGTCGGGAAAATAAAGACGTCGGAATCGCGGAAAAATTTGGTTTTGTCTGCTCCGTATTGTCCGCCATAGGCAAATATATATCCTTGCAGACCGCTCTTTTCAATCTCGTTCATGAATTCGATCTCGGATATATCAGACCAGGCGCCAACAAAATGGCATTCGAATTTAACGCCCTTATCCTTCATTATCTTACAGGCATCAAGCAGTACATAAACACCCTTTTGCAGCATCATGTTGGAGAAAAACAGCAATTTGCAAACTTCATTGCCATTTTTGACGGGCCTTTCAAAGTCGGGTACCGAGTTCGCAGGTATTCCATTCGGACAAAAATAGACGTCCTTTTCAGCCACATATTGCCTGATATCAGAGTAAAGATGGCTCGAGAGTAAAATGGACTTAGTATTTCGGAATGTGAATCTATATAGCCAGCGGTTGAAACCCCATCGGCTGGTAGTTTCCACACCTTTATTATGAAAATGGTAAATAATACGGCGCCTGAACAGTTTCAAAAGCAATACGATCATCAGGTCTTTATAAAAGCCGGAGCCGTTAACGGTCAGCGTGATATAACATAAGTCGTATTTGTTCTTCAACAGGGCCCAAAAAACGATGCCCTGGAGCTGCAGCAGCCTGAAAAACTTTTGAATACTGTATTTCTGTATTTCGCTGAGTTTTTTTGCAATGGACAGGTTGATATAATCAGCCTCAAAAGTATTATTGATCACGGTGCTGTTTCTAATGAGATCGCCCATTATAGCAGCGCCGTGCACCGGTGGTGGCAAGTGTAGAATAAATAATATTTTAGGCTTTTTATTATCCATTTGTCTTATTTCTTGCCTTAACGATGTACGTTCTGATCTTTGAGACTGCCCTGGTGTAAACGCTGAAAAAACGCTGAAACTGGGCCAAAAATGCAGAATTTAATTCTATACTATCCGCAAAACGGAAATTAAGGGTACTGCCGTCGTCAAGTTTTGTTTTATAGCGATTGTATACATTGGTATTGGTAGCATCGCTGGTGAAACCTTCGTTATGCACTTTTGACAATACCGGGTACGCGGTATAAGTTTGGGTTTTAAACTGGTGATAACCCCATCTTATCGCCCACGAATCGATCTCGCCGTTCATCTGTTTCTGAAGCATGGCAAACATATCGCTTCCGCCCTGGTTGAACTGCCTGATCTTTCGTTTGTCGCGGCTAAATTCGGCAAAATCGCTTACACTCCAATCAATATTTTCCCAGCGATCTTTCCAGGTGGCCCAGCCCCACGAGCCCGCTCTTGGTAAAAAATACACGTCGTATGCATACTCTTTCGGAACATTCATGGGAATTGTATACCCCGAGAGTGTATAAACCTTTTTATTATTGGCGTAATACTGTAGCCCCTGGTTCATGTAGAGCAGGAAATTTGACGATACCAACAGGTCATCCTCCAAAACGATCACTCTTTCAGCCGAATTCAGTACTTCGGTAACACCCTGTATGATGGATGCAGCCAATCCCTTGTTTTTATCTGCCTCTTTAATGATCACGTTTTTAAACCCTGTTACTCCCTTTATGAAAGACCTGACGGTCATTACTTGTTCTTCGTCTTTCCCGGCTTTTGGGCCATCGGAAAATATGTACAGTTCCGATTCACTTGCTAAAACACATTTTTTAAGCGCGGCCACTGTATGCTGCAGGCATTCCAGCCTCTTGTAGCAGAATAACAATATGGGCGCATTTTGTGTCATTGTCGTTTATTATAGCTTATTCCAGCCGGCAGTATTATACCTGCCATGCCATATATTGATGAGCAGCGATGCCAGCGCCGGGACCTTTTTAGGTTTCTCGTGGCTAAGGTTATAAGCAGCATTAAGCAGCTCATCACCCATATTATCGTAATTCATCCTATCAATTATTTCCAGCGAATTATTGGACATGGTAGTCTTACCCTGCACATCGAGCTCGATGAAGGTTAGTATCTTTTCGGCCATATCCTCGATATCCGACGGTTCATACCCATAGCCGTTCTCTCCTTCGTGCAAAAGTGCATTTGCTGCATTTATCTTATTGCTTATCAGTATCGGCAAGCCCGCGGCCATCGCTTCGTTTACCACCAAGCCCCAGCTTTCTGATAAACTGGGCAGTACAAATGCTACTGAGTTATAAAAATAGGTGGGGATGTCGCTGTTATTGATTGCGCCAAGAAAAACTATGGTTTTTAAGCCAAGGCTAAGTGTTAGTTCATTAAGGCTTACGAACTCCGGCCCGTCGCCTATGATAGCTAATTTGTAATCGGGCCTTTTTTTCTCGATGATCTTCCAGGCCCTTAATAAATTATCGATATTCTTTATCGGCACCAGCCTTGCAACGCAAGTAATGGTGGTGAAATTCATTTCCTTTTTCTTTTTAAATCGGAAAAGATCGTTATCAATACAGTTGTACCCGTGAAACATCAGGGCCGATCGTGAAACCAGCGGCCTGTAAGGCTCGTCATAATCGTCCGAAGGCAGCCACAAGCCATCCACCTGGTTGATGATCAGGTTTTTGATGGTTCGTACAAGAAATGAACGCTTAACCTGTGATGGTTTAGCGTCGTCGAACATTACAAACTTCTTTTGATTGTTCTTTGCCCAACGTATTCCCAGCGCACCTGCAAAGAACACAATGGAACTACCGATCACGATATCGGGGTTTATTTCATCTAACTTATCGAGAAAGGTTTTCCGGATAACATGATTGGGAATCTCTTCATAGCTTTTATCGGGAAACAGGCAGGTCCACCAGTTTTCTTTATTCTCATACGTATCGAAGGAATAAGGAGATCCTTTGCCGAAAAGCTCGATAGCGTAAAAGTTAATGTGCATTTTTTCAAGATACTGATGAAGGAAAAATAGCCTGCCCTTCCAATACACCCTGAAATCGTTATGTACAATTAATACTTTCACTTATTATTATATATTCTGATTGGGTTTTTAGTTCGCCAAAAGTGTAAAAAATTGACAATAATACCTGTTAATATACTACAGCATTTTTCAACAAAGCATGTAAAATTTAATAAGCTCTTTTTTTGAACTTATCATAAAAGAACGGGAATAATGTTTTGAGCCACAATTTTAAAAACTTACCCGGGTATGTATACGGGAAATGCCGCCATATGTATACAAGATATTCTTTATAAGCCAACCCGGTTGGACTGTATAAATATTTGATCCTTTTTTTCAATGGTACGCTGGCCGGCAGCCACGGCTTGCCATGATCATAGTCGCAAAAACCATAATAACCCGGAGCCACCACTACGTTTACACCCTTTGCTACCGCTCTCAGCGTGTAGTCAAAGTCAGCAAGACCGTGGGTAAAAGAGGTAGAAAGTATACCTATCCTGTCCACTGCTTTTTTATCTACAAGCAACACGTTGGCATTGCCTATTTCGCATTCCTTCAATAATTTTTCATCGGGTATCACCAAATATACATTGCTGGTGTATCTATTGGTACGTTTCCATCCGCCGTATGATATCGATTGGCCATCCATATTCATCACGGTACCCAGCAATAGGTTAGCGGGTTTGTCAGACTGCTCCCAGGCTTTTAAAAGTCTCGGCAACGCGTCCGTGTTTAGTTTAACATCATCATTCATCAGCAGGAACAGATCATAATCATCCTGCGACAGCGCATAGTTCCAAACCTTGCGCATCCCTCCTGCCCAATACAACCAGCCGGTGCCTTCAATCACTTTCACAGAAGGAAAATTAGCTTTTATATGATCGGATGTGCCATCAGAAGATTTGTCGTCCAGCAAATACATGTCCAGCTGGTATCCTTCGGGTAAGGATTGCAGCAGCATACTTTTAAGAAATGCGGCGGTTTTATCTTTCCTGTTAAAAGAACAAGTCAGGGAAGCTATTTTATATACTTTATCCGCCACTTTATTTTATAAGTAGTTTGCAGTGATGATCGTTAATGATAAGCGGGTTCACGCTCCTCGTGTTCCTCATGCTCATCGTGGTTTTCGCCCGTTAATTCCTCTATTTCTTTTTTGACAAAATAATCTTTCGGATCTGCATACTGGAAGAAAAATAATAGGCAAAGCGTAGTATTAAACATGAACAAAGGCTCGCCGAAACCTAATATAAGCATGATAGCGAGGCAGTAGAAAATATATTCATTCTTGTAGAGGAATTTCTTGATGAACAAGGAATAGCGATATAACAGCCACCCTGTTCCAACCATACCAAATTTAGCCATAAAGTCAATATCTCCGTTGGATATATTCATCGTACCGCCGGCCGGCATGATATCCTGGTATTTATTGGATACGCCCCAAAACAGTTTCCATGGCCCGAAGTAATCCCATATGTATATAAAACTACCAAAACGGTTTAGGTGGAGTTGTCCACCGTTCCTTTGGTACCATGCAGTAAGCCGTGTCATCTGGTCAAGGTTGAACTGGTCGTCTTCCCAGGTCTGACCGATCTTATCGAGCAGGAACGGAACCTGCGTGGCAACAATGGCCATTACAGGCGCCGCAATTAAGAAAACGGTTGTGAGCTTGAGTCCGTTAACCCTCAAAAAGAGCAATATCACCACAGCGAAACACAGATATGTTGTGGTTGATTGTGTAGTGATCACCGCGGCGGTCAATATCCAGGCTCCTCTATCCCACTTAAAACCATTGATCAGGAAGTGCATTAAGATACCAAGAACCAGGTAGTCGCCAAAAGCTCCCGGTTCCCATGAGAAGCCCGAATTTTGGTGCAGGTGATTAACAATGTCAAATGTAAAAAAGATGATATTGGTATAACCAGGGTTGCCGATCCTCGGCGGAAGGTTGATGATCTGTCCTAACCAGGCCACGAAAGGGGCGCTGATGATCTGTAAGACAAAGAATATCAATGAGACCGCCGAAAGCTGAATGATAATTTTTACGATATAATAAATCGTGTTTTCGCGCAACACGGCACAGAGCAGGAAGCTCATGACAATACGCTCGACAAAGAAGTTACAATCGCTTATAAAGAATGATATCGGCAGGTCGTACAGAAAGAACCATCGGAATAATATAAATGCCATGTAGATACCGGCGGTACGGGCTAATAATCTGAAATCGGAAGGTTTGAAACGATTCTGGGTTACACCGATGTAAATCAGCACAACATCTGTCAGGTAGTTGAAAACGACATAGTATGCAGTAAAGTTACCTTTACTGGAAATAAGCATAAAAAGCATCGTTATGTAGTAATCCATCTTCTGACTATTCTATAACGCTTATTTGTTAAAAATACCTTTTGCTTTGCCTGCAATGATCAGGTTAACCTGGTAGGTGTATGCCAGATCCATCAGGCTTATTACGATAATATTTGCCAATACTGTGCCGCAAATGCCGATCCAGTGAATTAGTAAAATTGACAACGGGATATTGATAATGCCCCCGCCACCAATAAATATCAACTGCAGCCGGAGCTTGCCCATTCCATTGAGCGCATATGAATAAATGCCCTGCCAGGTATTAACCAAAGCATAAATTGCCAGTACTAACGAAAGTTCGTTTGGAACATCGATTTTGGTGCCGATCCATATCCGGTAAAAAAACTTCGAAAAAATTAACAGAAATATCGTGGCTATACTAAAATAGAGCCATATTGTTCGCATTTTATGAATGGAATGTTTTATCCACGCCATATCCTTTTTTGCGTAGGCATCGGTGAATGCGCTCCAGTAAGGCGTCAGAATGATGGCAAACAACATAATGATCACATAAAAATATGTGTATGCAATATTGAAAGTTGTCACTGAACTTGGGCCGATAACGCGGGTAATCACAATATTATCGGTTTGATACAAGATCATGGCCCCCATTTGCAGGAAGAAAAATCCACCACCCATATTCAGCAGGCTTTTAGCGCTGGTCATATCGATCGATCTGAACCTTGGCCTGTATTTTTTTAAGGTCGTACTAAACAGGAATATGTTGGCCAGCAGGTATATCAATACCGGTGACCATGCGCACACCAGCACCAAATACATCAGGTTGCTTTTGGTGAACAGGGTGAGCAAAAATGTGAGTATGAAAGTGAGCGCCTGGCCAAGAAGTAATATCAATGATGACATGAACGGCCGGTGCATTGCTGTCAGCACACTATTTATGGGCTGCAACACAAACTGAACACAAAATGAAGCAAGCGTGATGGCTACAAGAGGCCAGAGGCTAAAACCTATTCCATTAGTGTTGAGCAAGCTATTCCAATTGAGGAACGAACCTCCGAGGAAGAACAATAGGAAAAAACCTGCCGCAATGAGAAATATAATGGCGTAAGTAGTACTAATATACTTGATGACTTTTTCTTCCTCATCCAATGCCATTGAATGAGCTATTTTATTACGCAGACCATTGGCAAGCCCGATATCAAAATTATTGATCCATGCTACCAGCGAGGTGATGGTAAGCCATATGCCATATTGTACTGTGTTTACATAATTAATAGTGAGCGGAATAAGCAAAAAGCCAATAGCCACACTAGTGCCTTTTATTGCAAAGGAATATATAATGTTCCTTTTTATCTTTAAAGTTCGTTCGTGGCCGGCATTCCAAAAATTTGAAACCTTATTTCGCAGATGGGATATCATTCAACAACAGTGCTTATTTATAATCAATTACGGCAATTCCCGTACTCGCGGATGTCTTAGAAACGTTTAAAAAAGTTGTTAAACATCGAATTGGAATATTTTTTCTTCGTTTGCTTATCAGTGATATAGTCGCCGTAACCGTAGGTATATCCGTTATAGCCGAAACGCCCTTTCTCAATACCGTTGAAAACGATGTTCAATTTCGGGAAAGTTTCTTCCTCATTAACCGTTTTAATGAAAGGCAACAGCATTTTTGAAGTATAACCCTGGCGAACAGAATACAATGTCAAATCGGCCTGCTTGGCTATAATTGTCGCGTCTGTAACGATATTTACGGGCGGGGTATCTATGATAATATCATCATAATGACCCCTCAAATGGGTTATCAGCGTTTCAAGCCGATCCTGTTCCAGCAATTCTGAAGGGTTTGGATAAAAGTCGCCGCTGCCAATAATATCCAGGTTTGGATAGGTGGCGCTTTTTTGTATGATCTTATTCTCCTGCACTTCGCCATTCAGGTAATTAGAAATGCCGGGCAATTTCTCTTGCAGGCCAAATACTTCTGAAACCCTTGGTTTGCGCAGGTCCATCTCCAATATCACAGTCTTTCTGCCCGATGCCGCGATGGCAACAGCCAGGTTGGTAGAAATAAAGCTTTTACCCTCGCTGGATATACTTGAAGTGATGAGTGTTACCCTCCCCACATCGGTTTTACCATGCAGATAATGGAGTTTCGTGCGCAGCGTCCTGAATTCTTCTGCTATGGCAAATTTCCCTTTATCGTGTACAACGATAGGTGTTTTGGTCTTTTCAAATGAAAGTTCGCATAACACCGGTACGCCTGACTCTTTCGTGATCTCTTTAGAATGTGTAACCGCATTTTTGATCGTGCTGCGACCGTATATCATACCTATAGGTATCAGAAGGGTCATCGCTATTGAAACAAAGAACGGCACATACTTCTTCATCGGTTTTACAGGCATTACGTAAGCCGGGTCCACCAATCGTGCATTGGGCAATATCGATGCATAACTTACGGATAGCTCTTCGCGTTTTTGCAGCAGGTAGGTATACAGATTATCCTTAATAGTTTGATCACGTTTCACGTCCATCACATCCCGTTGCGCTTCAGGCACATTCCTTATGCTGGATGCGTACTTGTCGTTAACGCTTTGATAATTTCGCCTTTGAGCCAATAACGATGATTTAATGCTCCTTACGTTTTGCAGGATAGAAGCCCGTGTTGCAACTATTTGACCGTTAATGGGTTCAAGTTTTGGATTGGTTTCCGGCATTACAGCCAGCATGCGGTCACGTTCAATTTGCAGATCGGATAGCTTTTGGATCAATGAGCCTAAAGTGTTGTCTTGTATGCCCAAGGTCGACGGCACGTTTGTGCTGCCCGGCGTGTTGGCATATTTTTCTATACCATCCAGAACTTCAAGCTGAATATTAACCTCATTCAGGTTTTTGTCGTTTTCCGCGCTACCTTGCACATAAAGTTTTCCCTGATCTTCGATATCTGTAATTCCGCGCGAACTCGCATGGCTCGACACCTTGTTTTCAGCTTGTGCAAGTTCACCGGTCAGCGCCTTCAAACGATCATTAATGAAATCAAGCGTGCTTTGTGTGATCTTGTTCTTCATCTGCACCTCGGCTTCTTCATACCGGCTGATCAGGTCGTTCAGGATATCCATACCCCTTTCAGGCAGGTTATCAGAAACGGTCAGGTCGATGGTTGATGCCTGCTTATCGGCCAGGGCAGCCAATATTCCTTTTTGCTGCGAATCCACTACCTGGTAAGGGTTGCTGATGGTTACCGTTATTGTCGAGCCGATATAATCGTTGATGGTTTTGGTCGGCTGAAGCTGCCAAAGGCCGAATCTATTGTCCAATACGTCCTTGAAATTAAACTGGACATATTTTCCGTTCGATTTTCTTATCAGGAAGGTATTGGCGCTTTTTATAACAATGTCAAATTTTTGGCCGCCGAGGTCACCCTTTTTTTGTACCAGCTTAAAAACTATGGGGCTCCTTTTATACAGGTCCTCTTTCTTGACAAATTTGCTTGTACGGCTATAGTTTACCCACAATTGCAAATCGTAAACTACTTTGCTGACCAGCGTAAACGACTTGAGTATCTCCATTTCGTTTTCAACGATCTTGGACGAATTGATAAGATTAAGCTCATTCAGCGCGGTTTTTTCGGAACCAGGCGCTTTATCCTTGGTGTCGTCCTGTATCTGTAAGGTCGCTGTAACATCGTAAGCGGGCTTTTTCAGTTTGTAATAGACAAAAGCCACGGACATGGTGATGATAAATACCAAAACAAAAAGAGGCCAGTGAAAAGTATATTTCGAAATTATCTCGCGAAAATTTACACTTTCCTCTTCTTTTAACGTTGTATTGCCGCGGTAAACGGTAGATTGCTTTGCGCACATGGGGTTTTCTATCTTTTATATAAAAATACGGTTGCAACAAGGGCCAATGCCGATATGGTGGCAATACCTATGGTTACGTTGCGGTAACCACGGCTTACAGTTGCAAATTTCGTCTTGTCTGGATCAACATATATTATATCGTTGTTTCTCAGATAATAGTATGGTGATTCAAACAGTTTCTTTTGTGTAAGATCAATGGGCACGAATATTCTTTTGCCATCAACTTCCCTAACCAGCAAAACAGTAGTACGTTTGGCTGTAATTGACAGGTCGCCTGCTGCAGCCAAAGCCTGCGGTATGGTTATATTATCTGTTTGAAATGTGTAAACATCGGGTTTTGCCACGTCGCCCATTACCGATATCCTGAAATTAAGTAAACGGACATTGACTATCGGTGATTTGAGGTATGTTCCTTTTAGTGACTTTGTCAATTGTTCCTTTAACTCGGTAATCGTATAGCCGGCAACTTTTATTGAGCCGAGCAACGGGTATTGGATATACCCCTTTGAGTCGACCAAAATACCGGTGATTGGGTTGGTTGGTGAACTATCGCCGTTAACGCCGTTTTCGCGGGTCAGGTTAAAGTTGAACGGCTCAGCTGCCTCGCGGCTGGCTGCGTCACTGGTGTATATACCCAAAATGTCATTAGGTTGTATCGTATATGGCACAGCGTTGCGAATATCCTGCTGTATAACCGAACTGCGGTCCAGGTCCTGGAAATATGGCACTTGCTTATACGAATCGCATGAGGCTAGGAACAGCACCGCGATGATGGCTAAAAAGGGATAAAATTTCATCGGTTTTGAATAAAAGTTGGTTTTTCTTACGTATTTGTTAGTTCTTATACTACTCAATATTATGGATTTTTTTTAAGAATCTAAAGGTGAACAAGCTTGCCGCCCGGTAGTTTCAAATCATTACTCCACAATCTTTAAGTAATATTTTTATTGCTATATCAATTAGCGTGTTACGTATCCCTTCTTCGCTTTTTGTAACCCCTCGCCCGCCTTGTACGTAAAAATCAGTAACAAGTTATTGATAGCACGCGTTTTCAAACATTAATTATTAACTGTTATGGATACTACTACTAAGGTTACCCCCCCTAAAATGAGCAAAATCGAAACAACACTTATCGTTTCTATTTATGGCATCAGCTTTATTGGTTTTTGCGTTGCTGCTGTTAGTTTCGTTTTGCATCTTCTCCGCTAATTTTTTCTTCTTTTATTTTATAATGGTTTGAACAAGAACACAAAGTGTTCAGCGTGCAAATAACCAATGTGCTTATAAAATTCGAACGACGGCATGTGCTTGTTGTTCATCAGCGTCACCACTTCATAGCCTTTTTCTTTTGAATAGGCTTCAGTATGTTCAAGCAATTTTTTGCCATAGCCCTTTCCCCTGCTGTCTGGCATTACAAATAACTCGTCGACAAATATGATATCGTTGGTCCACCAGGTTTTGGAATGACCGAGCACCCCTCCTACGATAGCCCCATTGTCTTCAACAACGAAGCCTTCGAAACGGGCTCTGTCAGCATATTCGGTCAGGTATTGTTTTGCTTTTTCAAGCGAGAAATTGTAGTTCCAGGGCGGACGATTGTACGCCAGCATAAACACCTCGGCGCTTTTGTCGATATCGCTTTTTAAAAAGGGTCTAATGTTCATCAGTATTTATATCAATAGTTCGTCTGATACAGTCCGTTAAACACGGCTTAGTGTAAATTGTTTAATCCTTGTGATCATTTAATGCCTTTTGCAAAGCCTTACCTAACTCAGGGACATGGGGTAACGCCATCATCGTCAGGTGGTTGCCGGGCACAGCATATCTTTTTACTTCTTTGGTGGTGTATTTTTTCCAGCCGAGATATACCTCATCATCGTTGTAATGATCATTCACTTCAGCTTTAAAGAGATGTATCTTGTTATTGATTGGCTCCAGCGTATAGGCATCAAGCGCAGTGAGGTATTGTTTGATGATCGAATCCAGCAATGCGTAGTACTCGTCCGATTCTTCCTTTTTTGCCACACCCATTTTGCCTTTCACTGCAGCCACTTTGTTATTGAAAACGTAGGCCAATTGTTTGCTGAGCGATTTTGTACCACCCATGAATTTCGGAAAGTAACGTTTTGCAACCTTCGGCAAAATGATATGCCATGGCTCACGTTCGCGGGCGTTGTCCGCATCCGTATCAAACATCGCCAGCATTTTTACCTCTTTACCCATGCCTTCTAACTGGCGCGCCATCTCAATGGCGATAAAACCACCGATAGAGTAACCACCTAATGCATAAGGACCTTTCGGATTGTGTTTGATGACTTCTGCAACATACTGAGCCGCGATATCTTGTATTGATTTGACCGACATCTCGCCGCCATCAAGCCCTAAGGCTTGCAAACCGAATACCGGCTGATCTGCGTCGACTTGTTTTGCCAGGTCATAAAAATTAAGCACATTAAGGCCAACGCCATGTACAATGTAGACCGGCATTTTGCTGCCCGTAGCTTTTATCGGCACAATGGAGCGCCATTTGATATTCTTCGTGTTCTCCTTATCAATAAAGGCGCTTAACTGTGCAATTGTCGGGTAGCTGAACAGTTCAGCTATTTGCATCTTTTTATCAAATTGCTTTTCGATGCGGGTGGTGATCTGCACTGCAAGCAGCGAATGGCCGCCGATATCAAAGAAGTTATCGTCTATGCCTATGCGTTGCAATTTCAATACATCCTGCCATATCGCGGCCATCTCCGTTTCGGTTTCGGTACGCGGTGCGGTATAGTTGTCCTTTATCTGTTCTTCAGCGTCAAAATCGGGCAGCGATTTCCTGTCGATCTTATTATTCGATGTTAATGGTAATTCGTCCAACTCCATCCAAAGGGTTGGCACCATGTAATCGGGCAATTTTGCCTTCAAAAAGTCTATCACTTTATCGCGGCCGTAATCGCCTTTGCCCACTACATAGGCTACAAGCCGTTTTTTCTTGTCTTTATCATCCTTCGCCAAAACAACTGCCTGGCGTACCACTTCGCATTGACCCAGAACACTTTCGATCTCGCCCAGCTCGATACGGTAACCGCGTATTTTCACCTGGTTGTCCTTACGACCGATAAACTCCATGTTCATGGTCGGCAGCATGCGGCCCAGGTCACCGGTGCGGTACATGCGGCCCAGCGCTTTATCGTTGAACGGGTCCTTAACAAATGAATAGTTTGTTTTGGCCTCGTCATTGGCATAGCCACGTGCAACGCCCACACCGCCGATATATAATTCGCCCGGTACGCCTATTGGCTGTGGCTGCAATTGATCGTTCAGAATGTAAAAGAAGTTGTTGTCCATCGGCCGGCCGTAAGGTATACTGTTCCAATCGGCAGGCACTTTATCTTTTACAGGGAAATAATTTGACCATACTGTGCCTTCTGTAGCGCCGCCGAGGCTGATGACCTGCGTTTTTGTGAAAAACTTCTTGATCCTATCGGGCAGGTTTACCGGTATCCAATCACCGCTCATGAAAACTACTTTCAGTGTTTCCTGGATGTAGTCCTGGTCGCGGCTTTCCAGCTCGCGGATCAGGTAGTCCATCGTGGTCGGTACCGAATCCCAGAACGTAATGCCGTAATTCAGCATCATATCCTTCAATTTCGGCACGTCCATCAATTCCTCCTGCTTAACGATGACGATAGAACCGCCTGCGGCCAGCATGCCGAAAATATCGTAAACCGAAAGGTCGAAACACATCGAGGTGATGAACAACAATTTGTCATCAGAACCGATATTATATTCCTTGTTTACCCAAAGGCATAGGTTTACGGCGGAATGATGCTCGATCATTACACCTTTAGGGCGGCCCGTAGAGCCTGAAGTGTAAATGGTATATGCTAATTGCTTGCTATCTATCTCAACGCCCGGGTTTTCTTTGCTGTATTTGCTCAGATCAAGCTCGGGTAGTTTGGTGAATTTATCAGCAGGCAGCAGGTCGCGCAATGGATAATCTCCATCGGCAATGACTTTGATGGCTTTTGAATTTTCAAGAATGTATTCCTGCCTGTCAATTGGGTACTCCGGATCAATAGGCACGTATGCACCACCGGCTTTCATAATACCGAACATGCTGATGATCATATCAAAACCACGGGCGGTTATCAGGCCGATGTTATCAGAAGGCTTCGCTCCTTCTTCAAGCAGGTAATGGGCCAGCTGGTTAGCTTTTTCGTTCAGCTCGGCATAGGTCATGGTCTGATCATGCTGGCGAAGCGCGATAGCACCAGGCGCTTTGGCAACCTGTTCCTCGAAAATATCCACAAGGGTTTTTTCAGCAGGATAATAGGTCAATGTATCGTTGAAGTCATACAGGATAGCCTGCCTTTCAGCCGGTGTCAGCATTGGCAAGGCACCTACTTTTTTAGCAGGATCACCTACTATTGAAGCAAGCAGTTGCTGAAAGTGGCCCGCCATGCGGCTGATCGTGCTTTCCTGGTATAACGAGCTGTCGAATATGATCTCGCCTTCAATACCGGCTTCTGTCTCATTCAAAATGAAAGAAAGTTCATTCCGGTGTTTGAAATCGGTATCTTTTGCGTTCAACGCAAGGAATATTTTATAGAATGGGTTTCCGTTCTTTGTGTCTTTTTCAAGGCCGCTAACTATCTTCTCAAAAGGGGCATCCTGGTTTTGCTGTGCCTCAAGTGTGGTGTTTTTTACCCGTTTTAAAAGGCCGGCAAATATGTCTTCCCCAGTTACCTCGTTACGCAGCGGTAAATGGTTCTCTTTTTCACCCGGAATTGTGCTGCCAAAGCAAACATCTTCATTAGAAGTGTAACGATATAACAGCGTGGTCAGCCCGGAAGCAAGGATATCAAAAAGTGTAACATGATAGTCCTTTGCTAATTGGTTCAGTTGCTCAGCAAGCTGAATATCAATAGCCAGTTTTACAGCAGATTGGCCGCTTTTTGAAGCAGATGTACGGTTAAAATCAGTATTAAGCAATAAAGGCGAAACCCCTTGCAGCTTGTTTTTCCAATAGCTTATTTCGGTTTCGTAAGATTTTTGATCAGACAAAAGGAGATCTAACATTTGATGACTTTGGGCTTAACAATAGTAGCTGTTTAATTATAAACTAAAATTAATAAATAAATACGAAACGGGTTTCTTTAACTATTACTACCCGCATTTATCTTTCTGGGAATAAATAAACAATTATTATACCAAGAGTTAAATCCCGGAAGGGTCCGTATTTACCACACTTATACGCATGAAAATAAAAAATGCCTCAAAAAAATTAAGGCATTTTGAAAATTTTCAGAACGGGGGCTTTTATTGCTTATTCTTTAAATGCGAAGCCGCGCTTTCATCCATAAACCATTGCAGATCGCCGTCCGATGGTTTGATCAGTTGCGCGGGATATTCTTCGATATCTGTTTTGTCTTCTATCACGTGGTGAACTGCTTCGGCCTTTCCTTGCCCGTATACCAAATACGCAATGTGGTGAGCAAGATTAATAAGCGGCGCTGTCATGGTTATACGGTAAACTTGCTGGTCGTCAAGAAATACTTCTTTTACCGATGCAGTTTTATCATGCAGTACCGGTGTGTGCGGGAATAACGAGGCAGTATGTGAGTTATCACCAAGGCCCAGCAATACCAGGTCAAAGCGGGGCTCAAATCCTGCAAAATAAAGGTTGATGTCGTTGGTGTATCTAACCGCTGCTTCTTCCGGCGAAACGGATGTATTTACCGGAAATATCTGCCTGTAACTTAACTCCAGGGGCTCAAGAATAGCTTTTTTGGCCATCAGGTAATTACTTTGCGGGTCGGTATGCGGAACATAACGTTCGTCGCCGAAGAAGAAATGGACCTTACTCCATTCCACCTTGTCTTTGAATTTTGGCGAGGCCAGTAATTCATATAACTTTTTAGGCGAATTACCACCTGACAATGCCACTGAGAATTGGCCATGCCCGGCGATCGATTTTGCTGCTGTATCCACGAAATATTTTGCCAGGCCGTCTAAAACCTCCTCCTCGGTATTGTAGATGTTTATTTTCATGGCTTTACTTTTTATCGTTCACCGGCAAGGTGAACCAGTTGAAACCGTCGCGGGCTATCAATGCTTCGGCTGATTCCGGCCCCCATGAATCTGCGGAATAGTTCGGAAAATTGAGGCTTTTCTTATTCTGCCAGGTACTCAATATCGGCATCACCAGTTCCCAGGCGGCTTCTACCTGGTCGCCGCGCATGAATAGTGTTTGATCACCGAGCATAGTATCCAGTATCAGCGTTTCATAAGCCTCAGGTGCTTGTTGTGTATAGGTACCTTTATAATCGAATACCATATCCACGGCATTCAGCACCATGTCTATACCCGGGCGTTTGGCCTGAACCTGTAAGCGGATGCTCATTTCAGGCTGTATGCTGATGATGAGGCGGTTTTGCTGCCAGCTTTCTGCGGCTTCTGTTGGGAATATCAGGTGTGGTACATCACGAAATTGGATCGTGATCACAGATGATGATTGGTGTAAGCGTTTACCTGTTCTCAGGTAAAACGGCACACCTTGCCAGCGCCAATTGTCCACGAAGAATTTTATCGCCGCGAAGGTTTCGGTATTGGAATCCGGATTTACTTTTGGTTCGCTGCGGTAAGCCGGCACTTCTTTTCCCTTCATCCAACCTGCACCATATTGTCCGCGAACAGCTGAATTGCGAACATCTTCAGGACCGAATTTGCGCATGGCTTTCAGCACATCAACCTTGCGGTCGCGCACTTCATCCGCATTAAAGCTGATGGGCGGTTCCATGGCGATGTGGCAAAGCAGTTGCAGCAAGTGGTTTTGGATCATATCGCGCAAAGCGCCTGAGCCATCGTAATAGTCGCCGCGTTCTTCAACGCCTAATTGTTCGGTAACCGATATCTGCACGTGCTCGATGTAAGCGCGGTTCCATATCGGCTCCAGTATTGAGTTGGCGAAACGGAAGGCCATGATATTTTGCACGGTTTCCTTACCCAGGTAATGGTCAATACGGTAAACCTGGCGTTCATCAAAAATACCGGCGAGTAATTTGTTTAGTTCACGCGCCGTTTCTAGGTCGTGGCCGAAAGGTTTTTCGATCACTATCCTTGTCCTGTTTTTATCCTCGGTAAGTTTAGCCTTAGCGAGGTTGGATGCAATTATCGGGAACAGGTTTGGTGATACAGCCAGGTAAAAGATCACGTTTGCCTTAGCTTTCCATTCGGTATTATGCTGGTCGATTTTCTGACCAAATTCTTTATAAGTTTCGGCGTCGTTCACATCAGAAACCTGGTAAAATAAATTGGCTGAAAACGTGGCCCATTTGTCTTTCTCAGCCTTTCCGCTGCGCGAGAACTGGTTCAGGTCATCCAGCATATTTTTCCTGAACTCGTCGTCGCTCAGCTTGGTGCGACCTGTGCCGATGATGGAAAACTGATCGGGCATCCAATCGTCCAGGAATAAATTGTAAAGCGCCGGCATGATCTTCCGTGCGTTCAGGTCGCCCGTGCCGCCGAAGATGATAAATATGGTAGGTTCTGATTTTGTGTTTGCACTCATGGTGATCGCGTTTAGTCGTTCTTTTTGGTCCACTGGGTATGGAATACGCCTTCTTTACCGATCAGCTCATAGGTATGCGCGCCGAAATAGTCGCGCTGGGCCTGGGTAAGGTTGGATGGCATCCGTTGATTGCGGAAATTATCAAAATAGCTCAATGATGCAGCATAAGCCGGGGCGGCAATACCTGCTTTTATACAAGCTGATACAACTGTCCTTGCTCCTTTTACCGATTCGGTAACTTTCTCCTCAACTTCACTGTCCAATAAGAGGTGCGCAAGTTTAGGATCATGCTGATAAGCGTTGTAAATATCATTCAAGAACAGCGAACGGATGATACAGCCGCCGCGCCATATTTTGGCAATTTCATCCAGCTTCAGATCGTATTTGTATTCGGCTGATGCATTGGCCAGCAGGTGCATGCCCTGGGCATAGCTGATGATCATACTAAAATAGAAAGCTTGCTCTAAAGCTGCCAGGAATTCTCCCTGATCCACACCTTCAAGCTGAGGGTCTTCTTTGCTGTAGATAGCCGCAGCATCAGTACGCATTTGTTTGTATTTGGACAGATCGCGCATGGAAACGGCGGTGTCTATCGTCGGTATCGGCGCCTGCAAGTCCATCGCTACTTGTGAGGTCCATTTGCCGGTACCTTTGGCTTTGGCTTCGTCCTTGATGTCGTCGATCAGTAAGTGATCGGTTCCGGGAGCGTTGTATTGGAAAATATCTTTGGTGATGTCGATCAGGAAGGATTGCAAACGACCTTCGTTCCATTGCGTAAATACCTGGCCAATAGCGGCGTTATCCATTTTCAGGCCCTTCTTCATGATCTCGTAGGTCTCGGCGATCAATTGCATCAGGCCGTATTCGATACCGTTATGCACCATCTTCACAAAGTGACCCGATGCACCCGGACCGATATACGTAACGCACGGGGCACCGTCGACCTTAGCTGCGATGGATTCCAGTATGGGTTTCATTACATTGTAGGCATCCTTATCGCCGCCCGGCATCATGCTCGGGCCGCGGCGGGCGCCTTCTTCACCACCGGATACGCCCATGCCGAAGAAATGAAAGCCTTTTTCTTCCAGTTCGGCAACACGACGATTGGTATCGGTAAAGTGCGAGTTGCCGCCATCGATAATGATATCCCCCTGGTCGAGCAACGGCAATAATTCGGCAATAACATCATCCACGATCTTACCGGCCGGAACCAGCATCATGATAGCACGTGGGGTATTCAGGCTTTGCACAAAAGGCTCGGCTTCGCTGAAACCTTTCAGGTTGCCGTGCTGGTCTTCTTTTTCCAGTTGCTGGCCCTTGGTAGCGTCTTTATCCAAACCGGCGCCTTTTACGCCATGGTCGCCCATGTTCAGCAGCAAGTTGCGGCCCATGGTACCCAGGCCGATCATGCCGAAATCATATTTATCTGATGTATTGCTCATAGTTGTGCGTTTTCTTTTTTTAATTCCTCAAGAATTTTTTTGGTAGACTCAAAGCTGGTATGCTGAAATGCGCGAATGCCTAATTTCTGTGCGGCAAGCGCGAACATCTTCCGGTCGTCAAAATAGACACATTGCTGCGGCAGCGCTTGCGCTATACCCATGGCCAGCTTGAATATTTTAGGATCAGGTTTGCGGATACCGACTTCGCATGAGGATACGAAAGCATCGAAAACTTCGTGCAATTTGAATTTCTTCACGCGATAGTCGTTCAACTCCTTACCTTCATTATTAATAGAAATGATGCGGAACCCGCAATCTTTTTTCCATTCTTTCAGCCAGGCCAGCATGTGCGGCAGTTCCTTCGATTGCTCGAACATGAACTTTTTGAAGTCCTCGCGGGTAAAATCGCGGGGGTGGTTAAAAACCACGGTGTCCAGGTATTCATCCAGATCTACGCTGCCGGCTTCATATACGTTAAAGATGAAGGTGTGCAACTCTTTTACCTCATTATAATCAAGGCCGAAAAGTTTTGCAGCTTCCTCGCGCGATTCATGCCCCCAACCATTGGTCAGCAGTATGCCACCGATGTCGAAGAAAAGGATATTGATAGCTGTGGCTTCCACTTATTGTTTAACCTTAGCTTTCTGATCTTCAATAGCTTGCAGCAGTTTCTCAAAGGGTTTGTTGAACTTGTCAATACCCTCATCCTCCAGTTTTTGGGTGATCTCGTCGATATTGATACCGATCGACTTCAGCTTATCCAATGCGGCAGTTGCTTCAGTCAAACCTTCTTCCAAAACGTTGGCAGCCACACCATGGTCGCGAAAAGCTTCAATGGTTTCCAACGGAACAGT
>Ga0157374_10001240_pt1 | contig 21750 bp, 24 predicted proteins | sample M25metaG_FD_115308 | JGI IMG/M metagenome (GOLD analysis project Ga0157374, IMG submission 115308) | Miscanthus rhizosphere microbial communities from Kellogg Biological Station, Michigan, USA - M2-5 metaG | ecosystem: Host-associated > Plants > Roots > Rhizosphere > Soil | place: USA: Michigan... | reverse complement strand
TACCTAAATGATGTCCAATATGCGCCGATAAATAGTAATGGAACGCTAGGTACCTGGCACTACACCCATAACTCCACCGATGACAGCACCAGCTTTGTGGCTGGCTTTACGACCGCACGGTACGGCCACACCAGTACAGCCTACAACGGCTACCTGTATGTGGTTGGTGGTATTGATTCCAGCAGTGCGATGTATGACGATGTCCAATACGCCCCCATCAACAGCAACGGCACCATCGGTACCTGGCAAAGCACCAATGGATTCAATGTCTCGCGTTTTGAACACAGCATGACAGTAGAGAATGGTTATATGTATATATTAGGGGGCCAGGACGCAGGCGGAACCAATTACAACGACGTTCAGTATGCTGCCATCAACAATAATGGTACTGTTGGGGCTTGGCAAAATGTTAACAGTAACTTCGTTACGGCTCGTTACAATTTTGCCACTATTGCCTACAACGGCTACATGTACGCTATAAATGGTATTGGTACAGCCGGCACACCGTTATCGGATATTCAATATGTGTCGATCACTAGCATCCCGCGTACTGCTCGCTACTCGAAGTTGATTGACTTTGGGGTAGCGGTATCTGTCAACAGCCTGACCTATACTGGCACCTTGCCGAATGGAGTATCTTCATTTAGTGCCAGTGCGGCTGGTACGTCGCTGGTCTCGTTCGGGTCGCCTATTAGTGGTGGCGCAATTGGTGCCAATGCGGCGAGCTGCACCCAGCTAGGCATTTCCAATACGCGTTATTTGTGGATATCAGTCACGCTCGATGACTTTCAGGCCGGAGCGTTTGGCGAAAGCGGCAGCTCGGCGGCAACACTTTCGGACTTTACTATTAATTACACACCGGTGCATGCCAAACCCAATATTCGGCTGCGGCTTGGCCAAACACTGCAGAGTGGTAACCTGAGCGGCCTGGATACCTGCGGGGCTTAAGAGCGAGAGAGTTAGATATAAATAGCAGTATATAGCTAGTATTATGTGGCTAGTTATCAGAGACGTTTACCTTTGACCGCCAATCTGCTAGGCTTAAACGTAAAGGGGAAAGACAAAGAACAGGCAGGCTATGGTAGAAATCATTGCGGTTACCAATCAAAAGGGCGGCGTCGGCAAAACAACTACCGCAGTCAATCTGGCCGCTCAGCTGGCAGCTGATAAGCGACGGGTTATGTTGGTTGACCTAGATCCGCAGGGTAATGCCACTAGCTCACTCGGCATTAACAAGGCGACGCTGCCGGCAACATTGTACGACGTGCTAGTTGGCAAGGCTGAGCTAAGTGCCATCGTCCAGGCCACGACTAATCCTAATTTGTTTGTATTGCCATCAAATCCTAATTTGGCCGAGGCTGAAGTTCAACTGGTAAATATGTCCGGCCGTGAGCAGCGTTTGGCTCGTATTTTGCAGCAGGTTGATGCCGATATACTGATTATTGATTGTCCACCGGCGCTGGGGCTACTAACTATAAATGCTCTAACGACTGCCACGAGTGTGCTGATTCCGGTGCAGTCTGAATATTTTGCCCTGGAGGGCCTGGGGCAGTTGCTCAATACCATACAGCTTATTCGAGAGCGACTGAACCCGCGCTTAGAGATTTTAGGGGTGGTGCTCACGATGTTCAACAAACGAATGGTGCTGAGCGAACAGGTACAGCAGGAAGTGCAAAAGCACTTTGGCGATAAAGTCTTCAAAACGGTTATTCCACGTAACGTTCGTTTGGCCGAGGCACCGAGTTTTGGCAAAACGATTTTTGAACACGATAAATGGAGCAAGGGCGCGCGCGCCTACAAGCATTTGGCCGAAGAAGTCAGCCGTCGCCTAGGCTAGTCCGATATTGGCTGCCTGTGTTACAGTAAGAGACAGTATGGCAGGAACAAAACAACGAGGGTTGGGGACTAGTTTCTCGACACTAATTCCACAGAATTTTGATACGACGATTCTAGTGGAAGATGGCGAGCGGATTCAGAAGCTGGCGGTTGAGGTCCTGCAGCCAAATCCCGCTCAACCGCGTCAGCATTTTGACGAAGAGGCGCTGCAGGAATTAGCCCAATCTATTACCCAGTACGGAATTGTCCAGCCGCTAGTGGCCAGTCCGGCAGGCAAAAATTATCAGATTGTGGCTGGCGAACGGCGTTGGCGGGCTGCCAAACTGGCTGGGCTGAAGCAGGTGCCGGTGATTGTACGTACCAGCAAAGAGCTGGAACGCTTAGAAATTGCCATTATCGAAAACGTGCAGCGGGTGGATCTGTCACCGCTGGAACAGGCGGTTTCTATCGAGCGTTTGCACCAGCAATTCAATAGTCCATACGATGAAATTGCCAAACGGCTTGGCAAAGCCAATTCGACAGTAGTGAACATTGCCCGCTTGCTGCAACTGCCAGAGGAAGCCAAGCAAGCGCTGATTAAAAAGGATATTACCGAAGGCCATGCCAGGCAAATTCTATCACTCAAAAATTCACCGGAAAATCAGGCCGAACTCCTAAATCTAATTATCAAAAATGGCTGGTCGGTCCGCCAGGCCGAGCGCTATGTTACCAGCCATAAAGAAGGCGTTAAAGATACCGAACAGGTCCGCGAGCGGGTAGAAACCGAAACACCGGCCACCAGGGCTCTCGGCAAACGGCTCGGCACCTCCGTGGCGGTCAAGCGGATGGCCCATGGCGGCCGGTTGGAAATTACCTTTAAGGATGACGACCATCTAGCAAAACTGCTGGAGAGTTTACAAAACTGAGACCCACCCTTACCAGTAAAAACTAGACAAATGACCAAGTATCAGGGATTAGAGGTAAAAGTATGCAGTATGGTATTATTCCGACTCATCTATATCATCTAGGGTGGTTAGCTGTTCCTATGTTGCTTTGGCTAGTGAAACTGCCTACTGCCCGACTGCGACAGACGAAAATATTTCATCATTCGGCCTTGGCGGTGGCGTATTGGGAGGAGCTTCTTTTTCGCGGTTTGGTCTTGGGAACTTTGCTCAGTTTTTCCCATAACATGCTGTTTACGTTGCTTGGGAGCTCAATCTTGTTTGGGCTGTTTCATCTACGAAATTTATGGTGGGCCACATCGCCTGCAGTCGTACGAAATTGTTTATATGCGGGGCTACTTTTTGGCCCAATAGCAGGGGGCTTAAGATGGTGGTCGGGAGATATATATGCAGGGATTGCGTTTCATGCCTTATCAAATTTTGTAAGTATGTACGTGGTTAAGAATGATATACCAACTGATCAATATCTGCGAGCGCAGCAATATAAGATGAACTGGTTTGAAAAACTATTTAGCGGTTTATGGCTGGGCAAGTGATGATTACAAGGGTGTAGCTAATCTTAGGGGATAAGGGAAAAGAGCAGCCGGAGCAGCCGAATTCATTTCAGCGCCCCGCGCGATGAGAAAAACCGTAGGTTTGTCTCATGTTTTAAAACCGTTCGGCTTGGTTCAGGGGGAGGACACGAACAGCTAGTTTGCCAATGATTTGCGAGGTGTTGATGGGGCCAAAGAAACGAGAATCAAGGGAGTTCGTGCGGTTATCGCCACACATGTACAGCTGGTCTTTACCAAGCGTGATATCGACATTTTGCATGGCCGGCTCGGTGATATTTTTGCCGTAAGCGAGTGTTTTATCCGGTTGGTAACCTTTCGGATGCTGTGTGTTATAGATAGTAACGGTCTTATTAGCCACGACTACCCGGTCGCCAGGCAAGCCAATAACACGCTTAATGAGTTGCTTGGTATTTTCCTGACCATAAGTGGCCAGACCGGATTCGGTAAAGATCATAATATCGCCGCGTTTTGGCACATACTGGTGGCCGGTGATGCGAGCCCAGGTACGTGGTAATTTCCAGACGATTAAGTGGTCTTTGTCGTGCAGGGTTTGCTGCATGCTGGGACCATCAACCTGATAGGACTGGAAAACGAAAGCAATAAGGGCCAGGGCTACCAGTAGGGCGGCCGTGAGTACGCCGATAGTAGACATCGCTTCTTTGAAGACGCTGTAAGGCTTAGTCCGTTTTGGTTTTGGAGCGTCTTGCAGGTCAACCGTCGGAAGTGTGGTAAGAGGTGGCGGAGTAGTTTCGTTTGGAGTCATCAAGGTCTAACTATAGCATACCGCTCTAGTCGGCGGTATAATTTCCGGCGGTTTTAAAGTTGGCTGTTTGGTAGTGGTAACGACCACCAATCTGTCTATCCACAACCGCTGATTATCATGTAATTATAAGGTTTACCTATGCCCCCAAAGCCGCTATACTGGGGTATACTTGCTTATGGATAATTTCAAAGCGCCGCAGCGCACCCCAATGCTGCGGCAAAAACAAACAATTGATGGGTTCGTACGAAGTCGTCCGATCAGGAGCCAACCAAGGCCCATTGTTCAGCGCGCACTAACGCCGCCGATAATGCCGAATCCGGAAGTAGTTGAGATTCCACCCCTTCAAACCCGGAGCTTACCGAAACTTGACCTGAATCTGAGTGACACTCCTGCCGCGCCGCGCCTCAAAAACCGGCTGAGTGCCGGCCGGACATTTCGCAAATGGGCCCTGCGTGGCGGTTTAACGGCCTTTTTGCTGCTATTTGCCGTCGGCGGTTTATTGTTTACCCAAGGCTATTTGAAACTTCACAAAGTATTTAAGGGTGGTGCCAGCCACGCGGCCGCTTTGCAATCCGATATCAGTCCGACGTTACTAAAAGGTGAGGGTGATGGCCGTGTCAACATACTGTTGCTGGGCGACGGTGGCGATGGCCATGATGGGCCAGATCTAACCGATACGATGATGATTGCCAGTATCGACCCGGTGAATAAGACAGCGGCGCTGCTCAGTGTGCCACGGGATCTGTGGGTTAAGATGCCTACTAATTTCATGGGTAATTATCAAAAGATTAATGCGGCCTACGAAGCCGGTAAATATACCTATTTAGGCAAGCAGGATGCTAGTAACAGTAATACCAAAGCTGTCGATGCCGGTTTTAAATCGGCCGACCAAGTGATCAGCCAAGTGCTGGGAATTACCATCCACTACAATGCGGTTGTCAATTTCGCGGCCTTTAAACAGGCAGTGGATTCTTTGGGCGGTGTAACAGTCAATGTGCCGGAACAACTCTACGATCCAACTATGGCCTGGGAAAATAATTATAATCCGGTTCTGGCTAAGGCCGGGGTGCAGCAGATGAATGGCAAACAAGCTTTGCTGTATGTGCGCTCCCGTGAAACCAGTAGTGACTTTGCTCGCGGCCAGCGCCAGCGCTTACTGATTACTGCCATCAAGCAAAAAGCAGTCTCGGCTGGCACGGTCAGTAATCCCCTGAAAATTTCACAACTGTTAAGTGCTTTTGGAAACAATGCGGTGACCGATATGAGCCTGTCGGATGCTGTCCGATTGTACGATCTGACCAAGGGTGTCGGTGATAGCGGTATTCAATCGCTCGATTTGGTAACAGCACCGAATAATTTCGTGACTACTGGTAATATGAATGGCACGTCCATAGATGAGCCAAAAGCTGGTTTGTTTGATTACAGCGCTATCCAGGCGTATGTACGCAGTACGCTGAAGGACGGCTATATTGCCAAAGAGAACGCTCAAGTAGCAGTTTTGAATGGTACTGCCCGGGCGGGACTTGCGACGACCAAGGCAAACGAGCTAAAATCATACGGGTATAATGTGATAAAGGTGGACACGGCGCCCACGCAGACGTACGCCAAGACCGTAATTGTCGATCTGACGAACGGTGTCGATAAGTACACGCGTCATTACCTGGAAAATCGCTACGGTGTGACCGCTACCACTAAGTTACCGGATACTACTATTCAGCCAGGCACCGCAAATTTTGTAGTTATCCTGGGCCAAGACCAGCACTAAGCCGAACGTTTGGATAGTAGCGGGCCGAGAAGTATCTAAAAAGAGCAACTTGTCAGAAAGAGACTGCCCCAAAGATTATGATTAAACCCTTAGCTACCAAACTTAAACCAGCCAGCGGTATTTCTTACTTCTTGCACCTGGGGCTGTTGGTGCTACTGCCTATCGTGGTGTTTATATTAGTGCGCACCCAATTCGTCCAGCTGGCGCTGATTATCGTGCTGTTGAGCAAATGGCGGATGTTTTCAGTCCGGCCGCGCTTCTGGCCGGCCATTATCCGTGCTAATGCCGTCGATATTATTGTTGGTTTGTCGATTGTGCTATTTATGAATCACGCCGATACGACCTGGCTGGAGCTGTTGTGGGCAGCATTGTACGGAGTGTGGCTGGTCGCTATTAAACCAGCCAGCGGCATATTTATGACTTCGGCTCAGGCAATGATTGGTCAATTGTTTGGACTGAGTGCTATTTATTTGACCTGGTCATCGGCACCCCTGGCTAGCTTGGTGTTAGCCACCGGAGCCATCTGCTACCTGTCGGCCCGTCACTTCTTCGATAGCTTTGACGAATCGTATACGAAATTGCTGGCATATTTATGGGCGTACTTTGGAGCGGCTTTGGCGTGGCTGCTGGGACACTGGTTGCTGTTTTATGCACATGGCGTTATTTCGCAGCCAACGCTCATCTTGAGCATTATTGGTTACGGTTTGGCAGCCATGTATTACTTTGATCATTCCGAACGATTAAACACCACCTTGCGGCGGCAGTTTATTTTCATCATTGTAGCTATTATGTTTGTGGTGTTAACTTTTTCGGACTGGGGCGACAAAGTTGTCTAGGCTTTTCTCAGATAAGCTTCAGCTGTTATACGTACTATAGGGGGGATATGGAGCCAACAAGGAATAACGAAGACCAGCCAAAATCAGCCGAGCTACCGGCCGAATACAGCATATCAACTTCGCCTAAGCGACCCAGTGGGACACCGAGAGGTGATTTATTGAATAAGCTGCACATTCCAACGTTTAAAAAACCAATCGGGGCTGCCGGATTAGCTGGCGGCCGCTTGCGGGCTGGCGCGATAGTAGTTTTGCTGCTGGCAGCCCTGGGTTTAGGGTTCTTAGGTGGATGGCTGGGGAACCATAGCGGCGACGGTACAATATTTAGCAGTACCGGTAATTCCCAAAAGGTTGTAACCAGTGAAGGTCAATTGATTAGTAGTATTGCCAAGACCGTTGGCCCCAGTGTTGTTTCTGTCGATGTTATGAGCACTAGTACTGACACCAGCGGCTTGTACGGCCTGTTCAATCAACAAGGCCAATCGCAGCAAGTCGAAGACGCCGGAACCGGCATTATCATCTCGTCTGATGGGCTTATTCTAACCAATCGCCATGTGGTACCAGCCGGTACTACCAGTGTTAGTATTACGCTGTCTGACGGCACGCAGCTGGATAATGTCCAAGTTGTCGGCCGTACCGGCGATAGTGATAGCCTGGACATTGCTTTTCTAAAAATTACTGATGCCAAAGGCCATAAACTAACACCGGCCGTAATTGGTAATTCCAGCAAAGTCGCCGTTGGCGATGCTGTAGTGGCTATTGGTAACGCCTTGGGGCAATTCCAGAACACCGTCACTAGTGGTATTATTTCCGGCTATGGCCGCAGCGTCCAAGCCGGTGACTCCTCCGGCAGTAGCAGCGAAAACCTCGACGATCTGTTCCAGACCGATGCTGCCATTAACGAAGGTAACTCCGGTGGGCCACTGGTGAATATGAACGGGCAGGTGATTGGTATAAATACAGCGATTGCCAGTGGCTCGCAAAATGTCGGCTTTGCTATTCCGATCGATGATGTCGCCGGCCTCATCAAACAGGTGGAAGCCACCGGCAAGTTCCAACGCCCGTACTTGGGCGTGCGCTACGTACCGCTCACCGCCGATGTCGCTAAACAGTATAGTCTCAGCGTCAATAACGGTGCATTCATCTTGCCTAGCCCAGATCCGGCCACGCCCTCCATTATCTCGGGTAGCCCGGCGGAAAAAGCTGATTTACAAGAGAAGGATATCATCACCCAGGTAGACGGAACCAATATTGATCAAACCCATAGTTTGACAGCCTTGTTGGACCAGCATTCGGTCGGTGATAAGTTGAAGCTGACGATCCTACGGGCGGGTAAAACTGTTCATATTAGCATCACCTTGGCCGCTGCACCGACTTCTTGAGCCCTCTCTGTTTTGTAAAACGCTTACGCCCGGAGTACAATACCCTTATAACTACCTAGAGTTAACAGGGGCGTATTAGAGTGAAACTTTCGCTCAGAGAAATACAAATAGGCGTTGCTGCGGTCATCGTGGGTCTAATTGGGACAAGTTTGCTACTGTTTTCCCATGCTTCGACTCCTACGACTGCCATTGAGCCTGAGAACGGTACTGTCTCATCAGCCGCCAGTCAGATTACCGACAGTACTGCCTCGGGTGGAAAAGCCTTAAAGTTTGGCAGTGGTGCCGCTAGCGGGGTGCCGGCGCAATGTGCCAGTGGCGGAACATACTTGTGGAATAATCTGGAAACCTGCGGCTGGCCCGGGCCAGCTAACACCGGTTATGTGGCGGCTAGTTGTCCTGGCGGACATTTGGCGGCCACTACGCTAACGGCTGATTCGCATGGCGTTATCGCTGTTACCCAAAACAACCAGACTGTAAATTGCCAAACTATTAACGGTTGCGTTGATGTAACAGCCACCGGGGTAACGTTTACTAATAATCTTATTACTGCTTGCGACGGTACCAAGCTGGCCAGTGATCCCATTGAAAGTAGCGATAGTGCTGGCAACGGTACCGGTGTTATTAAGATTGAGGACGGTGCCAGCGCCACGATTACCAACAATGAACTCAATGGGCTTAGCCGAGTACATGCCTGTATTTGGCATCAGGGCACCAGTATGACTGCCACGGCAAATAACTGTTATGGAGTCGACGATGGTATATTCAGCTGGGCCGACACTTCATATTCCACGACCACCGGCGATCACTTCACTATTGCCGACAACTATCTTCATAATTTCACCAGCAAGACGTCCAATGGCCATATAGATGGCTATCAAACAGAGGGCGCCGGTAACGGTACAATTAGCCACAACACCTTCCTGATGACGTCTGATCTTGGTACTAATGAGACCGATAGCGCGGTAGCCATCTGGAATAGCCGCAAAAGCAGCCATGATATTACCGTGCAAAATAATCTGATTGCCGGCGGCGGCTTTGCTATCTATGCTGAGGATTACGATCCATCCGAGGCCAGCCCCAGCGGCGGCTATTCAGTCACCAACATATTCCTGACCAGTAATAAATTCAGTACTCATTTATTTGGTTGCATTGGCTATTACGGCGTGTGGTATCCGCGGGGCAACCCGACTGACAAATGGAACCGCAGTGGTAATACGGTACTGGAAACTGGCTTCAATTTGGACGGAGGCAACCCATCGTACCAAGGCGCCTCTTGTACCTAGTTACTTTTTAGGTTAAATTTTGGCTGGCGCAAAGACTTGAATGAAATCGTCTTCTTTTTGCTGGTTGTAACCAGCACTACGGGCGATAACAGCCAAGCCGTTATGTTGAGGCGGCAAAGATTCAGTTAAAATTAACAACGGCTTCGCTTCCAGATTTTTAATCTGCTCAAAGAGGTGTCGATATATGTCGAGACCATCGGGGCCGCCAAAAATAGCAATTTTCGGTTCGTGCATAGCAGCTTGATTTATAGTGTGATCATCTGGTACATAGGGGAGGTTACACAGCAATACGTCGTATTGTCGAGTAGCTGCGCTTAACAGATCACTTTTGATTAGTTGTACGCCCGTTGTATATTTAATAACGTTCTGTTTGGCAATTTGCAGAGCTTTGGGGTCAATCTCTACCAGGTCAACCTGGGCGTTTGGTAGCTCCAATTGAGCGGTAATACCCAGGGCACCGCTGCCGGTTCCGACGTCCGCAATGTGTGGAGAAGCCGGTAAATCGGCCTGTTTAAGCAGCTTGATCATTGTTTCTGATTCTGGTCGCGGTTCCAATACGGCAGGCGAAACAATAAACTCGCGGCCATAAAATTCAGTCCGGCCGCGCACATAAGCGAGCGGCTCATGATTGGCGCGCCGAGCAATCTGCGTGCCGAGCACTTTTATATTTTGACTGGTCAATTTTATTTCGGGGTGGGCCAGCAGGTGAGTACGATCAGTGTGCAATTCGTCTTCTAGTAGTACCAGCGTATCTAATCGTGCTGTCGCAATACCCATAGCTTCTAGCTGGGCCTGCGCTCTTTTTAGCCAGGTAGTAATTGTCATAAACTCCATGATAACACGCTGTTATAAAAGGTATTGACAATTATGACTAAAAAAACTATAATATAATTGTTAAATTATTTTGTAAAAATTGTAAAAAACTAAAAATATGCCGTTTAAGATTAAACCTAAATCACAATCAAGCAGCGAATCTCTGGCAGCTAATCCGCCTGTCCCGGTGCCTCCAGTAATACATCTGCTTGCGTGGACAGAGGTATGTGACTTAAAAACGGCTGCTGCCTTACAGAAGGCTGCGAACCAGGCGCCATTTGCCGGCATTGTAGTGCTACATGCTCTGCCAGTAAGGTCGCTCGATGATGCCTTAGGGGTGGCCTGTGATCTTATAGCAGAGCAAGTGGAACGAGGCGACCCGGTAGATGCTGGACAAACTCCAGACGCCTTGGCACAAAGGATTTACGAAAATCGTGGTGATGAAGTACCCCTGCGCATAGCCGCCTTTCCGCTAGAAGTTGCCATCGCATTCGGTCAGCTAGCCACTGAAGCTGCCGCCGCTTGATTATAACCTCAATCGTGAAACGTGTGGGTCCGCAGGGTTAGCCTACCTCTTATCTGTTAAAGTCTGCTCGCAGGCACGCAAAATCGTATCAACAAGCTCGGGCACACCATGCTGAGTATTCAGGGCTATAGCGCCGCGGGCGAGTAGGGAACGTTCGTACTGATGGTGCAAACGCATGATATCGGCCAGCTCAACCGCATCTTTGCCGATCCGGCTGCCACGACGTTCCAGCAGTCGCTGTTCCAACTCTACGTCATCCAAAGTTAGAATAAAAATGTAATCGAAAAACTCGTAAAATTCATGGATATTATGCGCAAAACCGCAAATAAATTGATCTTCGGGCTGCGCAAGTAAGTGCCGCATTTTTAGCTGATCCCACGTCTGAGCGCCAACTGTATCGAACCAGCCGGCCGGCACAGGAGCCGGTGGGTGCAGGTGTTTGCCGGTAATTCTATCAGTGACATACCCGTAGCCCCGTATAGTTTCAGGGTCATAGGCGGCGTGACCCCGCCGTTTTAGCTCCGTCGCAATAGCCGATTTACCCATGCCAGGAAAACCGGTAATCAGAACTTTCATCGCTTAGCTCTCGTTGCTAAGCAGTTCGTGCTCGGCGTTCTGGAGGCGTTCGATAAGGTCATCGATGTCGCCGTTTAAAGCACCAGGAATGTTCGATCGGCTATAGCCGATACGGTGATCGGTGATGCGATCCTGCGGAAAGTTATAGGTACGGATTTTTTCAGAGCGGTCACCGGTACCAATAAGTTTTTTGCGATCATCGCTGAGCTGCTTGGCTTCTTCGTCGATCTTTTGCTGCAGCAGACGCGAACGGAGCACGCTCATGGCTTTATCTTTGTTTTTTATCTGCGATTTTTCGTCTTGATTGGATACTACTAGGCCAGAGGGCAGGTGAGTAATGCGCACGGCGGAATCAGTAGTATTCACCGATTGGCCACCGTGGCCACCGGAACGATAGACGTCAATCCGAAGGTCATTCGGATTAATTTCAATGTCAGTTTCTTCGGCCTCGGGCAAAACGGCAACAGTGACAGTGCTGGTGTGAATACGGCCCTGACTTTCAGTGACTGGCACGCGCTGCACGCGGTGGACACCGGCCTCGAATTTCAGGTATTTGTAGGCTTCAATGCCGCGGACGGCAAAGATAATTTCCTTAAAGCCGCCACTTTCGCTGGGACTTTCCGACATCAGCTCCAGCTTGAAGTTGTGGGTCTCGCACCAACGGGCGTACATGCGGTACAGTTCGCCGGCAAACAGGCTGGATTCGTCACCGCCGGCAGCCGCTCTAATTTCTATAATTACATCACGTTCATTATTGGGATCTTGCGGCGTCAATGCGGCAATCAGCCTGTCTTCGTTCATTTGGATTTTTGGCTCAAGTTCTTCCAGCTCAGCCAGAGCCATCTGTTGCAGTTCGGCATCGGGGCTGTTTCGGAGCGTTTCGGCTTCGGTTTTATCATGAGCCAATTTGGTGCGTTCGTCGAAGAGGACAATTAGCTCATCAACGGTATTCTTGCGTTTAGCCAATTTGGGGTAGTTTTTATCACTAAAAATATTCGGATCCTGCAACTTGTGCTCCAGTTCGACTTGTTCGGCTCGCAGATTGTGCTCTTTTTGATCCATAGGTTGTCCTTATTATATCGGGAAGCTACAGAAAAACCGCCTGAAATTATTCTTCAGCCGGTTTAAATTCAGGTAGAGTAGTTATTTTTCGGCTTTAGGAGTTGTTTTAGCGGCAACCTGGTCGGCAGCTTTAGCAGCCTTGATTGCGGCGCGCTTAGCGGCCTTTTGAGCGGCAGCGGCACGTTGTTCTTTGGCGGCGGCACCGGCAGCGGCGCGGGCTTTGAACTTATCAACGCGGCCTTCAATGTCGATAATGCGCTCTTCACCGGTAAAGAAGGGGTGCGAGCTGCTGGTAATGTGAACTTTTACCAGCGGATATTCGGCACCATCAATCGTAATTTTTTCGTCGGTAGCAACAGTTGACTTGGTCAAGTATGTTGTGTTGTTATTGAGGTCCTGGAAAACCACGGGACGATAGTTGGTGGGGTGTAAATCTTTTTTCATAGTCGAATAGCTAGTATACACATCTGTTATTCAAAGGTCAACACCTGTTTCGTTGGCCGCTATGCTTATTGATGGGTATTCACATAGATGATATAATATAATGATGAGTAGCCCAGGACATGAGATAGTAGCCTTTGACGTTAGTGCTGTAGATCCGGCACATGTTGCTTTGGTAGAGCAACTGGCACCCGGACCGTTTGACCTGAGAACCTTACAGCATATCGTTACTGAAGTAGGGCCTGAAGATGTCGATGTTGCAGAACAAATACTGGAAGGCTTGGCAGTAAAAATGGCTGCCAAACCAGGTTGTGTCGCGGTGGTGGTTACGCCAATTGAAGCTGCACACGAGGCCATATGGTTCGGGGTAGGTATGCGCAGTTCGGACTTAGAAGAGCGGCTGCGTCTTTTACGGCCGTGGGATGCGGCATTTGACCGTATAGCACGTCGATCATCTCAGGAACATGCCGCTTAAACTAAAATGCTGTTGCTTGCGTCAGTCGAAGACCTAAGAGAGAATATTTCGTTATGGTTGAATGTATAAGCTTTAGGTATAACAAGCCAGCCGCCCGTGCGCCCGGTGATCCAGTTCTGTGTCTCAATGTCCCGCCTGAGGCAATGAGGATAGCATCTAGCAGATGGCTAGAAATGAGGAAGCCCGATTCGCCGACCGATTTGAAGTCACTGTGTCAATATAACATTGTAGGTGATGGCATTGTTCGATTCAGGCTGCAGCCTACTTTTGGCGCTACAGAAGCAGGCCCACGTGTCGAAGATAGAATACTGGCATCCCTGCGCATTGCCGGGCTTATACAATCTTTGGTCCCCCCCGAATATCGTGATCCTTTAGTGAAGGTACGGCTCGGTTTGCAAGAGGAGCCTGCGGTAAACGGTTATCCAATGGCTGCCCAAGTTCGGCGACCGCTTACCTTGTCAACAAGAGTGGATTCCCAAATGCGGGAAATGGTGCGTGGTTTTCCAGAAAGGCTCGGTCCTTTAATGCGACCTATTGAAGTTACCTATCTGCCGGCAGGAAGTATCCAGCTGCAAGCTGGGGAGGCTAGGTTAAGCCCGGTTGGCTTGGTCAGGCAGGGTGTCATAAACCTGGCAGGAACAGGCATACGGTCTCCGGCGGCTGAACTTGTGCTACTGGCCGGTCTGGTAGAGTATGCTCACCCATACAGTGCTGTTGATACTGCGTAGTTGATCTGTTACAATGAGGCTACTATCAAGTAAGCAGGCTAGGGATCAATCCTCCTGGGATGGCACCTCGTTAGGACCACTCGGGTACCCCAGCTCAAGATAAAGGATGAGAAGGAGTTATACATGGCTACAGATGTAGACATTAAAGCATTATTAGAAGCTGGCGCGCACTTTGGCCATAAAACCAGCCGATGGCACCCCAAAATGGCGCCCTATTTGCACAGCAAACGGAACGGTACGCATATTATCGACCTTACTAAAACGGTCGAGGGTTTGAATGTTGCCTTGGGATTTATTAGCGATACAGCCGCGGCCGGTAAGCAAATCCTGCTGGTCGGCACCAAGCGTCAGGCGCAGGATATTATCAAAAAAGCTGCCGTTGAAACCAAGATGCCATACGTAACTGAGCGCTGGCTGGGCGGCATGATTACCAATTGGAACACCATTGGTGGCCGGGTTAAGCATTTGAAAGACCTGGAAGATCGCATGGCTTCGGGCGAGCTGGCCAACAAGTACAACAAGCTCGAAGTGCAACGTTTTCAGGAAGAAATCGACGAATTAAACCGTATTTACGGTGGTATCAAGGAAATGAATACCAGGGTTGGCGCCGTGTTTATTGTCGATATTCAGAACGATATGAACGCCGTGCGTGAAGCGCGCAAGCTGAACATTCCAATCGTGGCAATTGTCGACAGCAACGTGGACCCAACTCTTGTTACCTACCCAATTCCAGCTAATGACGATGCTATTAAAGCGATTCAGCTCATTGTCGACTACGTCCAGGCCGCCATTGAGTCCGGCAAAGCTAAGGTTAAATCGGCTGATGTCGACAAGACCGAAAAGCCGGAAGCACCGCCTGAGAAGCTTGTCGTCCTTGGCGCCTAAAACGATTAGCAATTAACAATTTACGATACATGAACGATTAACAATTTACGATGTGACTCCATGTGCCAATCAACAATGGCTACTTGTATGGCTCATCGTCCATTGCTAATCGCAAATGAAGGGAAACTACTTATGGCAATTGATATTTCACAGATTAAGAAACTACGTGAATTAACCGGTGTCGGTATGACCGATGCCAAAAGAGCTTTGGAAGCCGCCGAAGGCGACTTCGACAAGGCCTTAGCCGAAATGCGAAAAAAAGGCCTGACCAAGGCCGAAAAAAGTGCCGCTCGCGAGGCACGCGCCGGAGTTATTGGCAGCTACTTGCACGACAACCGGATTGGCGTATTGGTAGAAGTGAACTGCGAAACTGACTTCGTGGCCCGCAACGAAAACTTTACCAACTTCGTCAAAGACATTACCATGCACATTGCTGCCAGTAATCCACAATACCTTAGCGCTGATGACGTTCCGGCCGAGGACCGCGAGCGTGCTGCCGCCGAATTTCGCGAGAAAACCGCTGCCGAAGGCAAGCCGGCCGATATGATCGACAAAATTGTCGATGGCCAGCTGAAGAAATACTTTGCCGAAAAGTGTCTGCTGGACCAGCAGTTTGTGAAGAACCCCGACCAAACAGTTGGCGAATACATTAAGGAAAATATTGCCAAACTCGGTGAAAACCTGGTTGTTCGTCGTTTCGAGCGCCTGGCACTCGGCGAACTTAGCTAAATTGTAGACCTGCATCATCTGGTGGGTGATGAAGGCTGGTATAAGCTATGAGTTCCTCTCCTCAACCTCAATTTGATCTATTGTCATCACTCCCCGCTTCAGGGGAGGTTGGGAGCATTGAAGCTGTTAATGACTACGGTGGTGATTACGTGATGGTGATGACCGGTATCCCCCTGGATACTGAGCAATTACCTCTGAGCGTATCAGACGAACGACTGCTACAGCATTTAGGTGCACAAGAGATCGACACGACCTGGCTGGAACGTGCCAATCAGGCCATGCAGTTAGGAAGTCGCCATATTTCCAATAAGCATCCGGCTGATGTCACTGCTGCAACAGTCGCAGCCCGTCGGACTTTTTATGGAGAGCTGCTACATCTTCGCCCTGAAACTTACGCCAAGTTGCTCACAAAATTTCCTAACCTTCTGCCAATCAATACTTTTATGGGCACGGCCCGAATTCTCTTTGGCCTACATATTCCGATAGCGAATCAATTGCACCGGATTAATTATGGTTCCGAAAACGCTCGCAAGAAGATTAATTACCAGGCTAAGGTTGGTCTAAACCCTCAGGCGTTGCTTCGTGGCGACATTACACTGCTTGGATCTAGTGTTGGTGCAGTTGATCGAGCTATTGAAGATATAGAGGCTGAGGGCTTTAGTCGGCTTATCCTAAATAAAAGTCCTCAACTGATAGGCTATTCTCGAGCAGCTCGATTAACTGCTTTACGTGACATGCGTGAAGTCCATAAGGCGGAGGTTGTTGACAGGGTTGTGCGGGTCTTTCCGCGCAGGATGGTGAGTGATAGATCAAATGAAAATGCACGAATCCAGGCCTTACAGACGGTTGTAGCGGCAGCGGGCTGGAGCTTTAATGCCTTGGACCTTGTAGAGCAACAGCCTACCATAGCTAGTTTGGCGCCGCTGACTAGTTTAGCTCGTCTTTGTGTCATTGGGACATTCACGAACGAAGAAACGAAAATATCTTGCGTTGCTCGACTTATGACAGTTCCAACTGAGGATGTGCTCGTGGCCCTCTCTGAGGGCGTAGAGAGTTTTACTGCTAAAGGCATTGCAAGGGCAGTCCAAGCAGTAAGTAAGGGAGACAGATTAGAGCGTGCCCGCATGCTTCTAGAAGACCCGCTGTTTATCAGTCAGCTAGGAGAACGGACGCAGTATCTCCTTCGCAAGCATTACGGTCTAGTAAGCGAGGAAGAAGAACTGGCCTATGGTAACAGCTTGCCAGGAGGTTTATAATTGATAATGAACTTCATGAAATATAAAAATAAATAACTATCTTAAATGACTAACTCCCCTGATTTTGCATTTTGGCAAAGTGTCCCTGAGCTAACACTTCCGTCTGCAAGAGCACAATTATTTGGCCAAGCGGCTGTTATTGCCACTGAAAGCGCTGACTTCTCCGGCTCGGTTGCGGTTACGGTTCAGTCAATGGTGGCTGGCGGTGATCAAATAGTTCAGGTTGCAATACGGCCCCCAGAATCTGCGGCACATTTTTTGAGGCTGGTTGACCAACTTGAAACCGGGCTTGCTGCTTAGGTTTATCGACTATAGTTCTAGGAGTGCCTTCGTTCTTGTGCGTTGGCGGTGTTCCGCCGTATACTAATAGCATGAATCCAAACCAAATTCCCAGTGACGCCACTACTAAACTAAAAGCCGCTGTCGAGCATTTTCAGACTGATTTGAAGAAGCTGCGGACCGGTCGCGCCAGCGCCAGCATGCTGGATGGGGTGATGGTGGAAGCCTATGGCACGCCCATGCCACTCAACCAAGTGGCAACTATCACTGCGCCGGAGGCCCAGCTGATTCAGATATCACCCTTTGATCCTACCAATATCGTCGCTATTTCCAATGCTATTCGTAATAATCAAGCGCTAGGCCTTAATCCATCTGATGACGGCCGCGTGGTGCGAATTCCAATTCCACCATTGACCGAAGATCGCCGCCGTGAAATCAGTAAACAAGTCGGTCAAAAACAAGAAGACTGCATGGTGTCGATGCGCGCTATTCGTCACGATGCCATGGACGCAATTGGTAAGCTCAAAAAAGACAAAGAAATTGGCGAAGATGACGCCAAGCGGCTTGAGAAAATAGTCGACGATGCTATGAACCACGCCAAAGTCGAGGTAGAGGTAACCGCCAAAGCCAAAGAACAAGAAATAATGACGGTCTAGATGACCACCAACGTATCGCAATCGTTGGAACTACTGGCGGCCTATCGCCGTAAGATTGATGTGGCCCTGCAACAGTGCTTCGATGAGGCGCTAGCGCTGTTGAGTGTAGATTTATCAAATCATTCCCAGCAGGCGCTCAAGTATATGCGGGAATACAGCTTACGGCCAGCCAAACGCATTCGTGGGGCGCTAGGGGCGGTGACGTACGATACCGCTACGCATGAAGAATTTAGTTCGGTAGGTTTGCAGCTGGCAGTTGTCCTAGAGCTCATGCAGAGCTACTTATTGATTGTCGACGACGTTATGGACAAATCCGGCACGCGTCGTGGGCGTCCGACACTCCACAAATTGTACGAAGCCGATGCCAAAGGTTTTGGCGAATTGCACGAGGCCGAGATGTTGGCAGTTAACGCCGGCTTATTAACCCAACACCTGGCGAATATAGTGTTAGCTCGTATAGCAGTACCGCCCCAAGTGCTCCAGCAGGCATTTTTGGTATTACATAAAAACATTGCGGCCACTGGTTTTGGGCAGCTGGATGATATGTATCAGCGAGCTGGCCGGCCGCTGGAGGAAGCCGATGTTATCCGTAAATATCGTCTAAAAAGTAGCTACTACACCTTCATAAATCCCTTGCAGCTGGGTTTTACGCTGGCCGCTAAGGCTACACCAGAGTTGATGCAAGCGTGCCAGGACTTCGGCGAAGCCGCCGGTATAGCCTTCCAGCTGCATGATGATTATTTAGGTGTTTTTGGCGACCCCGCATTACTTGGTAAGCCCACGCTCGATGACATTCGCGAGGGGAAGGTTACCTTGCTATCTCACTATGCTCTGACTCATGCCAAAACAGCGGATCAGACAACTTTGTTAGGTATTTTAGGCAATGAAACGGCCGATGTAGCTGACCTGAAGCGCGTACGACAGATCTTTACAGATTGTGGGGCAACTGCGTACAATCAAGACCGAGCATTATCGTATGCTAAAAGTGCCAAAAAGCAGCTGGCCGCTAAGCCGTTTAAAGATAGTGCATTCCAAGATTTATTAGCAGCATTGGTTGATTATTCTATAGAAAGGCAGCAATGAGCGAAGCAGCAGATACCTCACTTGTTCCCCATCATATCGGCATCATCATGGACGGCAACCGTCGCTGGGCTAAGGCGCGTGGTCTGCCAACGCTGCGCGGCCATGCCAAGGGGCAACAAACTTTGCGCACGATTGCCCATCGTACCTTTGAAAGCGGGGTACGGTATCTTTCGGTGTATGCCTTTTCAACCGAAAACTGGCAGCGCAGCCAAGATGAAGTCGGCTATCTGATGCGCCACGTCAGCTTAGCGCTGCGCAAATATCTTCAGGAATTTATCGACGGAGGCGTTAAGGTCGTCTTCTTGGGTTCCCGAAATGGCCTAGAAGCCGCCGTTATAAAAGCCATTGATAATGCCGAGGCCAAGACAGCCCACAATGACAAAGCAACGCTGGCTGTCTGCTTAAATTACGGTGGCCAGCAGGAAATTGTAGATGCTACGAAGGCACTTATAGGGCAGGGTATGGCCGCTGACATTATAACTCCTGAGGTGTTTGCCAAGTATCTTTATAAACCCGAAGTTCCGCCAATTGATCTGTTAATTCGTACTAGCGGCGACCAGCGGCTTAGCAATTTTATGCTCTGGCGAGCTGCCTATAGTGAGCTGATGTTTACTGACACTTATTGGCCTGATTTTAGTGCCAAGGAGCTTGATACTATGCTGAGCGCCTATGCTGAGCGCCAGCGCCGGTTCGGTAAGTAATAGCCAGAAAGCAGTTCATTTTATTCTCAGCTAAGACAAGGTATAATTGATACAAGATGTCAGTATTGCTGTTAATTTTGGGTATTGGGCTGTTTATCGGCTTGGTTGTGGTGCACGAATTCGGCCACTTTATCATGGCGCGCCGTAATGGTGTCGATGTTGAAGAGTTTGGTATTTTTTTCCCGCCACGCCTGTATAAACACCGTACTAAAGGCGGCTGGGATTTTACCATCAACTTACTACCGGTCGGTGGTTTTGTAAAACTAAAGGGCGAGCACGATAGCGACACCGAGCCGGGCAGCTTCGGAGCGGCCACTGTGTGGGCCAAGACCAAAATCATGGGTGCCGGCGTGGTTATGAACCTTATAACAGCCTTTGTGCTCCTGACTATTGTGTCGCTTATTGGCATGCCACAGATTGTGCCAAACCAGTTTAATGTTAAGCGTGATACGCATGTTATTTCGCAGTCTCATACCAAGGTGCTAGTCAGCCTGGTGGACACCAACTCGCCAGCTCAAAAAGCCGGTTTGAAGACTAATGATGTGCTCACCGGAGTCGGACCAGCTGGTCATGTGCAGCCTGTCAGCTCGGTAGCTAATCTGCAGGCAGTAGTCCAAAAATATGCCGGTCAGCCGGTAGCTATTACTTATTCGCGTGGCGATAAAATGTATCAAACCAGCGCTACGCTTAACAGCGCTAGTTTGGTCCAAAAAAGCAAAGCCTCCGCGCATCCTACCGGTTACTTAGGCGTAGGTTTAGACGAGGCTAACAGCGGAGTTACGACACAGCGGGCAACATGGGCGGCACCGATTGTAGCTGTCGGTACAGCCTGGCAGTTTACTGTGCTGACTTTCCAGGGATTAGGCCATGCGATCGCCGGTTTGGGCAGTATTATCGCCGGGTTTGCCACCAATAATCATGTGGCTAACAGTCATGGTCAGATACGAGCAGGTAGTCAGGTCGGTGGCCCACTAGCGATTTTCTTTGTGCTGAAAGATGGCACTGCCCTCGGGTTGCCGTTCACCCTATTTATTATCGCGATTATATCGCTGACGCTAGCGATTATGAATATTATGCCGATTCCGGGCTTAGACGGTGGCCGATTGTGGTTGACGTTAATCACTCGAGCTCTTAAGAAGCCATTAACGCCAAAATTAGAAGAGCGCATCAACGGTGCTGGCCTGGCATTCTTATTAACGCTATTGATAGTGATCACCGTTGTTGACTACAAACATTTCTTGTAATGATTGCGCTAATTGGGACAATCGGCTAAGTCATGATGAAATACAAGCAAGTTGCACCCACCGAAGCGAACGCACCTGAAGCCTCGGCGACTGTAACGCTGCCCAACCCGTGGGTAGCGGTTATCGTGGTTATCGTGGCGTTTTTGGTATCGTCGGTTATTGCTCAACAACTTGTATCAATTTATCCGGCCTTGCACCACTGGTCGGTAAGGCGGACTACTGATTGGCTCAATACTTCTGTCTGGCCACAGTTTTTCTATATTTTGCTGGCTTATAGCATGCTGCTGGGAACAATTATCTGGTTTTTGCAGCGCTTGCGTATTCCGTTATCAGCAATTGGCCTGAATCGTCCCAAGTGGCGACATTTGGGCTATGCTCTGGCTGCATTACCGCTGTATTACTTCGGCTATTACATTATTATTACCGTGGTTTCGCAGCTGGTACCATCGCTCAACATCAATCAGAAGCAGCAGATTGGTTTTAGCAGCGTCCAGGGATTTCTGCCGTTACTGGTGACATTCTTAAGTTTGGCGGTTATCCCGCCCATAGTCGAAGAGATGGTCATGCGCGGTTTTTTGTTTAGTAGTTTACGGGCTAAATTGGCGCTGCCGGTCGCTACCATTATTACCAGTGTATTGTTTGCTATTGGTCACTTGCAATTTGGCAGTGGTGCGCCCTTGCTGTGGATTGCAGCGCTTGATACTTTCACCTTATCGCTGTTTTTAATCTATCTGCGCCAAAAAACCGATAGTTTGTGGGCTTCTATTGCGCTTCATGCCCTCAAGAACACGACAGCGTTCGCGTTTATTTTTATTTTTCACCAAAGTTAAGCTACAATGTCCCCTATGACTAGTATGTCTTGTTTTGTCCCGAAACTGTCGGCTCTGCGACCGATTTTTCCTACCGCCTAAAGCTTTCTGTAATTTTAACGAGGACAAT
>Ga0157374_10001238_pt1 | contig 21798 bp, 10 predicted proteins | sample M25metaG_FD_115308 | JGI IMG/M metagenome (GOLD analysis project Ga0157374, IMG submission 115308) | Miscanthus rhizosphere microbial communities from Kellogg Biological Station, Michigan, USA - M2-5 metaG | ecosystem: Host-associated > Plants > Roots > Rhizosphere > Soil | place: USA: Michigan... | reverse complement strand
GTTTTTGGCGTCATTGCCCGGCACACCGATTCGCCGTCTCGTTATGAATGACGTGGGGCCTTTCATACCGAAAGGTGCGCTCGATCGATTGGCGTTATATGTCGGCAAAGATATCGCCTTCGATACCATCGAGGAATTAGAGGCATACATTCGCAAGATATCGGCGCCGTTCGGTCCGCTAAGCGACGTGCAATGGCGCCATCTCGCCACCCATGGAAGTTATATCGATCCCCATGGAAAGTATCGGCTCGCTTACGATCCCGCCATCGGCGAAGGATTCCGAGGTGAACAGAATGATGTCGATTTAGCAGCGATCTGGAGCATGGTGCGTTGTCCGGTGCTTGTTACCCGAGGCATGGAATCGGATCTATTGCTGAAAGACACATTCGAGAAAATGAAAACGCGACCGCAAACGGAAGGCGTTGAGTTTCCCGGCATCGGTCATGCGCCGATGTTGATGGAAAAAGATCAAATCGATGCCGTGCGTACATTCCTAACAAAAGCCGATGCCCGTTAAACGGTTAGCGAAAACCATCGGCCATTACAACGCCATCATCATAGGCGCGGGCCATAATGGTTTGGTCTGCGCCTGTTATCTGGCTGCTGCCGGATTGAAAGTGAAAGTGTTGGAGCGCCGTGGAGTCGTTGGCGGCGCTGCGGTGACTGAAGAGTTTTACCCAGGTTTTCGCAATTCCACTGCGAGCTATACCGTTAGCTTGCTGAACCCCAAAGTCATCGACGATCTTCGCTTGAAGCAACACGGGCTTTCTATCGTCGAGCGACCCTTTTCCAATTTTCTTCCTTTATCGGATCGCGACCACATCAAGATCGGCGGCGGCTTGCAAGCGACGCAAGCCGAAGTTGCTCGCTTTTCTCCCCGCGATGCGGAGGCGTTGCCGCGTTATTACGACATGCTCGATGGCGTGGCGGATGTGCTTCGCGAATTGGTATTGAAGACGCCGCCCAACATCGGCGGCGGCTGGTCCGATTGGATTCGCGCACTGCAATTAGGCGGTCAACTGAAGAAGCTTTCCACGTCGCAGCGGCGCGACCTTTTGGATCTCTTCGCGAAGAGCGCGGGCGATTTGCTGGATACTTGGTTCGAGTCCGATCCGATCAAAGCGGCGTTCGGCTTCGATTCCATCGTCGGCAATTTTGCGAGTCCCTATACGCCTGGTTCGGCCTATGTATTGCTGCATCATGTGTTCGGCGAGGTTAACGGCAAGAAGGGCACTTGGGGGCATGCAATCGGCGGCATGGGAGCGATTACGCAAGCGATGGCGAAAGAAGCCGTTGCACGTGGCGTTGATATCAGTGTCGATGCGCCGGTAAAGCAAGTCAATGTGGTGAACGGCAAAGCCATGGGCGTTACGCTGGAAGACGGCAGCGAGGTGGAAGCGCCATGTGTCATTTCCAATCTCAATCCCAAGCTGCTTTATTTGAATCTCATAGCCCCTAGCGATCTCGATGCAGATTTCCTTCATCGCATAAAAGGATACAAATGCGGCTCGGGAACATTTCGCATGAATGTGGCGCTGTCCGAGTTACCCGATTTCAGTTGTTTGCCGGGACGCACGCCGCAACCGCATCATCAATCGGGCATTATCATGGCGCCGTCGCTTGCCTATATGGAGCGAGCGTATATGGATGCGCGAACCCAGGGATGGTCGGCGCAGCCGATCGTCGAAATACTGATTCCTAGCATCGTAGACGATAGCCTTGCACCGAAGGGCTCCCATGTGGCGAGCCTCTTCTGCCAACACTTCAATCCGGATTTGCCGAATGGACAAAGCTGGGATGCGGTGAAAGAGCAGGTGGCCGATTTGATTATAGATACGGTTAATGGCTATGCGCCCAATTTCAAAGCCAGTGTCCTCGGACGCAGGGCGCTTTCACCACTGGATCTGGAACGGGATTTCGGTTTGATCGGCGGCGATATTTTTCATGGCGCGTTATCGATCGATCAGTTATTCAGCGCTCGTCCCATGTTGGGCCACGGCGATTATCGCGGGCCGCTGAAGGGTTTATACATGTGTGGTTCCGGTACGCATCCCGGTGGTGGTGTGACGGGAGTGCCGGGGCATAACGCGGCGAGGGAGATTTTGCGGGACCTAGGAAAACGTCGGCTCTTTGACTTCACCTAGGCAACGTACTATAAATCGGGTTAAGCTGGCGCGAATCGTGAGGCGTAAACGTAACGGCATAGCAACCGATCCGACGGCATAGGAGTCAATATTCACCGCATGAGCAGCGATATTATTCTGGAGACCCAACGCCTGACAAAAGAGTTCAAAGGCTTTGTTGCCGTCAATGGCGTCGATCTGAAAATCAAGCGCGGCACTATTCATGCGCTTATCGGTCCCAACGGTGCCGGCAAAACAACCGTGTTCAATTTGCTCACCAAATTTCTAACGCCGACATCGGGCAAGATTCTTTATAACGGCAGCGATATCACCAGTCACAAGCCCGCGCAAATCGCTAAGCGCGGGATCATTCGCTCGTTTCAGATATCGGCTGTGTTTCCCCATTTGACCGTCCTCGAAAATGTTCGGATTGCATTGCAGCGCAAGACGGGCCTGTCGTTTCATTTTTGGAAATCCGAAACGCCCTTATTGAGATTGAATGATCGCGCAATGGAGTTACTGCGCGCGGTCGATCTGGAAAGCTTTGCGGATCGCGTCACCATCGAATTACCTTATGGCCGTAAACGCGCTCTCGAAATCGCGACAACGTTGGCGCTCGATCCGGAATTGATGTTGCTCGATGAGCCGACTCAAGGCATGGGACACGAAGACGTGGATCGCGTTGCCGAATTGATTAAACGAGTCGGCGCGAACCGCACCATATTGATGGTCGAGCACAATCTTTCCGTGGTATCGCATTTGTCGGACACTATCACTGTGTTGCAACGGGGCGCTGTGCTGGCAGAAGGCCCGTATGAGGAAGTGTCGCGCAATCCGCAAGTCCTCGAAGCTTACGTGGGGTCTGCCGATGTGTAACTATTCAATACATGAGCATCGTGCCTTCACGAACGCCCTCACCCCCAGCCCCTCTCCCGCGCGCGGGAGAGGGGAGAGTTGCTGAATGGTTACGACGATGTCCACTAGCGGCAACGAACTTTTGCGCATATCGGCACTGCACGCTTTTTATGGCGAGTCCCATATATTGCACGGCATCGACTTCACCGTTTATCAAGGCGAGCTGGTAACGCTGTTGGGACGCAACGGCGCAGGACGGACCACTACATTGAAATCGATTGTGGGACTGGTAGGGAAACGCACCGGTTCTATCATGGTCAATGGCCGCGAAACCGTTAACATGCCGACGCATCACATCGCCCATCTTGGTATTGGTTATTGCCCCGAAGAGCGAGGAATATTCGCCAGTTTGTCGTGCGAAGAGAATTTGTTATTGCCACCGGAAGTCAAAAGCGGCGGCATGAGCATCAAAGAAATTTACGAGATGTTTCCCAATCTGCAAGAGCGCCGGCATAGTCCCGGTATGCGCTTGTCCGGCGGTGAGCAACAGATGCTAGCCATGGCGCGCATATTGCGCACCGGTGCGCAGATATTGCTGCTGGATGAGATCACGGAAGGATTAGCGCCTGTCATTGTGCAGTCCATCGGCCGAGTCATTCATCAATTGAAGGAACGCGGATATACCATCGTGTTAGTGGAACAGAACTTTCGCTTCGCCGCGCCGCTGGCGGATCGCCACTATATTTTGGAGCATGGAAAAATTGTGATGACGGTTGATAAAGGTGAATTGCAAGCGAAGACAGAAGCAATGCAGCAATACTTAGGTGTTTAGAGCGTCTAACAAAATGACTCTGGCATTGTTGCGTCTCCTACTTGTACTGTCTGCGTCGACGCGCCTAGCCAGAATCATTTTGTTAGACGCTCTTAGGGATTCTCGACAATAAACAACCATTACGATAAGCACACTTGTATTCACTAACAATATTTTTTATGGAGACGGAAACATGAAACGCAAACTAATGTGTGCCCTCATGAGCGCAGCGCTAATTTCCATGAACATTGCTCCTGCGATGGCGCAGGAAAAGATTTCCGATGGCGTAGTGAAGATTGGTGTGCTCACTGACTTGTCGGGCCTCTACTCGGATCTTGCCGGTAACGGGTCAGTCATCGCGGCGCAAATGGCTATCGATGATTTCAAAGCAGCCGAGAAGCCCAGTTTTAAAATCGAACTAGTCTCCGCAGATCATCAAAACAAAGGCGACATTTCCGCAAACAAAGCGAGAGAATGGTTCGATACGCAACATGTGGATGTCATCGCCGATTTAGTTACCACATCGACCGCTTTGGCTGTGATGAAAATAGCGAAGGACAAAAACAAAATCACTCTGGTGTCCGGCGCCGGTTCTACCCGCATCACCAATGAAGACTGCACCGATACCAACGTCCACTGGGCTTACGACACGTTCGCGTTAGCCACCGGTACCGGCAAAACTTTGGTGAAGCAGGGCGGCGATACGTGGTTTTTCTTAACGGCTGATTATGCATTCGGCCAATCGCTGGAAGCCGATACATCCAAAGTTGTCACCGAGAATGGCGGCAAAGTTTTAGGTTCTGTGCGTCATCCATTCCCCGGTACCGATTTCTCGTCCTTCTTGTTGAAGGCGCAATCATCGGGCGCCAAGGTTATCGGTCTCGCCAATGCGGGTACCGACACCACCAATTCAATCAAACAAGCAGCCGAGTTCGGCATTACGCCTAAACAAACATTGGCTGGTTTACTGATGTTCATTACCGATGTGCATAGCCTTGGATTGAAAGTGGCGCAAGGCATGTATCTCACCGAAGGGTTCTATTGGGATTACAACGACGAAACGCGGGCGTGGTCGAAGCGCTTCTTCGAAAAGCATAAGAAAATGCCGACCATGGTGCATGCCGGTGTTTACTCATCCGTCATGCATTACTTAAAAGCGGTGAAGGCAGCGGGAACCGATGCTACCGCGACCGTTATGGCGCAAATGAAAAAGATGCCGGTCAACGACTTCTTCGCTAAAAACGGCAAGATTCGCGACGATGGACGCATGGTGCATGACATGTATGTGATGCAAGTGAAGAAACCGGCCGAGTCGAAATATGCTTGGGATTACTACAATGTCAAACAAGTGATTCCTGGCGATCAGGCTTATCAATCGCTGGCTGCGAGCCGTTGTTCGTTGGTGAAGAAGTAATTAGTATTTTCGCCTGGATTTAACCGTTTGCCCTCTCACTCGATCCCTATGCTTGAGAGAGGGCGACGGGAGAGATCGCAGCCGCATAATCGCGGCTCGAATTGAGCCTATGAATCGAATGGGCTCCTTCCTCTTGAAGGGGAGGGAATCCTAAACCACGGTTCATAGCTAGGGAAGAAACACTTATCGAGGAAGCATGACCGAAGTTTTTGGTGTTCCCATTCAAGCCTTATTCAGCCAATTGCTCGTCGGCCTCATCAACGGCTCGTTTTATGCCGTCTTGAGTTTGGGCCTCGCAATCATTTTCGGCCTATTGAACATCATCAACTTCGCTCACGGCGCTCAATACATGATGGGCGCTTTTTTCGCTTGGCTCGGATTGAATTACTTCGGTGTTAATTATTGGCTCGCGCTGATACTGGCGCCGCTTTTAGTCGCTATTGTCGGCATTGTTATAGAACGCTTGATGTTGCGGCGCTTGTATCGATTGGATCACTTATACGGCTTGCTGCTGACCTTCGGCTTGGCCCTCATCATCGAGGGGATGTTCCGTTATTTCTATGGCGTCTCAGGACAGGTTTACGATATTCCTGAAGTATTGTCCGGCGGCATCAATTTGGGTTTCATGTTCTTACCCAAATATCGAGCATGGGTGATTTTTGCCGCGTTATCGGTTTGTTTCTTCACTTGGTTTGTTATTGAACGAACCAAGCTCGGCATGTATCTGCGCGCCGGTACGGAAAACCCGCAATTGCTGCAAGCATTCGGCGTCAATGTACCTTTACTCATCACATTGGCGTACGGCTATGGCGTCGCATTGGCGGCATTTGCCGGCGTATTGGCGTCGCCTATTTTTTCCGTCAATCCGATCATGGGCTCCAATTTAATCATCAGCGTATTCGCCGTGGTGGTCATCGGCGGTATGGGCTCCATACTCGGATCGATCGTGACCGGTCTCGGTTTAGGTTTGATCGAGGGGCTGACTAAGGTTTATTACCCTGAAGCGTCGGCTGTGGTGGTGTTCGTCATCATGGCCTTGGTATTGCTGGTGCGTCCCGCAGGCTTATTCGGTAAAGAGAAATAATGAATAAAAATGTTCTGGTCATGATTGCGTTGATCGCATTTCTCGCCATCGCCCCATTCACCGGCATATATCCCATTTTTTTAATGAAGCTCATGTGCTTCGCATTATTCGCCTGTGCTTTCAACTTGCTGCTCGGCTACACGGGACTCTTATCGTTCGGACATGCGGCATTCTTCGGTAGTGCAGGGTACATCTGCGGTCACGTGGTGAAGGTCATGGGCTTCACGCCCGAAGTGGGTATTCTCGCTGGCACCTTAAGCGCCGGTGCGCTGGGCTTCGTGTTCGGTAGTTTAGCCATTCGCCGCGCCGGCATTTATTTCGCAATGATTACATTGGCGTTGGCACAAATGGTGTTCTTCCTTTGCTTGCAATTGCCTTTTACCGGCGGCGAAGATGGCCTGCAAGGCGTGCCGCGTGGGCGTTTGTTCGGCGTTGTCGATTTGTCCCAATGGGAGAACATGTATTGTTTGGTACTGGCCATATTCGCCATCGGCTTATGGATCATCTATCGCGCCGTGTATTCGCCTTTCGGCCAAGTGCTCAAAGCCATACGCGAAAACGAGCCGCGCGCCATATCGCTGGGTTACGATGTGGATCGATTCAAATTGCTGGCGTTTGTTTTATCGGCCACCTTATCCGGTTTGGCGGGCGCTACTAAAACGCTGGTATTTCAATTGGCATCGTTGACCGATGTTCATTGGCATATGTCCGGCGAAGTCGTATTGATGACATTGCTCGGTGGCCTCGGCACCGTGTTCGGCCCCGTCGTGGGCGCCGCGATAGTTGTCGGATTACAGAACTACGCCGCTGATTTGGGCGAGTGGGTGACGGTGATTACCGGTGTGATTTTCGTGATCTGCGTATTGCTTTTCCGTCGTGGTATTGTCGGCGAGATACAGGCCGCATTTAGACGGCTCGCGTTTAACCGCCAGTAAAAAAGCGGATACAATCCGCAACCATAAGTACCTTTTCCTCCTCATTATCGAGATAGCTCTATGAAAGCTTTAGTAGCCGTGAAGCGCGTGGTGGACTTCAACGTCAAGGTTCGCGTGAAAGCGGATCAAAGCGGTGTCGAAACCGCCAACGTCAAAATGTCTATGAATCCCTTTGACGAGATCGCTGTCGAAGAAGCCGTCAAGCTCAAAGAAGCCGGCGTAGTGACCGAAATCGTCGCCGTATCGATGGGCCTGACGGCGTGCCAGGAAACCTTGCGTACTGCGCTCGCCGTAGGTGCGGACCGCGCTATCCTGGTGGAGACCGATGTCGAATTGCAGCCGCTCGCTGTCGCTAAATTGTTGAAAGCCGTTGCCGACCGCGAATCGCCGCAGATCATCATTCTGGGTAAACAGGCCATCGACGACGATGCCAATCAAACGGGGCAGATGCTCGCAGCGCTGCTCAATCGTCCGCAAGCGACGTTCGCATCCAAGATCGTTATCAATGGCCAAGAAGCGCAGGTCACTCGTGAAGTAGATGGCGGTTTGGAAACTATCGCCATTCCGCTGCCTGCCGTGATCACGACCGATCTTCGGCTTAATACACCGCGTTATGCCACGTTGCCCAATATTATGAAGGCGAAGAAGAAACAGCTCGATGTGCTGAAGCCCGAAGAGTTAAACGTGGATGTGACGCCGCGACTGAAGACATTGAAGGTAACCGAGCCATCGAAGCGTAAAGGCGGCGTCATCGTGCCCGATGTCAAAGCGCTGGTAGACAAGTTGCGCAACGAAGCGAAAGTAATCTAATAGGACTTACGCAAAACCGCCCCAATGGTGTTGCACCTCCTTGCCGTACTACTTTTTGTACTGTCTGCGTCGGTGCGCCTTGCTGGGACAATTTTGCGGAAGTCCTGATCTAAGAAAAAAGGTAACAAGCCATGCCCATTCTCGTTATTGCCGAACATAGCAATCAAGCCCTGAAGAAAGCCACTTTGCACGCGGTAACCGCCGCGAAAAAAATGGGCGATGAAGTTCATATTCTGGTTGCCGGTCATCAATGCGCCGATGCAGTACAAGCGGCAGCCAAAGTAGCCGGCGTCGCCAAAGTGCTCGCGGCGGATGCCCAAGCTTATGCGTCGTCGTTGCCGGAAAATCTTGCCGCTCTCGTGGTATCTATCGCGAAGTCCTATAGCCACATCGTTACCGCGGCGACTGCCGTCGGTAAGAACTTCATGCCTCGCGTTGCCGCTTTACTCGATGTGGCGCAAATTTCAGAAATCGTTTCCGTCGAATCGCCCGATACGTTCGTGCGTCCTATCTATGCCGGTAATGCGATGGCGACTGTGCAATCGACCGATGCCATCAAAGTAATCACCGTGCGGGCCACCGGCTTCGATGCGGCGGCTGCGGAAGGTGGAAGCGCTTCTGTTGAGAATATTCAAGCATTGGCCGATAGCGGTCTTGCAAAATTTGTAGGTCAGGAACTGACAAAATCCGATAGGCCTGAATTGACCGCGGCGCGAGTGGTTATTTCCGGTGGCCGTGGCATGGGCAGCGGCGAAAATTTCAAATTGTTGGACCCTCTTGCCGATAAGCTCGGCGCCGCCATCGGCGCATCGCGAGCCGCCGTCGATTCCGGTTTCGTGCCGAATGATTATCAAGTGGGACAGACCGGTAAAGTGGTTGCGCCGGAGCTGTATATCGCCGTGGGAATTTCCGGCGCGATACAACACTTGGCGGGTATGAAAGACAGCAAGGTCATCGTTGCCATCAACAAAGATGCGGAAGCACCGATTTTTCAAGTGGCGGATTATGGTGTCGTCGCCGATTTGTTCGAGGCAGTGCCGGCATTGGCGAAGGAACTTGGGGCGGGGTGATATTAATTCCCTCTTCATAATGTTAATTCCCTTCTCCCGCCTGCGGGAGAAGGGAGAACAAAGCATTCTCAATGAATGAGATGGAGTAATCATGGCAACCTACAACGCTCCCTTGAAAGACATGTATTTCTTGCTACACGAGGTTGTCGGTCTTGATCGCGTCGCCCATCTCCCCGGTTGTGAGGAAGCAACGTACGACGTAGTCAATGCGGTGTTGGAAGAATGCGCCAAGTTCAGTCGTGATGTATTAGCGCCGATTAACCATGCCGGCGATGTCGAAGGTGCGCAATGGCACGATGGCAATGTCGTTACCGCGCCTGGATTCAAACAAGCCTATAAGCAATTCGCCGACGCAGGCTGGACATCCATCGGCGCCGATCCCGAGTACGGCGGGCAAGGCATGCCGGAGTTGGTATCCACGCCGGTAAAAGAAATGATCGGCTCCGCTAATCTATCTTTCTCGCTGTGCCCGATGCTTACGCAAGGCGCGATCGAAGCCATTCATCTTGTTGGGACCGACGCTCAAAAACGCAAATTTTTGCCGAAGCTAGTGTCTGGCGAGTGGACCGGCACGATGAATCTCACCGAACCTCAAGCGGGATCTGATTTGGCGGCCATTCGCACTAAGGCTGTTCCTGAAGACGATCATTATCGTCTTTACGGCCAAAAGATTTTCATTACCTTCGGCGAACACGATTGCACCGACAACATCATTCATATGGTGCTTGCCCGCACGCCGACTGCGCCCGAAGGCGTAAAAGGTATTTCGATGTTCATCGTGCCGAAGTTCTTAGTGAATGATGACGGCTCCATCGGTGAACGCAATGATGTGCGTTGTGTTTCTATCGAACATAAATTGGGTATACACGCTAGTCCCACCTGTGTGTTGCAGTATGGCGATAAGACCGGCGCTATCGGCTATTTAATCGGCGAAGAGAATCGCGGTCTGGAGTATATGTTCATCATGATGAACCTCGCCAGATTCGCTGTTGGACTGGAAGGTTTATCCATTGCCGAAGCCGCTTATCAGCATGCGCTTGCCTATGCGAAGGAACGTATTCAAGGAACCGAATTCGGCAAACGCGGTGGTCAGCGTGTGCCCATCGTTAAGCATCCCGATGTAAAACGTATGCTGCTTTGTATGAAAGCGCAAACCGAAGCGATGCGCGCTGTCGCTTATTATTGCGCTGCTTGTTTGGATAACGGTGCGCGTCATTCCGATGAGGATGTGAAGCGTCGCGAGCAATCGCGTGCGGAGCTTATGATTCCGATCGTGAAAGGCTGGAGCACTGAAATCGGCCAGGAAGTGACATCCATCGGTGTGCAGGTTCATGGCGGCATGGGTTTCATCGAAGAAACCGGTGCTGCGCAGTTTTACCGCGATGCGCGTATTACGACCATTTACGAAGGCACGACCGGCATTCAAGCCAATGATTTGATCGGCCGAAAACTAGGTCGTGATGGTGGTGCGGCAATGGATGTATTGATTGCCGATATGCAAGCGACGGTCGTTGAATTGAACGCCAGTGCGGATAACGATTGCCGCGCAATAGGTTCTATTCTCGACAAGGCGATAAAGTCCTTGTCGGATACGACGCAATGGACGCTAGAGGCATTCAAGCGCAATCCCGTCGAAGCGGCGGCGGGTGCTGTGCCATATCTGATGCTGTTCGGTACGGTAGCGGGTGCATGGATGATGGGTGAGTCGGCAATCGTCGCGGCTAAACACGTCGCCGACGGTAATGGCGATCGAACTTTCTATCAAGGAAAATTAAAGACTGCGCGATTTTATGCCGATCACATTTTGCCGCGCGTTTTTTCTTATGCGCATACGGTTACGCAAGGCGCGGACAGCTTGCTCGGCTTCGATGATGCGACGTTATAGATATGAAGTTCGCTTTTAGCGAGCATAACAAAATGCGGTTGATGGCATTGTTGTTTGCTACATTAAAAAACTCACTGTTTTGACTGCGATAAGGAGATAGTATTCTTGGATTGCGCCGTAATGCGGCTAATTCAGGCTATATCTAAAGGAGCATCGTACATGATCTCTAATCAGGCAGAATACGACGCAGCGTTTAGTAATTTAGAAAAAGCATTAGAACCTCCCGGTAATGATTTCTTATCCTCGCCTCAAAAATATCAAGATATTTTTGAGAAAGATATGGTTCCTTTTTTGGCAAGAACGTTTATGGAACGCGAGGTCGATGAGGAATTCCAGAAGTGGAGCGATCTCGTTCAATTAATACCTAAATTAAAAATAATTGGCGATTCTGGTAATGCTGATGTTGCAAAGCAACTTGGCAGGAGTATCGCTATGGCTGTTACAAGTAATTTTGAAGACCTTGTTGAAGTCTTCGCAACTAGTCAACCTTCTTCTAACAAATTGCATAGTATGCTGACCGATCTGCAAGAGGTTGCGTTTTATGTCGATCAGCCCAATAGCATCCGCTTTTTCACCGGCGTGCTGGATGTTATGCAGGAGCATGCCAGCGATTTCGCAAGAATCCCTCAGCACGGACATTATGCTTGGTTCAGTGGCAAGAGCCATGAAGGAATACAAACGACGGAAATTCCGTTGGAAGGGCTTGTTAACGCCGCAAAATTCTTACACCTTCATCCGAAAGGTAAGCTTTCTTTATGGACCGACGATGTCAATTCGGTAAAAGAGGCCATACATGCTGTTATTAGTAATAGGACTTATACGGCGGACTCGAAAGAAGAGCACAAATTAGAAACGATTCGGGAATTAGCAAAAGATGCAGGGATGTCTTTATTGGAACTTAAGGCTGCGTTAACGAAGGTGGAGGTTAGACCGTGGCAGGATGTAACCAAAGACTGGAAAGAATTCCCAAATAATAAAAAGGTTATTCTCGAATCAGCCATTAATAACGAAATAAATGGCGGTGCTCCGCTTCGTTTTCCCGCTAGCGGGAAAGATTTGCTTATAGTTGCTGCGATTGCAAAGGAAGGTGGCATAGGTTTTCAGCTTAACCGTGCATGCAAAAGGCAATTAAATATTTTTGACCCCTTTGGTTTTCAATATATTGCAACTGAAAGGGATCAAGAAAAGAAACCTGTTCCGTTTGCGCGATTTGAACTGACTCCCCAAATTATGGCAGCGACAAAAAATTCTCGCGCTGCTTTAAGAAGCCTGGAGCGGATGGTCGAGTTTCTTGAGAGCCCAGCGCAAGGTGAAGATGATGGAGTCCAAATAAGATTCGCTAAGAAGAGGGGTTCGAAAGAAGAAATGATGATGGGGCGAAGCGCTGATAATTCCAGATACGTTTTGTCGTACCAACTAACGGAAGAGCCCGCTCATGCAATGGAGGAAATATATGGTCCTCGCTGTTATGAGCGCTTTACCCCATACATAAATCAGCTGCTTCATTTAGTTCGTGATCAAGCATTTTCCGGCATTCAGCCCGCAAAATTTGCAGGATTAAACATCGATCCCGATCTAACTCGAGGTGGATCAGATCCTGGAAATTCCACAGACCGTAACTTATCTGAGATTCCATACGACTATAAACAGACCTATGATCCTTTGGGTATTTATGCGGAAAAAGCAGGACGTGTTAAAAGTGGGATATCTTTTAGAGATATGATTGGCAGTTTAAGAGACTTCAAGCGGGCTTTCAAAAAAACGCATAAGTCTAGTTCTGCTGAAGCCGGTAGCTCATCGGTCGATTATGATTTTACGAAGCAGCAAAAAGACGCGCTTAAAGTTAAATACCCAAATGAAGAACCACCACAAAAGCCAATAGTTGCCACCAACAAAACAAAAATTAATGGCGGTAACGCTATCGGTAGAAATGCAGAAGGCGCTTACCTTTTCCGAATTCCTAAAGCGGGAAAAATGGAGCTCGTGCTCGTGAGCAGGGAATTAATGATGGGAAGAGAATATCGAATGGACGAGAGAGCAACCTTTCAAGCGGGAACGGAAATGAGTCAGAGTGAAAGAAAGAAGAGGGCGCAATCCTTCGGAGGAAGAGGTTCTATCGGAGGTGGCTCTCATCATTAATTAATTGTCTGATTTCGTTTTCCATCGTCCAATTTTAATTGAAATGATGTCTGTAAATCACACAAGTTAATTCAGCACATGGTAACAATTTGCTATTCATCTTTTAGTTTGTGCTGAAATTCGACTAAACCTTTATTTCCGAGACGGCGATCGATTTCGCGCTGCTAATTCGTTCTTGTCGTAGCTCTCCATGCCTTTGGCGAGAGCCTTCTCTCGCAAAGCCGCTATCTTATTTTGGTCTACAGGCGGAACATCAATAGTGGCATGTTGCCGGTGTTTAATCTGATCGAGAATGACGCTGAGTGAACCCACGCCGGCGAATGCTTGCAAGCGCCCGATCGTTACTTCGACCACTTCCCGTTTTTTTGGATCTTTATCGACCATATCCGCATCTATGCGGTATAGCACCGTGCCTCTCGCCGTCAAATGAAAAGGAATGCCTTTAATTAGCGTCCGATCATTCGCCGGCGCTTCCTCGCATCGAACATCTTTCCGATCCTTGAATTCATGCTCGATTGCCGAATGATCCCCGGCCGACAAATCGCCTGACGCCGTCATTTGCATCGCGGCCGACGGATTCGCTTCATAAGCAGCCGCGTTGCGCTTAGCTTCTTGGTAATGATCGATATGGCCTGTCAGCGCTCGAGCCAAGAAACGAACCGCTCCATTGGGGTTATCGATCCGTGCCTGGATGTCTTTTTCGTCGCCGCGCCCCAGCGTCTTCAGCCTTGCCAGCGTAATTTCATACAGCAGTGGCGGATCGCTGAGCTTGCGAGGATCGGCTTCGCTGAATTGATGGTAGATAACTGTACCTCTATCCGTAATGAGCAGCGGCTTGGCGTGAATCAATGTATCCACATGGTTCGGTACCGGTGTCGTGAGAATGTCTTTGCCGAAGCGCCGACGAATGAAATCAAGGTTGTCTTTAGACAAGTCACCTTGGATCGACATGTCTTCCGAGATCGTTAGCGTAGAAGCGGTAGATGACCGCCGGCTCGAATGTGTTTGGCCTTCTGGCGTTTCTTTGTTAGCTTCAATTTCTTGCAGAGAGATTACATTTGTTCCCTTTTTTTCGGGCTTTGCGCCGATAGATGACGAGGCCTCGTCAGATTTTTTGCTGCTTGTCGGGACTAGCGCTCTGTCAACTCCAAGCGCATAACCGTCAAGTGTCTTTAAGCGTTTTTCAGTAGCATCCATTTGGATCAGGTGTTTTATTTCAGCCGGATCAGACAATAGAGCCGCTGCTTCTGGTATATCTTCTAATTGATCTTTTCCATATCGCGCAAAGAACGACACTGCATTTTTTGCCCAGGCGGCTTCTTCTTCACCCGGGAAAACCGTATTGAATTGGATTTCCGCTTCTACTTTCTCCGAAACAGACCCAGCCGCTTTGTTCATATAGTTATTAATGCTGGTCAAGGCAGTTTCGAGGAGTGCTCCCTTCTTAGACGTTGGCAATTTCGCTTGCCAGCTCTTAATAACGGTATTTAAGTTATCGTGCTGATCGAGAATATTTGCCCAATCATGGCTTACGGTTGCCAACTGTGAAATTTCCGTTTCGCTAAGTGCCGCTTTCGATTGAGCTGCCCGTTTAGCATGTAGCACCTTTTCATTGCCGCTCGCAGCAAGAAACATCTTATAGTCCTCAACAAATTCGATGACTTTAGATATTTTTTTCTGTTCTTCAAGCTGCTTTGTTAAATCACGTTGCGCCTTTGCGCCGACAATCTGGTTTTGTTTTAGTTGTCTCAGTTTCTTGCGGGCCCGATTGATTTCCTTCTGTTCTTTTCTTAATCCGGCCGCAACGCTCGTCTTGATCTCATCCAAGGTTCCCGGCAAGGCTTCGTCCGGATGGCGGGCATGATATAGCCTTATAACATCGAGCATCTTCGCGTCTTGTTCTGGAATTTTGAGTTGCTCCATTTTTGTATCGAATGCTCGTTTTGGAAGATCTATGATCCCTTTGCTGTCCCTACTTTTCCTGTCAGGCATTGCTCTTGAATGGTTGGGATATGCCTTGTCTTTCTTGAGCAGCTCGATCAATGCTTGCTCTTGCTTTTTCGTCTTATTTTCGAAAGGTCTTTCCAAGGTTATTAAGGCAGCCCTTCCCATCTGCTCCGATGATTTTTCGTTAACGTGGTCTAAAACGTTATCCACAATTTCCTCGGAAGCCTGCACTGCGAGTACCGATCTAGTCTCCGTAAGTCTTGGAAATGCCGCCATCGCCCAATCCTGGGCTTCATCGAACGTCTTAAAATTCGATGGAGCGGCATTTGAATACAAAATCACAATATTTCTCATTTCAAGCAAGAAATCTTTTGTTTCTTTAGCGGCGCTGACCTGTTGTATCGTGGATGAAATAAGCAGATCACGTTCAAATACATTTTTCTTCTGTTGAGTTATAGCGATGATATTATTGAGTGCGTTCAAACATGCGGCGTGGTCCTCTTTTCTAATACCACCTTCTAGAATCGTTTCTGTATTTTTCGTTTTGCTCTCGGTCGAGGCACTGAGCACTCCCGTGAGCCCCATTGCTGTCTCTAAAACCGAAATAACGTGTTTTGCCTTTTTATGGTTTCTAACATATTCGTTCCATTCCGTATGTCCCCACAGTAAATTCTTAAGGGGGGTGATGTCCGAGACATATGGGGCATTGATGATTTCTGCAGCGCGTAGTAATCGTTCATCATCGTTTACTGCTCTTACAAACATTAGAAACTTATCAGTAGTAATTTTCTTAATAGGAGCTAAAAGATCTTTTATTTGAGCAATCGCTTCGCTACCTAAATCAATTGCTGTTTTTTTATCCTTGATAACCTCTTGCTGGTCTAGAATCTTCTGGTATACATCGCCGATGGTTAAATCGCTTGCACTGAATAAAGCATAAAAACTGAACTCCGTCATGGTAGAAACCTGATCTTTTACTTCTTCGGAAATATCGGGGGAGTCGGCGACATCAGAGATCTTTTTGTTGGCATATGTGCCAGTTGCCAGCTTCTGCAATGCTTTAATTTGAGAGTCAATTTCCCCTGCTACTTTTGATCTTGTTTTCTTTTTAGTGCTTTCATCCAATGCCCATTCGTTATGGTATGAAACCTCCTCTGCAACAGAATTAATATTGAGATTTCCCCTCGTGGCATTTATCTGCTCAGCCAATTCATGGAGTTCATCGGGAGATGCGTTTTGAAACTTTTTAAGCAGTGGGGTTAATTCGCTCGCCGCGTTTAGGAGTCTTAAAGTCTTTATTAAGGTTCTAGTGAAATTTTCCTTGGTTAATACGTCCTGCAGCTCCATATGAGCTTGTATATGTTCGGATATGGCGACAGAGTTTTTTGGCAATTGCATTAAACCCGTTACTAACTTCGGATACCTTTCGTAAAATTCGTCTACGTATATCGCCCATTCTTCTGCATCCTCGACAGCATCTTCTAATTTACTTTCCAAATATTTCTTGGCAGACGCCTTTTCTGCTTCCGTTCCTTGCCGTAATTTTGCAGCTTCGAGAATCGCAGGCACGCATTTATCGTATTCGGCGAGATCTTGTCCGTCTTCGCCTAATCCTCTGGCCAGTGCAATTTCCACGTCTTCTTTCTCATCTGTCAATACAGTATGACTGTTAAGCATCTTGTCCCAGTCATCTACCATGACGAGTAACCCCGTTAACGATTCGTCGCTAAGGTCGGGCCTCGTATTCCATGCGTTGACGGCGAGTGGAAGCCGCTCACTTAGAGGCAGATCGCTGTCTAGATACAGATTGTATATGTCGACGAATGGAGCGACTTCTTTGTCGACTTCAAGATCGTAATCGTCAAGTGCTTTTAAGCGCTTTCCGGTGGCATCCATTTGGATCAGGTTTCTTATTTCAGCCGGATCAGACAATAGAGCCGCTGCTTCTTGTATATTTTCTAATTGATTTCTTCCATATTGCGCAAAGAATGACACCACATTTTTTGCCCAGGTGGCTTCTTCTTCATGCGGGAAGTCCGCATTGAATTGAGCTTCCGCTTCTGCTTTCTCCGAAACAGACCCAGCCGCTTTGTTCATATAGTTATTAATACTGGTCAAGGCAGTTTCGAGGAATGCTCCCTTCTTAGCCGTTGACAATTTCGCTTGCCAGCTCTTAATAACGGTATTTAAGTTATCGTGCTGATCGAGAATATTTGCCCAATCATGGCTTATGGTTGCCAACTGTGAAATTTCCGTTTCGCTAAGTACCGCTTTCGATTGAGCGGCCCGTTTGCCATGTAGCATTTTCTCGTTGCCCTTCGCAGCCAGAAACGCTTTATAGTCCTGCACAAATTGCTCTAGTTCGGGTGTTTGCTGTATTGGCTGTGCTTGCTCGGATATTTCTGCTTTTGATCCTTGTATCCACCACCCCAGTTTCTCGCGTGCTCGATCAATTTCCTTTTGTTCTTTTCGTAATCCATCCGCGACGTTTGTCTTAATCTTATCCAAGGTATCCGGCAACGCTTCATCCGGATGGCGGGCATAATATAGCCTTATAACATCCAGCATCTTCGTATCTTGTTCTGGAATCTTGAACTGCCCCATTTTTGTATCGAATGCTCGTTTGGGCAGATCAATGATTCCTTTACCGTCGCTGCTTGTCTTGTCAGGCATCGCCCTGGAATTTTTGGGATATGTCTTGTCTTTCTCGAGTAGATCGACCAGTGCTTTCTCGTGCTCTTTCGTCTCATCCTCGAAACGTTTTTCCAAGATCGCTAAAGCGTTGACTCGTATTTTTGTTGTCTTTTCTTTCTGAACCCATTGCATGACACCGGTACAGATGTTTGCAGTGTATGTTGGTAACACTCCCTCTTGTGTTGCACCAGACGCCTTTATCACCCATAACTGAGCCTCATCAAACGAGCTGAAAGGCGTGGGTATATCAGGAGAAACCTCAAAAGCGTGTTTAATGACAACGTCTTTCGCCAGAAACAAAAAATCCTTTGTCTCTTGAGGAAGGTCGGTCTGTTTTGTTATTACTGAAGCTAAAACTTCCGAAAGTGTGGACCTGGCACCGGCGAGGGTAACTTCGGCGTTTGTGTTAGCCTGAAAGGCGAACCAGGTAATCAATTCCGAACATTTATCCTGATCCTGTGGCCTGATCTGCTTTTTTATGGTCTCCGCATCGCTCTCGGCTAAGCCATTTTGCTTAACGTGGGCTATCCATCTGGGATGTTCTAAAAGCATTGCCAGAACGGTTTCCCCGTCCGAGGCAAGCGGATCGTTGATAATGGCCGCCGCAGCTATTGACCGTTCGCTATTATTCGTCGCATGTACATAAGCAAATACATTATCAATGAAAATCTTTTTGAATGGATCCAAGATGCTTCGAATCTGATTCTTCTTTTCCCAATCTAAGCGCGCGTTGATAAGGAGAGGGAGATAATCTTTTGTCTTTTCTTGAACATGCTGCCACATACTTTGAATAGTCAATGTCTCCAAGTCGATGTTTGGTGTAAGTTTGGGAATTAAACCCGCAATGGGCAAAACCACGCTGCTTATAGCCCCAGGAATACCGGATGTATTGCCGAGATCCAAAACACGAGTATCTGCGTATAAAGGCGATAGCTTCTTCAACGCTTCGATACCGACTTCGAACATCCTTTTCGCATCTACGGTTACTTTACGAGTCGTTTCTTTATCCAAAGGCCAATCGTTGCCATTGAATATCGGGTCGGCAATAGAATCAACAGAAAAATCCCTACGAGCCGCAATTATTTTTTCGGCTAATTCACGCTGAGCGTGGGAAGAGGCTTTCTGAAATTGATGAAGTAAAGGAGTTAACTCAGCGGCTGCTTTCATAATTTGCAAGCCATCCAACAATGTCTTAGTGTGGTCTTGCCTGATTATTACTTCCTGCTTATCGGCATGATCCAATATATGTTTCGATACCGAAATCGAATCTTTTTGAGAAACACTTAAAACGCTTTCATATAAAAGCGGGTATGCGTTATAGAAGTCGCTGACTCGGGCTGCCCACATGCGTTCTTGCTCGGAGGCACCTTTCAAACCATTGTTCCAATATTGATCGACTGATTCCTTTTCGGCTATCGTTCCCCGCCGCAACCTTAATTCTTCAAAGACCACTTGTAAGCATTTGTCGTAACCGGCGGTGCTTTCTCCTGCTTTCTTTAGCTGTTCTGGAATAGACAGACTAGCTTTCCATGCATCAATCTTTTCTTGTAACCTTGGGTCGCGTTTAATTATCTGCTCCCAATCGCCCATCGTAACGAGTAATTTAGCTAGCAGTTCATCGTCGAGGTCAGGCTTCTTATCGCTTACCTGGTTTGCCAATAAAAGTTTTTTAGGTTTTTCTGGCTCCTCGTCGTACTGTTGATAAGCACTGATGAATGAAGCCATTTTTTTGTTGACACTGTTTACATAATCATCAAGTTCTTTCAAGCGCTTTGCGGTAACGCTTGATCGAATCATCCGTTCCATTGCGTTTGGATCGGACAATAGGCTCACTGCGTGTTGTGTATTTTTCAAACGATCTTTCCCGTACTGCTCGAAAAATGACACTACATTCCTTGCCCAGTTCGCTTCTTTTTCATCCGGGAAATTTGCATTGAATTGAGCCTCTGCTTCTGCATTCCCCACGGCAGAGCCAGTGGTATTTTTTATGTAGCTATCAATTGCCGCCAAAGCAGTTTCAAGGACATCTTTCTTTTTTGCAGTGGATAATTTTTCTCGCCAACTTTCTATAATTTCATTCAGCTTGTCGTGTTTATTGAGAATGTCGACCCATTCATCATTCTCGGTTGCCAACTGAAGAAGTTTCGCGTCCTCCTTCAACGCTTCTTTCGATTGAGCTGCCCATTTGCCCTGCAGCATCTTCTCATTGCCATCTGCGGCAAGAAACGCTTTATAGTCCGCTATAAATATTTCGGATGCAGAGCGCTTCCGTTTTTTTTCAGCTATTTGTATAGCATTGTCATGTGCCGGCGAGAGCGGTCGCTTTTTATCGCTTTTATCTATATAGCCCGGAATAATGGGCGAGGGATGTTCGGTATCACTGCCTTCGTTGAAAACTTCATTCAAGTGCACTTCGGTCCATTGCCGGATGTCATTCCATTTTCTATATTGGTCTATTACATGTTGCCGTGCTGCTGAAAGGCTTATTCTTATACTGTTAGTTAGCTCTTTGGGATTATGAAAAAAATAGTTCTTTATATGATTTATCCCGTCGAACTCCGGATTCTTAGCAAACTTTTCATCCCACCAATTTAATACATCTTTTGTTGGGCCGTTCTGCATAAATACGATAACCGCCGCTATGCCGTCCTCGCGAATTTCCGGATTTTCGAATTCTTTTTTCAAGGCTGACAAACCAACCGTAGCCAGCTCCATGGCCGCTTTTACCTTTGGAACGCCCATAAGAAAAGCGACCCATCGCTTATCGTATGTAAGCGATTCATAAAAACTGTCTTTTTCGGCAACTGACTGGTGGGGAGATAACGCGAGCCCGAGAAATAGGCGACGGATATCTTCGTCGCCTATTACGAAAGTATCAATGACTTGATTGACGAGCGGCCCAGTGATGGATTGTGCCATCGAGGCCCAATACGCGGTGCCGGCGTGTTGTATCAAGTAAGGATAAATGAGGGATTTTCTTTCCTGTAGGTTTTGGTCTTTTATTCCTTTATGCGTATGTTGGCGCATGGCATCTAGCGTCTTTAAAGGCTTTTCTTTCGAGTTCTTAAAGAAACTCATTACTTGTTCCATGCGCATCTTGTCTTCCCCAGTAAGTCCCTCTAGTACTTTGGGCCGGGTTCTTTCATTGGGATTTTTCAGATAATTTCGGAGTCTTGGATGATAGAATTTATTGGCTCTATCAGCCGTCATGGTGAAGCTCTTGCTCAATAAAGAAACGGTGGTTTCAGCATTCATATATGCAACCGTGATCTCTATCTCATCCGGATTATTTTCTAGATGATTATTCCAAGTTCCCGTCTCTGCGAGCTTCTCGGCAAGCCATTGGATACCTTCGTCGCGACCATCTTCGAATGCGGATTCAAGGATGGGTATCAGTTCTTCGCGTTTATGCGGGTCTGCTTCTACGCTACTAGCCATTTCTCCAATGAGGCGTTTGCGGTAAGCGTCTCTTGCCTGCATGTGATTACTCAAATGACGTAAATACCATTCCGTATGTTGCTTGGGCGCGGGATTCCCTTCGGTGTCGAGCCCATGGATCACTTGTGCTTGCATCGCTCCCAAGGTTTCTCCTGGGGGGATATCGATAAAACGGAAAAAGTAATTGGCGATGGCAACAAGCTTTTCGTGTTCCGAATGCCCGTCGATCAACGAACCAAATTTAGAAGCGGCCTGTGATATTGCTATAGGATCACCACTGCTTAACGCGCTTTGGGCTTCCTTAATCTGAGTCGTCAATCGAACAAAAAATGCTTCATCCAGTTCTTGACTCTGCGTGTTGCCTAAGATGGCTTTCGCATCGGCGGCGCGTTGCCGAATGGCGGCCGTATAGGGCGCGGCGTTCAGGAAGTCGATCCAAATAGCCTCATCGCTGAGCAGCGTTGGTAGCACATGGTGAATGGCCTGGGGCTGCCGATCGAGTTCGCACAGCAGGTAAAAGACGGCTTCGGTGGCATTGCCCGCTTTCAACGCGTCGATCACTTTGGCGGCGGGATCGTTGGGCATATCGATGC
>Ga0157374_10001237_pt1 | contig 21821 bp, 22 predicted proteins | sample M25metaG_FD_115308 | JGI IMG/M metagenome (GOLD analysis project Ga0157374, IMG submission 115308) | Miscanthus rhizosphere microbial communities from Kellogg Biological Station, Michigan, USA - M2-5 metaG | ecosystem: Host-associated > Plants > Roots > Rhizosphere > Soil | place: USA: Michigan... | reverse complement strand
GTCGTCGGCGCGGACGCCGAGGCGCCGCAGACGCTCCACGCGGCGAAGCTCGCGCCGCCGATCGCGGTCGTGCTCGGCGGGGAAGGGCGCGGCTTGCGCCGCCTCACGCGTGACACCTGCGACGAGCTCGTCTCGATCCCGATGTCAGGCGCGGTCGCGAGCCTCAACGTCTCCGTAGCGACCGGGATCGTTCTCTTCGAGCTGCTGCGCCAGTCACCTAGATAGGGCGAGGGGCGAAGTTTCGGGCACGACGTCGTGATCGGCACGGCAGTGATCTTCGCGGCTCCGATGGCCACGCTGAGCGCCGTCAGCCGACTACGAGCCGAAGGCTTCGACTGGGATACGGACATGAGCGTGGTGCCTTTTCTCGGGATCCAGGGTGTGCCGTTCATTCGGTTCATCGCGCAGGCCGTAACCGGTCGAGACCGGCGAGGTCAAGGCGCCTCCAAGCATCGTCGTGGTCCAGAACTGGGGCGACGACGTCAAGCGGCGCGTTCCGGCGCGTTGACCGCGTCCCCGCGGCGGCGAGGCGAGCCGCCGAGCTTCCGGTTGAGCCTCCGGGCTCGAGCGAGTAAGATGCGCCACCCCCGGAACCTGACAATCGGGGTTTTGCTCCTTGCCTCACCGCGCGTCGGGAGGCTTTCAACCCAAGGGGAGTTGCTTTGAGACACTACGAAATCGTGTTTCTGGTCCACCCTGACCAGAGTGAACAAGTGCCCGCGATGCTCGAGCGGTATCGCAACCTCATCGAGGGGGCGCAGGGCAAGATTCATCGCCAGGAAGACTGGGGGCGCCGCCAACTCGCGCACTCGATCGCCAAGGTTCACAAGGCCCATTACCTGCTGCTGAACATCGAGGTCGACAAGCCGACGCTCGACGAGCTCGTCGGCGCGTTCCGCTTCAGCGACGCCGTGCTCCGCTATCTCGTGATCGCGCGCGACGAGGCGATCACGGAGCCGTCGCTGATGGCGAAGGCTCGCGAGGAAGAGGAGGCGCGCGAAGCGCAAGGCGGCTCGCGTCCGCCACGCGAGCGGCCGCGTCCGATCGACGGCGGTGATCAGCCTGAAGCCGACGACGACGTCCCCGCCGAGCGACCACGCCGCGATCGCGATCGCGGCGAGCGCGACTGGGAGCGCGCGCTAAGGCGCGCGACCGAGACAGTACGGAGACACGACGATGGCCCGCTATTTCCGCCGCAAGAAGTTCTGCCGCTTCACCGCCGAAGGCGTGAAGGAGATCGACTACAAGGATCTCGCGACGCTCAAGGCCTATATCACGGAGACCGGCAAGATCGTGCCGAGCCGCATCACCGGCACGCGCGCGCCGTATCAGCGTCAGCTCGCGACGGCGATCAAGCGCGCACGCTATCTCGCGCTGCTGCCGTACACCGATCAGCACTGAGACGACGTTTTGATTCCCTGCGCGCGGCGCAGGGTCGAGGCACGGGCGCGTGAATGCGTTCATCGATTGGGTGCTCGCGCAGCGAGTGCGACCGATCCTTCTCGCCGTCGTCGCTGCGCCGTTGCTGCAGCCCGTCGCGGCGGCGCTGATCGCGCTCGAGACGACGCGACGGGATTTCGCGGGTGGCGTGATTTGCGGGTTAGGCACCCTCGCGGGGTTGCTCGCAATCGCGTGGCTCTCCGGTGCGGACATGGGCTTGTTCGCCACGATCGGGGTGGTTTGTGCGATCTCGGGAGTCGGGATCGGCTTGTTGATTCGAAGCGCGGGAAACCTGGTGCTCGCGTACCAGGCCGCGGTGCTCGTCGCGATGGTGCTCGTCGCGGCCATCTGGATACTGGACTTGGACGTCGACTCGTTCTTCGATCCGGCCGTGAGCGAGCTCGTGGCGCTGCTGAAGTCGAACGAGATGCCGCCCGAGGACGTTACGTTGATCGAGGAGCGTGGCGCGGCGGTCGTACTGGCTGCGGCCGTGTTCTGGCAGCTCGTCGGCACGTTGCTGATCAGCTACTGGTGGTACTCGCTCGCGACGCGGCAGCGGCGTTTCGGGCAGGAGTTTAGGAAGCTAGCGCTAGGCCACGTGCTCGGCGCGATCGCGACGGTGCTGGTCGTGCTCGCCCTAGCGTTCGACTTCGAGCTGGTTCAAAATCTTGCGCCTTTGGCGCTGCTCGGATTCGTGCTGCAAGGGGTTTCGGTCGTGCACGCGTGGGCACACGCGAGACACTGGCCGCCGGGGCTCGTCGTGCCGTTGTACGTGCTGCTGCTGGTGCCCGCGCTGAACGTGCTCGTGGTGTTGCCGCTCAGCGTCGTCGGTGTCGTCGACAATTGGTTCGATCTGCGAGCGCTGATCCGTAAGCAGACGTGAAATGAGAGTACGAAGATGGAAGTGATACTGCTCGAAAAGGTCAATAACGTCGGTGGCATCGGCGATCGCGTGAAGGTGAAGTCCGGCTTTGCGAGGAACTATCTGATCCCGCAGGGCAAGGCGACGCTCGCGACGGCGGCCAACATCGCGAAGTTCGAGGCGCGCCGCGCCGAGCTCGAAGCGAAGGCCGCTAACGAGCTCGAGGCCGCGCAAAAGCGGGCGAAGAAGCTCGAGGGCCACGTTCTCAAGATCAAGGCGCAGAGCGGCTCGGAAGGCAAGCTGTTCGGCTCGGTCGGCACGGTCGACATCGCCGAGGCCGCGAGCAAGATCGTTCCCGTCGAGCGCAGCGAAGTACGGCTGCACGAGGGCCCGCTGCGGGTCGTCGGCGAGCACAAGGTCGAGCTGCATCTGCACGCGGACGTCAACGTCGAGATTACGGTCGTCGTCGAGTCCGACGAGCAAGAAGCGGTCCAGTAGGACCGCGCCGCGTCGAACTCGGCCGAGCGAGAAGCAAATGGCCGAACCAGCATCGGCGCCGAGATCTTCGCTCGCGGCTGCGGACAAGCTCCGCTTGCCGCCGCACTCGGTCGAGGCCGAGCAGTCGCTGCTCGGCGGGCTCATGCTGGACCAGCGTGCTTGGGACCAGATCGCGGACGTCGTCCACGACGAGGACCTTTATCGCGCCGATCATCGGCTCATCTTCAGCGCGATCGCGGATCTCGTCGGTCGCGACCAACCGCCGGACGCGGTGACCGTCGCCGAGCACTTGCAGCGATCGGGGCAACTCGAGGCCGCCGGCGGCGTCGCGTACCTTGCACGGCTCGTCGAGGACACCCCGAGCGCCGCCAATATCCGCGCCTATGCGCGCATCGTGCGCGAGCGCGCGATGCTGCGCCGGCTCATCGAGATCGGCGGCGACAGCGCGGCGAGCGCGCACTCCACTCAGGGGCTCACGGTCGACGAGATCGTCGATCTCGCCGAGCAGAAGGTGTTCGAGATCGCGGAAGGCGGGCGCCGCGGTCCCGGGTTCACGTCGCTGAAGGACATCCTGCCGAAGACGATTGACCGGTTAGACACTCTGAGCCACTCGCAGAGCGAGATCACGGGCGTGTCCACCGGCTTTACCGAGATGGACAAGATGACGGCCGGCCTCCAGCGCGGCGAGCTCATCATCATCGCCGGGAGGCCGTCCATGGGCAAAACCAGTTTGGCTATCAATATCGCCGAGAACGCCGCGATTGGTGCGCAGATTCCAGTTGGCATCTTCAGCATGGAAATGTCCGCGGAGCAGTTGAGCTTCAGGATGCTGAGCTCCGTCGGGCGCGTGAGCCAAGGACGGCTCCGCAACGGCAAGCTCGCCGAGGACGACTGGCCGCGCGTGCACTCTGCGGTGTCGATGATGTCGAGCGCGCCGGTCTTCATCGACGACGGCGGCGCGCTGACGCCGACCGAGATTCGATCGCGCGCGCGCCGCTTGAAGCGCGAGCACGGGCTCGGGCTGATCGTGGTCGACTATCTCCAATTGATGTCGGTAGCGGGCAACGTCGAGAACCGGGCGACGGAGCTCTCCGAAATATCGCGCTCGCTCAAGGCACTCGCGAAAGAGCTCGACATACCGGTGATCGCGCTGTCGCAGCTCAACCGCAGCGTCGAGCAACGCAACGACAAGAAGCCCGTGATGTCGGATCTGCGCGAGTCGGGAGCCATCGAGCAGGACGCGGACCTGATCGTGTTCATCTACCGCGAGGAAGTCTACGACCGCGATACGCCGCGCAAGGGCATCGCTGACATCATCATCGGCAAGCAGCGCAACGGCCCGGTTGGGGAGTTCCGGCTCACGTTCCTCGGCGAGTTCACGAAGTTCGAGAACCTCGTGGACGAGGCGTACGGCGAGGGCGTGTTCTAAGGCGTGAGCTCGGCTCGCCGCGACGGCGAGCCGGCGAGCCGGCTAGCTACGGCTAGCTACGGCTAGCTACGGCTAGCTACGGCTAGCTACTGCTTAGTCGAGTCCGCGCGCTGCGCGCTCAGGTGACGAAGAACCCCATCTTCACGCCCGCGAGCTGAATCACGTCGTTGTCTTGCAGCTTGCGCGCCTGCGGGCCGATCGCCATGCCGTTCACGAGCGGGAACCCCTCGGACTTGCCGCTCTCGACGTGCACGATGTAGTAGCCCTCGGCACGGCGCGTGATCGCCGCGACCTGCACGCCCGGGCGGCCGAGCGTCGTGAGCGCTTTGTTGAGCTCGAGCTCACGGCCCGCGAACGTGCCGGACAATACTTGCAGCTTCGCGTGCGGAAGCACGGGCACTGCATCCGGGTCGACGTCCTGCGTTTCGGTAGGGGCGAACGGTCTGCGCGACTTCGGCGGCTCGGCGCTCGCGGTTGCGCGCTTCGGCGCCGGGGGCTCCGCGGCGGCGGCTTCGGCGCGCGCGGCCTGCGCGACGTGCTTCTCGACGTGCTTCTCCACGCTCGCGCTCGGCTGGATCACCATCGTCTTCTCGAACTCGTCCTCGGGCGCCTGTTGTGCCTGATCGTCGACGTAGCGGAGCTGGTGGTGGCCGACCGTGATCACGTCGCCGTGCTGCAGCGCGTGCTTCTTGATCAGCTTGCCGTTGACGTAGGTGCCGTTCGTGCTGTTCAAGTCCTCGAGAAACGAGTCGTTGAGGATGTTGATGATCAGCGAGTGGTGACCGCTGACGGCCGCGTTGTCGATGCGGATGTCGTTGTCCGGTAACCGGCCGACGGTATAACGTTCCTTGGTCATGTTGTATTCAGCCAAGGTCTGACCGTCCAAGCTGAGAATCAAACGTGCCATGGTTAGTGTCCCCGGAGCTGCAGCTTATTTGTTGGATCGCCCGACGAGCGCTTTCGAGTCATTGAGAAGACTGCGGAACTTCCCGAGCAAACCGGCATCGGCCGGGAACGCTTCCGCAACACGAACCAAGATCACCGAGACGTTGTCGCGCCCACCGTTGTCATTGGTGAGCTTGATGAGCTGCTCGCCGATCGTTTTCACGTCGTTGTTGAACGTGCTGATCGTGAGATGAATGTCCTCGTCCTCGACCATGTCGGGGAGGCCGTCCGAGCACATCAGGAAATAGTCGCCCTTCTGGCACTCGATCTCCTGTACTTCGACGTCGACGTTCGCCTCGACGCCGAGCGCGCGCGTGACGTAGTTGCGGTTCGTCGAGCGCTGGGCTTCCTCTTGCGAATAGAAGCCGCGGTCGACGAGCTCTTGGAGCAGCGAGTGGTCCATGGTGATCTGCTCGAACCGGTTGCCGCGCAGACGATACACGCGCGAATCGCCGACGTGCGCGATCGAAACTCGATCATCGTAGAACAAGCTTGCGACGAGCGTCGTGCCCATGCCTTCGCACTGTGGTTGCGTCTGCGCGGTCTGGTTGATCACTTTGTTCGCGCGGTGGATCGCGTCGCGGAGCACGATCGTCTGCCGCATGTAGCCGCTCGTCGCCTCGATCTCGTTGCGCTTCTCGGGGCGTTTGCACGCTTCGGTGACCAGCTCGATGATGGTCTTGACCGCAATACCACTCGCGACTTCGCCGGCGTTGTAACCGCCCATGCCGTCGGCGAGGACCCAGAGGCCGATTTCCGGCTGCGTGCCGATCGCGTCCTCGTTGTGATCGCGGACCTTGCCGACGTCGGTGACCTCGACGTGGACGAATTTACCTTTGAGGCTCATGCGCGCGTGATCGCCGGCTCACCGTTGGCTCAAGCTGCTTGCGCCGCGTCGCGCAGGGCCGAAGCCATCTCGGCGCCGGACTGAAAGCGCTCGCTCGGGTCTTTCGCGAGCGCCCGATCGACGATCGCGTTGAGGTGCTCGGGCAGTTCCGGACGTAGCTCGGTGACAGACTGATGCGGTTCGTTTGCGATCACGAACATGAGCTTGGTCATCGATGCTCCGCGGAAGGGCAGGTGGCCGGTCAGTAGTTGGTAAAGGCTAACACCCAGCGCGAATAAGTCAGTGTGGCCGTTCACGTTTTTCCCTTCGAGCTGTTCCGGCGACATGAATGCCGGAGTCCCCAACACGATCCCCGTTCGTGTGCGGCCGACGTCGATCAGGCGTGCGATACCGAAGTCCGTGATCTTCAGCCCGTCCGACACGGAATCATACATAATATTGGCGGGCTTTATATCCCTATGCATGATGTTTCGAGAGTGCGCGTAATCGAGCGCCTCGGCCGTTCGGCTCAGCAGCTCGAGCACCACGGGCACCGACAACAGACGTTCGGATGTCGCGAACTCGCTCAGGTGGCGGCCGCGTAGGTATTCCATCGCGATGTACGCGAGCCCGTCGGTCTCGCCGACGTCGTAGATCGTGACGATGTTCGGGTGGCTGAGCTGGCCTGCGATCTCCGCTTCGCGGAGAAAGTTCTTGCGCGCCTCGTCGAGGTCGTCCGGCTCGACTTCGGCTGCAAGGTCGATGGCTTTGAGCGCGACGATCCGGTTGATCTTCGGATCCCGTCCCAGGTACACGAATCCCATTGCGCCGCGGCCGATGGGCTCGAGCAATTCGTATCGGCCCATCGTCGAGGGCATCGATTCTCGCTCGTGCGTGAGTGCCGATTGCGTTTTGCGCACGAGCCGTTTCGCGACGTCGCGAAAGCGGCCGTCGACGAGCGCGATCCGGTGGAAGAGCTCCGCCGCGTATTGATCTTTACCGCCCGAATCGAGCTCGCAGGCGAGATCGTAGAGCTCCGGCAGCAGCGCGGAGGTTGCCGAAATCTGCCGATATCGTGTCCACGCCTCGAGCAGCTCGCCGCCCGCGGCTGCGCGCCGCGCATTCACGAGCTCGTGATCTGCGGACGGGGCCGACGCTGCCGGCGCGCGCAACGAAAGCACCCCGCCGACGATTGCGAGCCACGCGATCGGTCCGACGACCGGCGCCCAGAGTCCGGTGCGAAACGCCAACGTGCCGAGCGCGAGCATGGCGAGCGCTGCGGTGATCTGCGTCGCGAACATCAGGGCGCGCGAGCGTGAGCCCGGCAGTGCAAGCAAAGCGAGGAACAGCGCTGCTGCGCCCCACGCAACGGTGGTGCCGCGCCAATCCGTCGCGATGCCGACGCCGTGCACGTAGCCGGCGACCGCGTTCGCGACCAGCACGTAGGTCGGTTGCGGACCGAGCGACGTGAGCTCTGCCTGCGTAGAACCGCCGACGATGACGATTTTATCGCGCAGTCGCGAGGGGTCGTCGCCGAGCGCCGCCGCGTCGACGGCCGCGAAGCTCTGCGGCGCGAAGAATCGTAGCCAGTGCGGCGCATCGTCCGTGGCGCGCCACGTCGTCGGCGCGCTCTGAAGGAGCGCATTCGCCGCGCGTTGTGCGAGAGACTGAACGACGACGCCATCGTCGACGATCGCTCTATCCGTGCGCACGACGCCGTCGATATCGGGCTCGAACAGCAAATGGCCGCCGTCGTTCCAATCAGTGGGCTCGAGACGCGATTCACCGCGCGGCAGCACCGTCGGTCCGAGGACGAACGCGTCGTCTTGAGCGTTGGGCGCGAGCGACTGCGTCGCGACGACGAGCTTGGCGTGCTCAGCCCGCGCGAGCGCGACGACTTGATCGAGGCCCGACGGGTAGTCGAGGTGAACGAGCAGCAGATCCGCCGGAGCAGCAGGCGGTGCGAGCTGGGTCCAGGCGTCGAATAGCCAGCTGTCCAGCCGCTTTGCGATCTCGAACGGCGCCACGTAAAGCGTTGCGGTCGCCAGCAGGCCGAGCGCGGCAGCTTCTAGAAAACTCTCGCGAACCTTGCGCACGCCATCCATCGTGGGAGCCCGCCCTGGCGGCCAGGAGTATGCCACGCAGGCCATCCCTGACCGTGTGATGCAAGCCCGCTTTCGGCGGGCATTCGAGCCAGGAAAGCCGCACTTTGTGCCCGATTTCCGTGGCGGTCCGCGCGCGGCAATTCGGCTATCCTCCGCCGATGCCTAGACCCAAGGTCGTGTTCGTTTGCGATAGCTGCGGCGCACAGCAGCCGAAGTGGCAGGGGCAATGTCCCGATTGCGGCGCCTGGAACACGTTGAGCGAGGCGCGGGCGCCGGCGCGTGACGCGACCCGCGAGATCGGCGCGGCCGGCGAGGTCGCGCTCACGCGGCTCGACGGGCTCGATGCGACTCGCGTCAGTCGCGTCTCGACCGGGCTCGGCGAGTTCGACCGCGTGCTCGGCGGCGGACTCGTCCCGGGCGGCGTCGTGTTGCTCGGCGGCGACCCGGGCATCGGCAAGTCGACGCTGCTTCTCCGCGCGCTTGCGAATCTCGCCGTACGCACGCCCGCGTGCTACGTGACGGGCGAGGAGTCGCTCGACCAAATCGCTCTGCGTGCGAGCCGTCTCAGCGTCGGCGAAGCCCCGCTCGACATGCTCGCCGAGACGAACGTCGAGCGCGTGCTCGCGGGCGTGGGAGCGAATCGCGGGCTCGGCGTGCTCGCGATCGATTCGATCCAAACGTTGTACAGCGAAGATTTGCAATCGGCGCCCGGCTCCGTGAGCCAGGTGCGCGAATGCGCCGGGCAGCTCGTGCGCTTCGCGAAGGAACGCGACGTCGCGACGCTGCTGATCGGTCACGTGACGAAGGAGGGCACGCTTGCGGGCCCGCGCGTGCTCGAGCACATGGTCGACACGGTGCTCTACTTCGAGAGCGACGTCGGCAGCCGTTTTCGGATCGTGCGCGCGGCAAAGAATCGGTTCGGCGCCGCGAACGAGCTCGGCTTCTTCGTGATGGCGGAGGATGGCTTCCGCGAGGTCAAGAATCCGTCCGCGATCTTTCTCGCGCGGCACGGCGCGCCGGTGCCGGGCAGCGTGACGCTCGTGACGCGCGAAGGCACGCGGCCCGTGCTCGTCGAAGTGCAAGCACTCGTCGATCCGAGCGCCGCGCAGTCTCCACGGCGGCTCGCTCAGGGCTTCGACACGCAGCGCATGGGCTTGCTGCTCGCCGTCCTGCACCGGCACTGCGGAGTCGCGCTCGGCCAGTGCGACGTGTTCGCGAACATCGTTGGCGGATTGCGGATCGGCGAGACTGCGGCGGACCTCGCGCTCGCGCTCGCGGTGGTCTCGAGCCTGCGGGAGCAGGCCGTGCCGCACGACCTCGCGGTGTTCGGCGAGATCGGGCTCACAGGCGAGGTTCGTCCCGTCCCGTTCGGAGAGGAGCGGCTCGTCGAGGCGCAGAAGCACGGCTTCAAGCGCGCGCTCGTGCCGCGCGCGAACGTGCCGCGGCGCGCGCTAGACATCGAAGTCGTGCCCGTCGATCGCGTGAGCGACGCGCTCGCGGCGGCGAGCGGCTGAATGAACGCTCGGCTCCGGGCGGCCGTGACAGCACCGCGTCGCCGTTTTCTATGCCGCGGCGATTGCGAGTGCGCTCCGGCTACGCGGCGACTTTCGGTGGCGACTGCGAACCCGGCGGGAACACGCGCACGGTTTTGATCCCGTGCTCGCTCGCATCGAGGATCTCGATCGGATAGTCGGCGACGGTGACGCCCGTGCCCGACTCGGGAATCGTCTCGAGCTGCTCGACGATCAGGCCGTTCAGCGTCTTCGGGCCGTCGGTGGGCAAATTCCAGTTCATCACGCGGTTCAGCTGGCGCACGTTCGCGCTCGCGTCGACGACATAGCTGCGGTCGCTCTCCTTCGTCACACCGATGTCGCCCGCGCTCGCGAGCTCGCCGACAATCTCGCGCAGGATGTCCTGCGTGGTGATCAAGCCCTGCACGTCGCCGTACTCGTCGACGACGAACGCGGAGCGGCGCCGCGTCTGTTGGAAGTTGAGCAGCTGTTTGTTGAGCGGCGTGCCCTCCGGGACGAAATTCGGCTCGCGAATGCGCTCGAGCAATATCGCCTGCGTGAGCTCGCCGCGCACGAGCTCGGGCAACAGGTCGCGCACGCGGGTGACGCCGACGATGTTGTCGATGTCGCCGCGATAGACCGGCAGCCGATCGTGCTGGCTCGTCTGGATGATGCCGAGGTTGTCGAGCCAATCGCGGTCGAGGTCGAGGCCGATCACCTCTTGCCGGGGCACCATCACGTCGTCGACTCGGATCGCGTCCAAGTCGAGGATGCTGAGGAGCATCCGCTGGTGGCGGCGCGGCACCATCACGCCGGCCTCGGCGACGATCGTGCGGAGCTCGTCGGCGCTCAGCGAGTGCGATGCGATCTTGTCCGCCCGCACGCCGAGCAGCCGTAGGAGCCCGTTCGTGATCAGGTTGAGGACCCAGACGACCGGATAGACGATCTTCAGCAGTACGTAATAGATCGGCGCGGACGGCAGCGCGTAGCGCGGCGGGTTCAGCGCGGCGAGCGTTTTCGGCGCAACCTCGGCGAAGATCAGCACGATCACCGTGAGCGCGAGAGTGCTGGCGAAGATCGCGCGCTCGCCGCCGACGCGCAGCGCGATGAACGTGACGAGCGCGGCCGCCGCGATGTTCGTGCCGGTGTTGCCGAGCAGGATCACGCCGATCAGCCGGTCGGGCCGCTGCAGCAGTCGTTCGGCGATGCGGGCCGCGCGATTGCCCGCGCGTGCTTGGTGTCTCAACCGGTAACGGTTGAGGCTCATGAGAGCGGTCTCAGTGGCCGAGAAGAACGCCGATAGCACGATCAGCACGACCACGAGCCCGACGAGCATGCCCACTGGGGCTGTGTCTAACAAGGAGCGCGGCTCCTTCGAGGAGGCGGCGGGCTAGATTCGCCGAACGCCAAAACGGGTGTCAAGAAAACTCGCCGGCGCGCATGCGGGCTGTGCGCGTCGGCATGCTGGTCCGGCATCGCTCGCGCGGTTTCGCCACGCGGCGTGCTAGGCTTTTCCGCCACCGCCGGAGAACCTTTCACTCATGTTCGATCAGCTCACCGCGCGCCTCACGGCTGCTTTGCAGCGCGTCACGGGGCGCGGCCGAATCACCGACGACAACGTGCGCGAGACGGTGCGCACGATTCGCATGGCTTTGCTCGAGGCTGATGTCGCGGTGCCCGTTGCAAAGGCGCTCGTCGATCGCGTGCGCGACCGGGCGCTCGGCGAGGAAGTCGCGCGGAGCCTGAACCCCGGGCAGGCGTTCGTGAAGATCGTGCACGACGAGCTCGTTACCGTGCTCGGCGGCGATACGAGCCCGATTGCCCCTCACGGCCGGCCGGCCGTGATCATGCTCGTCGGCTTGCAGGGCGCGGGGAAGACGACCACGGCCGCGAAGCTCGCCCGGAGCCTGCTCGAGCAACATGGCGGCGCCGTGCTGCTCGTGAGCACCGACGTCTACCGGCCTGCGGCGCGTGATCAGCTGGCGAAGCTCGCGGCCGACATCGGCGCGGGGTACTTCGCCACCGACGCGAGCTCGCCGGCCGTGATCGCCGAGCAGGCGCTCGAGGCCGCGAAGCGCGGCGGGCAGCGCTGGCTGATCCTCGACACAGCGGGGCGCCTGCACGTCGATGCCGAGATGATGGCCGAGGCGCGCGCTCTGCACGCGCTCGTGAATCCGGCCGAGACCCTGTTCGTCGTCGACTCGATGGCCGGACAGGACGCGGTGAACTCCGCGCGCGCGTTCCACGAGGCGCTGCCGCTCACGGGCGTGATCCTCACGAAGACCGATGGCGACGCGCGCGGCGGCGTTGCGCTCTCGGTGCGCGAGGTGACGGGTCTGCCGATCAAGCTCGTCGGCACGGGCGAGAAGGTCGACGCGCTCGAGCCGTTCGTGCCGACGCGCTTCGCGTCGCGCATCCTCGGCATGGGCGACGTCGTCGGTCTCGTCGAGCAGGTTCACAAGCAGATCGATCGCGAGGAGATGGAGCGCGTCGCGACCAAGGTGAAGCAGGGCCGCGAGATCAGCCTGGAGGATTACCGCGACCAGTTGCGCCAGATCGCGAACCTCGGCGGCTTCGAGCAACTGCTCGACAAGATCCCGGGCGTGAAACCCGAGCAGCTCGCGGCCGCGAAATTCGACCCGAAGATGTTTCGCCGCCAGATCGCGATCATCGACTCGATGACGCCGCGCGAGCGGCGGTTCCCGGCGCTCATCGACGGGTCGCGCAAGCGCCGGATCGCGGCCGGTGCGGGGCTGCCGGTCCAGGACGTGAGCCGGCTGCTGAAGCAGCACAAGAACCTCGCGAAGACCATGAAACAGATGACGAAGGCCGGCGGCATGCAGCGGCTGATGGGCGCCCTACGCGGCGGCGGTGGCGGCCCTCCGCCGTTTCGAGGCCGGCGCTGAAGCGCCGATTTTTCGAGGGTTTACGGCCGCCCGGGGGGTTACGCCGGGCCCGGCAAATCAGTAGAATGCCGCGTTTTCCACGCCCGGCCGGGACGGCCAGGGCGCTTCCCAAGGCGTAATACCGCAGGATCCCGAGGCTATGGTCGTCATTCGTCTTTCGCGCGGCGGCACCGTCAAGCGGCCGTTCTATCACATCGTCGTCGCGGACCGGCGCAGCCGCCGAGACGGGCGCTACATCGAGCGAATCGGCTTCTTCAACCCGATCGCGACCGGCGGCGAGGAAAAATTTCGCGTCGACGCGAGCCGCGTCGAGTACTGGATGGGCCAGGGCGCCAAGCAGTCGGAACGCGTCGCCGATCTTCTGAAGCAGAACAAAGGGGCCGCCGCCGCGGCCTAGTTGCGCGCGCTGCGCGCGCTCTGCGATCACGCAGTGAGCGCGAAGTCCCCCGATCGACTCGTTACGCTCGGCCGCATCAGCGGCGTTTACGGCGTGCGCGGGTGGGTCAAGGTTCACTCCTACACCGAGCCGCGTGACAACGTCGTCGGCTTCGAGCGTTGGAGGATCCGGGCGCGGGACGGCGAGCGCACGGTCGAGGTCGAGGACGGACGTGCGCAGGGCGCGAGCGTGGTCGCGAAGCTGCGCGGAATCGACGATCGCGATGCCGCCCGCGAGCTGATCGGGGCGGACATCGTGGTCGAGCGCTCGGCGTTGCCCGAGTGCGGGCCGGGCGAGTATTACTGGGCCGACCTCGAAGGGCTCGAGGTGGTGACGCCCGCGGGCGATCGGCTCGGCACGGTCGATCATCTCGTTGCGACCGGCGGACACGACGTACTCGTGCTCGCGGGGCGCCCGCAGAGGCTGATCCCGTTCGTGCACGGGGCGGTGATTCACGGCGTCGATCTCGCCGCAGGCGTGATCGTCGCGGACTGGTCTCCCGAGTTCTGAGAGGCCGCGGATGTACCGGATCGGGGTCGTCGCGTTGTTTCCGGAGCTCGTGGTACCGGTGACGAGCGTCGGCGTCGTCGGCCGCGCCCGCGAGCGCGGATTGATCGCGCTCGAGCACGTGTCGCCACGTGACTTCACGACGGACCGGCACCGCACGGTCGACGATCGGCCGTACGGCGGCGGGCCGGGGATGGTGCTGAAGTACGAGCCGCTGCGCGACGCCGTGCGCGCGCTGCGAGCGCGACTGCCGGCGGGCACGCGAGAGATCGTGCTCACGGCGCAGGGCCGGCCGTTCGACCAGGCGTTCGCTCGGGAGCTAGCGTTGGCGCCGGGCTTGCTGCTCGTCGCCGGACGCTACGAGGGGCTCGACGAGCGCTTCGTCGAAGGCGAGGTGCGCACGGAGCTGTCGCTCGGGGACTACGTGCTGTCGGGTGGCGAGCTCGCGGCGGCCGTCGTGATCGACACGGTCGCTCGGCTCTTGCCCGGGGTGCTCGGGCACGAGGACTCGAACGTCGAGGAGTCGTACACGGCCGGGCTGCTCGACTGCCCGCAGTACACGCGGCCCGAGGTCGTCGACGGACGCAGCGTGCCGGAGGTGCTGCTCGGCGGCGATCACGCCGCGGTGCGGCGCTGGCGCCTGAAGCAGGCGCTCGGGCGAACCTGGCTCAGGCGGCCTCGGCTGCTCGCGGCTCGGGAGCTGACGGCGGAGGAGAGAGAGCTTTTGGAGGAGTTCCGGGACGAATGCTCGACCGTGAACTCTCGTCGCGAGTTCCCGTAGAATACGCGCTCGCGAAATTTATCGACCTTGGGGCGACGCCGGGATGACCACGGCGGCCGGACGGCAGTGCAAGAGGATTTTTCAGCCATGTCCAGACTGATTGACCAGATCGAAAACGAGCTCATGAAGCAGGACGTCCCGGAGTTCGATCCGGGCGATACCGTCGTCGTCCAGGTACGCGTCACGGAAGGCGACCGCGAACGCCTTCAGGCCTATGAAGGGATCGTGATCGCAAAGAGAAATCGCGGGCTCAATTCATCGTTCACGGTGAGGAAGATTTCGCACGGCGAGGGGGTAGAGCGCGTTTTCAAGACCCACAGTCCAGCGGTCGCCGAAATCAAGGTGAAACGACGTGGTGATGTCCGCAGAGCCAAGCTCTATTACCTCAGGGATCTCAGCGGCAAGGCCGCCCGAATCAAAGAAAAAGTCTGACCGCGCGCGCTCGGCCTCGCTGCGCACGCATCGCAACCCTCTGCTTCGCCGTCTCGTTAGCGGCGCGCTCTGTGCTGTGCTCGCGTCCGGCTGCTCGGTCATCGGCAAGCGGGCCGCGGACACGCTCTCGACGATCGTCCTCGATCAGGACGACCCCGAGCTCATCACGAGCGGCCTGCCCGCGTATCTACTGTTCGTCGACGGGCTGATCTCGCAGCACCCCCAGAACGTGAACCTGCTGGCGGCCGGCGCGCAGCTGTTCGCGGTCTACGGCTCGCGCTTCGTGACCCCTGAGCACGCGGTCGTGTTGACGGCAAAAGCGCGCCGCTATGGCGAGCGCGCGATTTGCATCTCTCACACTGAAGCGTGCGCCTGGAGCACGAAGGACTACGACACCTTCGTTGCGGAGCTAAGCAAAGTGGAAGGCAAGCAAATTGGCGCGCTCTATTCCTACGCCGTCGGTTGGCTCAGCAATCTGCAGGCGACGAGCGAGGACTGGGGTGCGGTCGCGGACCTGCCGAGGGTCGAAGCCGTGCTGCAACGCGCGCTCGCGCTCGACGAGACCTACGAGCACGGCGCGATCCACGGCTACCTCGGGATCTTGGGCGCGCTGCGACCGCCGGCTCTTGGCGGCAAGCCCGAGGAGGCGCGCGCGCACTTCGAGCGCGCGATCGAGCTGTCGGGCGGAAAAGATTTGTCGATCAAAGTAGAATACGCGCGCCGTTACGCGCGTCTCGTGTTCGATCAGGAGCTGCACGACCGTTTGTTGATGGAAGTCCTGAGCTCGCCCACCGAGGCGCATAACCTCACGCTCTTCAACGTCCTCGCGAAGAAGGAAGCCGAGGGCTTGCTCGCTACGTCGAAGGAGTATTTCTGATGATCCGAGGAGCGATCCGAACGTCGCGCGCTCTCGCGGCCGCGCTGCTCGCGTGCGTCGGCTTTTGCGCTTCGGCAGCCGACTTGAAGATCGCGACGGTCGCGCCGGACGGCTCTCACTGGATGCAGCAAATGCGCGTGGGCGCCGAGGAGATCAAGACGCGCACGGCCGGCAGGGTCACCGTGAAGTTCTATCCCGGCGGCGTGATGGGCAACGACTCCCAGGTGCTGCGCAAGATTCGTGCGAATCAGCTTCAGGGTGGCGCATTCGCGTCGGGCGGCCTGGCCGACCGCTACAAGGCATTGAACCTCTACGGCGTTCCGCTGCTGTTCCGCTCGCTCGCGGAGGTCGATGCGGTCCGAGCTCGGCTCGATCCTAAGCTCATCGCGGGCCTCGAGCAGGAAGGCTTCGTGAGCTTCGGCTTCGTCGAGGGCGGCTTCGCGAACCTGTTCTCGAATGAGCCGGTACATACCGTCAGCGAGATGCGCCGCAAGAAGGTCTGGGTCCCCGACGGCGATCAGATCAGCTTCCTCGCGATGCAAGAGCTCGGGTTGTCGCCGGTCACGTTGCCCGTGACCGACGTGTTGACCGGTCTCCAGACGGGTCTCATCGAGATCACGTTCGCCTCGCCCGTCGTCGCGCTCGTGCTCCAGTGGCACACGAAGGTGAAGTACATCACGCGGCTGCCGGTCTCTTACTCATACGGCATCTTCGCGGTCGAGAAGGAGGCGTTCGGAAAGCTGAGCGCCGACGATCAGAAAGTGGTTCGCGAGGTCATGACGCGGACCATGAGCGGTCTCGACCACGACGCGCGCGAAGAGAACGAGCGTGCCTACACGACGCTGCTGAGCTCCGGCTTGAAGCCGGTCGAGGTCAGCGCCGAGGACGCGGATGCCTGGCGGCATACGATCGAGGGTCTGTATCCGCAGCTCCGAACGCGGCCGGATGTCGATCAGGCGCTGTTCGACGAGTTGCAGTCGGTTCTCGCCGAATATCGCAAGGCGCACCCGTAGGCTTCGCGCGCCGGCTCGCCCTTGGACGACGGCTCACAACCCTCCTGGCTCGCCCGCGCGTCCCGGCTCGGGCACGCGCTCGAGAACGGGCTGCTCGTCGTCCTGCTGAGCTTCCTCGTCGTGTTCTCGAGTGCGCAGATCGTGCTGCGCAACGTGTTCTCGATCGGCGTGACCTGGGGCGACGGCCTCACGCGGATCGTCGTGCTCTGGCTCGCGCTGCTCGGTGCGCTCGCGGCGAGCCGCGACGGAAAGCACATTCGGATGAACGCGCTGCTGCAGCGGCTGCCGCCGACGCTCCAGCTCGTCGCGGTCGTCGGCTCGGACGTGTTCGCCGCCGTCGTAACCGCCGTGCTGGCGTACATCGCGTTCGAGTTCGTGCGCGACTCGCGCAGCTACGGTGACGTGCTGCTCGGGCAATTCCCCGCCTGGTGGTTCGAATCGATCATGCCGGTCGCGTTCGCGTTGATCGCATATCGGTTCCTGCTGCATGCGCTTGCCCGCATGCGAGGGGCGTGACCGTGCCCTGGGTGCCGCTGATCCTCGTCGTCCTCGTGCTGCTCGGCGCGCCGCTGTTCGCCGTGATCGCAACGAGCGCCATCGTGGGTTTCCACGGCGAGGGTACCGACCTGTCCGTTGTCGCGAGCGACTTCTTCCAGCTCTCCGAGACGCCGGTGCTCGTCGCGATCCCGCTGTTCACCTATGCGGGCTTCGTGCTGAGCGCGGGCGACGCTCCGCACCGCCTCGTGAGGCTTTCCCAAGCGCTGCTCGGTTGGTTCCCGGGCGGGCTCGCGATCGTCACGCTGGTGTCGTGCGCGCTGTTCACGGCGTTCACGGGGGCTTCGGGCGTCACGATCATTGCGCTCGGATCGCTCTTCCATCCGGCGTTGATGCAGGCGGGATACGACGAGCGCTTCAGCCTCGGGTTGAACACCGCGTCGGGCAGCCTTGGCCTCTTGTTCGCGCCATCGCTGCCGCTCATTCTCTATGGTGTCGTCGCGATGGCGCCGATCGACGACTTGTTCGTCGCAGGCGTGCTGCCCGGCGTGCTGATCCTGCTGGCGCTCACGGCCTACAGCTACTGGCGCAATCGCGGCGCGCGTTACGCGTTGACGCAGCGCTCGGGCCGCGAGGTTTGGGCTGCGATCAAGGGCGCGTGCTGGGATCTGCCGCTGCCCGTCGTCGTGCTCGGCGGCATCTACAGCGGGTATTTTGCGGTGTCCGAGGCCGCGGCGGTCACCGCGTTGTACGTTACGGTCGTCGAGCTCGTCGTTCTGCGCGACGTGAGTTGGCGCGCGTTGCCCGGCATCATGCGCGAGTCGATGGTGCTCGTGGGCGCGATCTTCATCATCCTCGGTGTCTCGCTCGCGTCGACGAGCTACATGATCGACGCCGGCGTGCCGCAAGCGCTGTTCGCGAGCGTGAGCTCGTTCGTCACGGGCCCGCGCAGCTTCCTGCTCGTGCTGCTCGTGTTCCTGCTGATCCTCGGCGCGATCCTCGACATCTTCTCCGCCACCGTGCTCGTCGTGCCGCTGATCCTGCCGATCGCGGCGCAGTACGGCGTGAACCCGATCCACCTCGGGATCGTCTTCATTGCGACCATGGAGCTCGGCTATTTGATGCCGCCCGTGGGCTTGAACCTGTTCATCGCGAGCCACCGTTTCGACAAACAGATCACTTCGATCTATTGGGCCACGCAGCCGTTCTTGATCGTCGCGATCATCGCGGTTGCGATCATCGCGTTTTGGCCCGGACTCTCGTTGATGCTGCTACATTGAGAATGAGCGGCGAGGATGAACATGAGCACGAACGGACGTAGTTGGCCGTGGCGCGTCGGCGCAGCAATCTGGCGCGGTCTCGATCGGCTCCGCAGGTTTCTCCATCTGCTGCTACTGCTCTTTCTGTTCCTAATCGTGGTCGCGAGCTTGTTCGGCGAGCGCGTGCTCGTCCCGAGCAAGGCCGCCCTCGTGATCGCTCCGCAGGGGACCGTCGTCGATCAGCTCTCCGGCGACCCGCTCCAGCGCGCGCTCGCACGCGCGCGCGGAACGCGGGTTCAGGAGACGTCGTTGCGCGACATGGTCGACGCGCTGCGGGCCGCGCGCACCGACAGCCGGATCAAGGGTGTGGTGCTCGACCTCGACAACTTGACGGGCGCGGGCTTGAGCAAGCTCCAGGAGCTTGCGAAGGAGCTCACTGCGTTCAAGGAGAGCGGCAAGCCGGTCACCGCGGTCGGCGACGCGTTCTCGCGCGATCAGTATTACCTGGCGGCCCAAGCCGACAAGATCTACATGCACCCGATGGGGCAGGTGGCGATCGACGGCTATGCCCGGTTCTTGCCGTACTACAAGTCGGCGCTCGACAAGTTCTACATCGATTACAACGTCTGGACAGTCGGCGAGTACAAGTCTTTCGTCGAGCCGATCACGCGCGACAACATGTCGTCGCAGGACAAGGAGGCGAGCTCCGAGTACCTACGCGCGCTGTGGGCCGCATACCAGGCCGATATCACGTCGGCGCGCAAGCTGCCCGCCGATGCGTTGCAGCGCTACGCGGACGGCGCCGCCACGCTGCTCGCGGACGCGGGCGGCGACTCGGCCAAGGTCGCGGTCGACTACGGGCTCGTCGACGAGGTGCTGACGCGCGACGCGATGCGTGCGCGGATCCGCGACTCGATCGGGGCGACGGGCCGCGGCAAGCGGCATGCGGACGACTTCCCGCAAATCGGCGTCGAGGACTATGTGCGCGCGGTTCGCAAGGGCGAGCGCACCGCGAAGGCGAGCAACGTCGCCGTGATCGTCGCGTCCGGCACGATCCTCGACGGCACCCAGCCTCCGGGGTCGATCGGCGGCGATTCGCTGGCCGAGCTGATTCGCCAGGCGGAGGACGACGAGTCGGTCAAGGCGCTCGTGCTGCGCGTCGACTCGGGCGGCGGCAGCGCGTTCGCATCCGACGTGATCCTCGACGAGCTCCTGGCGTTTCAGGGCTCGAAGCGGCCGCTCGTCGTGTCGATGGGCAGCGTCGCCGCCTCGGGCGGGTACTGGATCTCGATGGCGGCCAACGAGATCTGGGCGAGTCCCACGACGCTCACGGGCTCGATCGGCGTCGGCGCGACGATTCCGACGTTCGAGCGGCTGCTCGACAAGGTCGGCGTGCACGTCGACGGCATCGGTACCACGCCGATCACGAGCACGGTCGACCCGTTGCAGTCGTTGAACGAAACGGCGAAGAGCGTGATCGCGGAATCGGTGCGGCACACCTACCGCGAGTTCGTCGGCAAGGTGGCCGAGCACCGCAAGAAATCGTACGACGAGATCGACGCTTCGGCGCGCGGCCGCGTCTGGGTCGGCAGCGAGGCATTGAGCCGCGGGCTCGTCGACAAGCTCGGCAACCTCGACGACGCGATCGCGTCCGCCGCAGAGCTCGCCGGGCTCGAGAAGGGCTCCTACGGCATCGAGCGCATCGAGCCGCAGCTCGGCCTGAGCGAGCAGCTCGCGCTCGAATTCGCGATGACCGCCGCGCCGGCGATGAAAGCGCTGAGCTCTGCCCCGAGCTGGCAGGAGACCGTCTCGCGTTGGCTCGAGACCGCGATGTCGCCGCTCGCATATTTGGCGCGCTGGAACGACCCGCGCGGCATCTACGCCTATTGCTTCTGCGACACCCGCTGAGGCGATGAGCGGCGACGAGGACAGCGGCAGAGATCGGCTCCGGATCGACCGCTGGCTCTGGTGCGCGCGCTTCTTCAAGTCGCGCAGCGCCGCCGCGGAGGCCGTGCGCGGCGGCCGCGTGCAGTTGAACGGCGGCAAGGTGAAGCCCGCGCACGACGTTAAGCCGGGTGACGCGGTTACGATCGAGCTCGGCACGCGGGGCGACGAGCGCGAGGTGACGATCGCCGCGATCCCGGTGCGCAGAGGGCCCGCGAGCGAGGCCGCGACGTGCTACGTCGAATCCGCGGAATCGATCGAGCGTCGCCGTGTCGCGGCGGAGGCGCGCGCGCTCGCGCCGGCTCCGCCGACACCAGGCCGCCCCGACAAGCGCACGCGTCGACTGCTGCTGCGAGCCCGCGACCGACGCTAGCGCGTCAGTTCTCGGTGACGATCAGCTCGGGGTTCTTCGGATAGTCGTAGTAGGCGAGCTTGGCGCTCGCCGCCGGCGCATTGCGCCAACTCGGCGTCGAAAGATCGATCGCGACGATCCCGCTGGTCGGCAGGTTATCGAGCGCGAGGTCGGGAAGCAGCCGGTTCACGAGCTCCGTGAGGCCCGGATTGTGGCCCACGACGAGCACGCAGGACATCGAGTCGTCTTGCGCGGCGACGACGCCGAGAATCTCGTCGGGCGAGGCCAGGTAGAGCTCGTGCTCGATACGGATCTCGCCACGCTTGATGCCGAGCGCCTTCGCGACGAGCTCGGCGGTGCGCTGCGCGCGCGCCGCGTGGCTCGTGACGATCAGCTCCGGCCGCGCGTGCCGAGCTTTGAGCCGCTTGCCCATTCGCGGCGCGTCGCGCTCGCCGCGTCCCGCGAGCGGTCGGTCCACGTCGCTCGTGTCGTCGTCCCAGCTCGACTTCGCGTGGCGGACGAGGATCAGCTGCTTCACGCTTAGTCTCCGGGGTGCCGCCGTCACAGCAGGCCGGCCTCGAGGCGGGCTTCCTCGGACATCATCGATTGGTTCCAGGGCGGGTCGAACACGAGCTCGACGTCGGCGCGAGCCACGGTCGGAATCAGGCCGACCTTCTCGCGCACGTCCGCCGCGAGGATTTCGCCCATGCCGCAGCCGGGCGCCGTCAGCGTCATCTTGATCTTGACCTCGCGCTCGCCGTTCGCGGCGCGCTCGACTTTGCACTCGTAGACGAGACCGAGCTCGACGATGTTGATCGGGATCTCGGGGTCGTAGCACGTGCGCAGCTGCTGCCAAACCGCGGCCTCGATCTCCGCTTCGCTCGCGTCCTCGGGCACGTCGGGCGTCGCGAGCGGCTCCTTGCCGATCGCGTCGCCGTCCTTGCCGGCGATCCGAAACAGGTTGCCGTCGATGTAGACGGTGAAGCTGCCGCCCAAGGCCTGCGTCATGAAGCCAGTCATGCCCGCGAGCAGCTTCACCGTGTCGCCCGCGGGAATAACGACGGCGTCGCAGTCGCGCGTGAGCGTCACGTGCTCGTTCTGGGACTGATACATCGCGTCACTCCGTCGTGACGGGCTCGTGGTCGTGAGCCGTCACCGCGGCCTTCAGCGCGTGCCACGCGAGGCTCGCGCACTTTACGCGCG
>Ga0157374_10001236_pt1 | contig 21822 bp, 15 predicted proteins | sample M25metaG_FD_115308 | JGI IMG/M metagenome (GOLD analysis project Ga0157374, IMG submission 115308) | Miscanthus rhizosphere microbial communities from Kellogg Biological Station, Michigan, USA - M2-5 metaG | ecosystem: Host-associated > Plants > Roots > Rhizosphere > Soil | place: USA: Michigan... | reverse complement strand
TCCGTCAGACGCTACAATCCGGCCACCTCCGAATGACGCTTGCCACTCCAAAGCATTGCATGTTAAGCCTTCGTAGGAAGCGCCCTGCCAGACGTAACCCCAGAAAGAAGAGTGGCCTGCGGCGCGTTCACCTCGCTGAATATGCAATGCCATTTTTTCCAGTTCCTGCCAGGTGGCGGGCGGCTGACGATAGCCATATTTTTTCAGCAGATCGGTCCGGTAGAAAAGCATGCCGGCGTTCAGGTAGAAAGGAAGGCTAACGATTCGGCCCGCCACGGTGTCGTTCTTTAGCAATTCCGGCAAATACTGGCTCGGATCGCTTTTCAGATAAGAACGCAAATCCAAAAGGTGCTGGTGGAGCGTTGCAGGCCAGATGACATCGATCAAATAGACATCCGGCGTGCTGAAGTGACGATCCAGAGTTCGCAGAATCACGCCTAATTGATCCGCGGAGTTTCCCCAAGTCGGGAGGAACTGCACCTGGATTCCGGTATTGCGAATGAATTCATTCAGCCCTTCCGCCGGCAATTGTTGAGCCGCCTGATAGCCGAATCCAGCGACAGTTAAGGTGACTTTCTTGGCAGGTTGAGGCGCAAATGACGGCCGGGCGAGAGGCAGTGCAGCCGCAATCGTCAGAAGCGCGCAGAATGAATACTTCCCCAGAACCAGCGGCTGGAGACATGGCTTGGCCAAATGGTGCGTTTCTGGCCTTGCTCGATCGAGAAGAGGAAGCTTCACGCCACGATAGCAACCGTCTGGCCATCCGGTCGAATATCAGAGGCCAGCTATTTATACTAACCGTCTATTCCACAGTCTAAGCTATTTCGCGATCCGGGATAAGTCCCATCCGCCCGGCTAAACGTGGCCGTGCCAGCTCGATCCTGGCGGGTGACTCCAATCCTGCAACAGTTACTCTTCGTTAAACCTGAGCAGCAGTCTGGAGAATCGGCCCATTAAGCGAATTCCAGCCGTTGTTGTGCCGGCGGCTTTGGCGGTCGATCTTGCAATGCTCTCTTTTGATTCCTCAGCATGCTAGCGGCGAATTGCCAGCTGGGACCCGGTGTCTCTCGCCAAGGCGCTGGAACAACCACCCAGCAGTACGCCTGGTGCTCGGGAGCGAAATGACTGAACACCTCTGGGCCGAGCCCCGTGAAACTCTGGGTCCCGGATCGACGGACTTCGATTTCGATCAACCCACATTCAACCGGTATTTCCGAAATGTCCAGCAACCCGCTAGGGGTCACGAAATAGAACTCATTGGAATAGCGCAAGCCGATTCGACGTTTCAATGGATGTTTCATCTCGCAGAGGAAATCGGCACGGGATGTCTTGATTTCGTAGCCAATCCGCTTCATCGACGTGTGAGTATAGCAATTCAATGCAAAAGCATCTAGCCGCTGGGCCGAATTGCGGTGATACCCGGTGCCAACTCTCAGCTCGCGTAAGAAGATCCATTCAGACGAATTGGCGTGTAGGCATGTCTGAAGAATGTCGAGCATCGCTCCCGGTCCAAGCTCGTCCGATAGAGGACGGCAGTGTTCCGGATCTGGGGAATTTACAGGCACAATTCGATTGACGAGAACAGCCATGTTGATACTTTAGGCCTCGACAAAATCAAAAGTAGGAAACGCGTCTCCAGATCGGGCGTGATCTCTCTCACTGCTGCGTAACGCCCGCAAGAGAGTTTGACTACAGTTCGGTGAAAGATCCGTCTATTTTAAGTCAACTCCAGTGAATTCGCTGGCTGACCAGCGATTGCGGTCGAACCCGCAACCGCCTGAACGCCAGGTTGAAACGAAATGATTAACGATCTTTGGTACAAGAACGCGATTGTGTATTGCCTCTCGGTCGCCACTTTTATGGATGCAGACGGCGACGGCATAGGCGATTTCAAAGGCCTGATGCGAAGGCTGGATTATCTTCAGGGGCTGGGCGTGACCGCACTCTGGCTTATGCCTTTTCAACCGTCCCCGGGCCGGGATGGTGGCTACGATATCACGGATTACTACAACGTAGACCCCAAATATGGCACGCTCGGAGATTTCGTCGAATTTACACACGGCTGTGAACAGCGCGGCATGCGCGTTCTGATTGATCTGGTCGTAAACCATACGTCGGACCAGCACCCGTGGTTTTGTGAAGCTCGGCGAAACCCTGATTCGAAGTACCGGAAGTGGTATGTATGGTCGAAAAAAAAACCGAAGCACGCCAATGAGGGCATTGTCTTTCCGGGTGTGCAGAAATCAACCTGGACTCGCGATAACGCCGCAAAGTGCTGGTACTTCCATCGTTTTTATGATTTTCAACCTGATCTGAATACAAGCCATCCCGAAGTGCGGGCAGAGATTCTAAAGATCATGGGCTTTTGGCTTCAGCTCGGAGTTTCGGGGTTCCGGATGGATGCAGTACCGTTCGTGATCTCCACCAAAGGCGATAAGGTCACGCGACCTGCCGAGCAATACAACATGTTGCGCGAGTTCCGAGAATTCCTGAGTTGGCGTCAAGGAGACGCCATTGTTTTGGCTGAGGCGAACGTGATGCCAAAGACGGATATGGAATACTTCGGCGCAACTGGAGAACGGCTGCAAATGATGTTCAATTTCCAAGTCAATCAAAATCTTTTCTACGGCCTGGCTACCTCCGACAATCGTCCCCTGGTAAATGCATTGAAAGCAACAAAGCCGCGCCCGGCAACCGCTCAATGGGGCCATTTCCTTCGGAACCACGATGAGCTGGACCTCGGACGCTTGACCGAGGAACAGCGCCAAGCCGTGTTCGACGCGTTCGCGCCCGAGCCCAGCATGCAGTTGTACGATCGTGGTATCCGCAGACGCTTGGCTCCTATGCTGCAGGGCGATCGACGAAGGCTCGAACTCGCTTATAGTCTCTTGATGGCGTTGCCCGGCACACCGGTAATCCGTTATGGCGATGAAATTGGTATGGGAGACAACCTAACACTTCCCGAACGCCAGCCCGCCCGGACGCCCATGCAATGGTCGACGGAGGATCAGGGAGGTTTCTCAACCAATCGCAAAACAATTCTACCGGTTATCAGTGCGGGCGCGTATGGCTACCAACATGTAAATGTGGCCGTGCAGCGGCGGGATACGAATTCGTTGATGAACTGGATGGAGCGCATGATTCGTATGCGCAAAGAGGCCCCTGAAATCGGGTGGGGCAATTACGAGATACTTCCTGCGGGCAGTCCAGCGATTCTCGCTATCCGATACGATTGGCGCGATAACGCCGTTGTTGTTGTACACAATCTGAGCCCCAACCCATGTGAAGCGCGACTGAGCGTTGGCCTTTCGGGTGATGAAGGCCGCCGGCTTGTGAATATTCTCTCCGAGGATCATAGCGTTGCCGAGGAATCGGGCAAACACTCAATCCTGCTCGAAGCTTATGGCTACCGATGGTATCGCGCGGGTAACCTGAGATACCTGTTAAAAAGATCCGATGCGTAACGGCGCAGCACGTTACCAATTCCGGACCGATCGCATTTTGAGATTGCGATAATCGCAACGAAATTAATCCACATGGACTGGATCAAAGCGTTCTTCGAATGCGCTATCACACAGATCTGGCTTTGCTTTGATTGGACGGCTCGAATCCGATATTCACGAGTATAACGAGATATCTCGCGGACACCCCGTGCTCCAGGTGTCGAAGGATGAGCGCATCGTAATATCGCGAGAGACAAGCCTCCGTACAATTCGCCCTGGGCTAGTGTGGAACGCCAAGGAAACTATTTGCTTCTTCGCGCCGGCAGGTCGGCGCATTCAGCGGACATAGATGAGATTCGCCTCCTGCCCTTTCTTAATTCAGATGGCGAGTGCCGGCTGAAACTCGGTAGCAACAAGCTCGAATTATGGCAGGTGTGCCGACTGATTCTGGAACCGCTTCTGGTGCGGCGATAATGGTGAGCCGGGCGGGACCCGAAGCAGTTTCTGGTGCAGAAAACAAATGATTTCTATGATTTACGAATTGCCAGAAATGTCCAAAACACCCAGAATTGAGGGTTCAGGACACATCCGGGACACGTGAACCAAAACGATACGCCAAGCTTCTTCAAATCTGCCATCTCAAAACCCGAGACAACAAATTGATTTCGGAGTCGTACAGTTCTTGCGGAATTTCGAGATCACATGTAACCCATTCAAGCTACATCTCAGCATGGGACTACCGGACCCGAAAGCATCGTTAAAGCTTTGGAATTGATCAAGGTCAAGTCTCTGCCGTTCTCGGTCAACGATTATTGCAATTTTTGAGAGAGAGTGTGGCCGTAGCTGTGCAGTGAGAACCCTTTCGCTCTGCCGGCTAAGCGACGATGCGGGTCATCATTTGAAATGCGATCGACGATCACCAATTTGCTCGCGAAGAGTCCGATTCTCCTCACGCGGATACTCGATTCGTCTGCTGGTGGTGCCGGTTCATCCAGCCTGCAACCGCGACCGGCAAGACCAAAAAGGATCGACCTTTTCGCAATCTTTTCCCTAATTGTCGCAGGCCTATGACCGCTACAAACACTCGTTCATTCAATCAATTTCAATGTCTGGGCCATACGCGGTCGGATTGCGAATCCGAGACAATTTTCGATGGTGACGATTCGACACGAGCGAAGCGTCAGGCCGTTAAGACTTGATTAGGCGTGGGCTGTTAACGATTCCACAAACGAGGCTTTCCCCTTAAGCGCCACATACGTATAACGCTCGTGTGCCGGCCCTTTCCTTGTGGTGATTGTTTTGAAACCTATGGTGTCAAAAGCGCTCTCGCTTCCTTGGAGCGTAACTTCCGGCAGCAGAAAAGAGAATTTGGGATCACCTTCGTCTGCACTGGGTCCTGGGTGGAGCGCGACCGTAATAAGCTGCCCCACTCCAGTCTTGGTTATGTGGATTTCCTGTTTGTGAGCCGTTCCTGAAAACTGTTCAACTTTGAAGTTAAGAGATGGCTGGCCCTTAATGTCGCTCAATGCGTATTCGATGGTTGCCTTGTCCCCGGTAAGGGAATAAAGGTTGGGTGTGCTTGTTGGCATCGTAAACCTCCGATTCCAGCTCAGATACTAACAGAAGTCGGCCCGTAAATGTAAAGAATTGGCGGAATAGGGCGAACTTGTCCGCACAATCCCAAAAGAGCGTTCAACGCTTCGAGCGACCGCATCGCAAGCGAAATGTCAACATTCGAAAATTACACCAGCTCGTTGGAACTAGCTTTGAAGATCATCTTGCCAGAACTCGATTATCAGGTCAAAGTCCGCGTGCCGGGTGTGGACAACTCGTTCCGGGGCGCGCCGACTTTGCCGCAAAGTTTTGACTGTTGCGGCGCCGGTTGGTACTCCACCGCACAGACGCTTGTCATTTTAACGTTTATCGTGATAACGCAATAGCAATGTGAGAGAGCAGAACAATGCGTGATGGCCAATGCCAGTGCCGACGTCGCGCACTGATTCTAGTACTTGATGACATAGAAGAGACACGTGACGGAATAGAAGAGCTGCTCAATGCGGCTGGCTACCGTGTCGAAACCGCCAGAAGCGAACAGGAAGCGGTAGTAGAATGTACGGCCCAGTGTCCCGATTTGATTCTAGTGGGCGGATCAGGTATCGATGTCATGGCAGTCGCGCACCGCGTCCGCGAGCAGGCGGAATTGGGTCAGAACGTTCCGGTGGTGATCTTTTGCGTCGAAACCATCCCGGAAGGTGCTGAAGTCGAGATCGGAAGAAACGTGCACGCCACTCGCCCAGACAACTTCGACCAACTGACAGCTCTCCTCCGACGGCTTCTCGATCAGCCGCCTACGGCCTTGTGAAGCCTTTCGGCTGCGCGAAGCAATCGGTCCAATTCGACTTTGACGATCTGGTAGCATTCGCAGGCGCTCGCTTCCAAGCCCTTCCGATCGAGAACCTTGATGCAGCCCCGAGCATAGTGAATCAACCCGGCACTCTGCAGCCGGCCCGCTGCGACTGTAACGCTCTCGCGCCGCCCGCCCAACATGTTGGAGATAAACTCCTGTGTCATCGGAAGTTCATCAGACTGCACTCGGTCCTGGCTTAACAGCAGCCAACGGCACAGACGCTTTTCCACTGAATGGAGCCGATTGCAGACCGCAGTCTGAGAGATCTGGGTGATCAGCGCCTGTGTGTAGAGCAGCAGCAAGTGTTGCAGTGGGCCTCCTCGCGCAAACTCCGCTTGCAGCACTTGGGCCTTCATCCTTAGCGCTTGGCCCGCGATTTGTACAACAGCGCGATTGGGTGTCGTATCACCTCCGAGGAACAGCGCCACGCCCACCACGCCGTCATTTCCTACAAGTCCCATCTCAGCGGTTGAGCCATTCTCCATTGTGTAGAGCAAAGAAACGACGCAGGTCGTTGGGAAATAAACGTATTCCAGAGGTCCGCTCGATTCATAAATGACGTCGCCTAGGGAGAAAGTCACGCGGTCCTGAGCCGGACGCAGACGGTCATACTCATCATTTGGGAGAGCTGACAGAAGATAATTGTCCACTTGGCCCACGATATCCCGCCAATCCGCGTATAGCGGAACCTCTGCTTTTGCATTATATGCGCGGTGGCGCACAGACACGGGCTACCCGCCCACATTATCCTGGCCCAGCTGTCTGTGAGTTCTTGTGTATTCGTACAAAACCGTAAATCTCCTTGACGGGCAATCAGAACTGAGAAATCTTGGCTGATCCATAGGAAGGCAAGACATGACTGAACTTTTTCGTTACATCGAACAATCATTTGTTCGACCAGCAAGCAAGGATAATTCGATCAGTCTGGACGCTGATTCAGATTTTCAAAACAAGATTCGTCGCGAGCGCAACCAGCCATCGGCCGGGGAAAAGATCAGAAAGGAAGCGCAGGACTTCATCGCCGCAAAGTTTGCGACGTCGCCGCGGGGAAGCCTTCGCTTAGGAGATCAACTACTCCAGCTTCACAAGGACGTGCTTAACAAGGACGTGCTTGACCTGCGCTCACCGTATATAGCGAGCATTGATCACCTCACGGAACAGATCTTTCACACCAACGCACGGGAGCTTATTCACTCCGCCACTTTTAAGCAGGACAAAGAGACACTTAGCGACAGCATCATAGCGGTTAAGCTGACAACCGCCTTTGACAAAGTCAACGCCGCAGAACTTGTCGCCATGCGGCAAGCCGTCGAGTTTCTCACGCTGAGAGGCGAAGATCAGCTCAAAGACGGCTCCTACGAGTCAATCAAACGCGCATTGCTACGACCGACGCATGTGTCTTCGGGGTTCTTTGTTCCTAAAGCTCCTTTCAAGCTACCCGAAACGGGCCCAAGCCAGTCCGAGGTGATCGAGCAGAAGAGAGTGGAATCCTTGAAGAAGGAAACCGACGAGCTGAAACAGACATATTACGCTCTGATGGCGATTCCCTCGGACGATCTGTTGTTGACATCTCCAAAGAGCATAACTGCAACAGCCGTGACGCCCGTTAACGCTGTCAGGAGCCGAGGCGAAGCACGGGATGAGAACGTTCCCGCCGAAGCCTTTCGTTCGGTGTTGGTCCTTTCCGAATCAGGGGCCGCGAAGCTTAGCAATGTTGTAAGAACGCAGATTCACAAAGCAGACGTAGATCTTACAACAACCCCGCTCTCCGAGATGGTCGACGTAGTGAAAGGTAGATGGCTTGTCGCGTCGCGAGAACTGGAACCGTATGTCTTACCGCAGCCGGTAAACGTATATCAATTCGGAATACATACCTTTGCGGTGCAGTCCTCGAAACAAGCACCGGCGGCGACCGTCAGCTTACCTGACTTCAGCCAGGCTATAACCAGGCCCGTAGGGATCGGGAACTTGCAAGTTGTAAGGCAGGAGTTGATCGGCTATGTAGCAGGAGAGATTTCGCATATCGAGAACGTGCTGGAAGGCGAGTTGTTTCAGCGAACAACCAGGCGAGCAGAGTCCACCGATCTAACCGTCACTACGGAAACGGAAACCGTACAATCCGAAGAACGGGACCTTCAGTCTACAGAACGCAACGAGATGGCCACGGAGGCCTCAAAAGAGGCCAGCAAACAGTCTGTCGCGACACAAGGCCAGACGACTACTACGGACTATGGAAAGCTGGTGGAAAATAGCAAGACCAATTATGCGCGTTCAGTGACTGATCGGGCCGTAAATAATCTTACCCAAAAAGTTAGAACGCAGCGCGTACAACGCGAGCGCCGGTCCTACGCCGAAAAGACTAATCATGAATTCGACAATACCACCGGTGCGGGCAAAATACGTGGAATATATCAATGGGTGGACAAGAAATACAAGACTCGAATCATAAACTACGGTGAACGATTGTTGTATGATGTGGTTCTCCCGGAACCCGCGGCTCTCTTGATCGATACCCTAAAAGCCGCTCAGCAACCGGAAGGTTTCCAGCTCCAGAAGCCAATTGAGCCTTGGTTTGTCCCTCAGGATCTAAATGCAACATCGTACACGGCTCTTTCAAAACTGTACGGTGTAACGGGAGCTGTTGAACCGCCTCCGGATGAATTCGTCCAGACGATCGCAAAGGTCGATAGCCTCGAAGTGACCAAAGACATCACGGCGTTTGGACTAACCATTCATGGTCTCTACTACGGCAGCTTTATTCTGAAAATTCCACTTGGGTACCAGGCAATTGGCGGCTACGTAACCAGGTTAATACCGCTTTGGGCGAAGTTCGCTGACCGCGGCGGGCAGGACCTGAACTTTTATATTGGAGAGAACTATATACTCTCATTTGGCAAACAGGACATACCATTCACTGGACTGGACAACTTAGTAAATAAGTCCTTTAAGATGAAGGGCGAGACAGGGGAATTACCCGTACTGTTGAATTCCACAATGTCAATCGTGCAATTCAATTATGCAGTAGGGATTAATTGCAAGAGGACGGACAAAGCTTACGAAAGATGGCAACTAAAAACGTTTGCCACTATCACCGAAGGCTATCGCCGCCAACTGGCACTATATGATGACAAACTGGAGCAGAGGCAGGCCGTCGTTCGCGCTCAGATGCTGCTGACGCAGAACTTTAGACGAAATCCTTCTGTTGAACGGACGGAGCTGAAGCGGATGTTCATCCATCTGCTTATAAGAGAACACCTTTCTCAGGTTGGACTGCCAACGCCAGTTAGCGATCAATTCTTTTTTCTGACGGATCCCACGTATGTGAAACAGTGGGGAGCCGTTGTCGCATTCTTCGAAAGAGCGTTTGAGTGGGAGAATGTGATGCACTTCTACTATCCCTACTTCTATGGAAGGCTGGCCCGCTGGGGCGACCTTCTACTGATCCAAGATCTTGATCCTCAGTTTGAGGAATTTCTGAAGGCTGGCGCCGCGCGGGTCGTTATTCCCGTGAGGCCTGGTTTCGAAGCTGCGCTGGCGCATTACCACGAAACAGGCGATATTTGGATGGGCGAGGAGATGCCGGACATGTTCGGAGACCAATACGTCTCCATCATTGAGGAAATAAAGGCTCGAAACTACGAACCGGCTGACGAGGTTTGCGTAGCAGAGTGGGACGTGCGACTGCCGACGACGCTCGTGATGCTGAAAGACGACGCGACGCTACCAGAATGGGAAAGCACGGTGAAATGTGGTCCGCCCGAGGAGTAGCAGACATTTGTCCCAGGCCTAAGCACGAGCACAATCTCCAACGACAATGGGCGAAGACGATTTCGACTCAACCAGCAGGTCTCCGACCGACCTGCAAGCAGAGGTTCAAAGGCGAAAAGACTGGTTCTTTGAATGTCAGCTTCGAAAGCTGAATCTAGACTCCTTTAGAAACGTCAACGAGACTTTTCCTGATCAGTTACTTGAACTGGTAAGCGATCCATCCCCTGAAGCGGCGTCAACGGGCAACGTTTCCGGCGACGCAGCAAAGCGTTCTAAGAGAACGCAGCTCGACAGTGGGCGACCGATATGGACGATCGAGGAAAGAGAGCAGCGTGTCGCCTTTAAGGAGTCTGCCTTAGGCCGAGAATATGGCTGGCTCGACAACAAGCGCCCTAAGAAGATAAGTGAAAAGCTTTCGGCTCTTAAAAAGCAGTTTGAAGAGAGCTTATACTCTTCGGTTATAGATGGCACTAAGAGCCTGAATCTCCTTGCAAGAAAGGACGCTTCGACAGACCACGATCTTCCTCAGGCGACGTCTCGCGTCGAGATCGCGCTGACGAAGCCATGGCTAATTCCTGAGCTTTATAACACGCCTAATGCAGATGCCACCCCAGTTGATAACTGGATCGCCAACGCAGAGGCGTTTGTATCCAATTACGAAAAAGAATTGCTGCAGGTTCTGGGGAAGGCGGCAGATACCCCAGTGGGGGTGGCTGAGAGTGGCGCATTCGATGCCGTGGCGTATCGAACTGCCGTGCAGTCCCTGATCGAGCAAAGTCTGGAACAGAATAGTTCGCAGTTCGTCAAGGTAGAATTCCTATCAGACGACGGCGGAAAGAGCACTTTTGACCTCAAGATCGAGACGGCGGGATTTCCTCTGAATGCCATTTCTGCGTACACGTTGTCTGGAAGTCTACCTTATTGGGCTGGGGCATATAATCTAAAGGAAATTTATGTAAATGCGGCGAACGCTGACTTGGGATTATGCCTTTTAATGAGGGCGGTCTACCTTTACAGCAACTTGCCCACTTCGTTCGCAAAAAACAACACAGTCAGATGGAGGACCTCAAGGAGCTCAACGGGGTTGCCCAATGCGACATTTCTTGCGTTCTTTTCGAGACAGGCCGACGATTCGCTTGTAAAAAGCGATCCACAGCTCACCGAACGTTTAACAACAGTGGAGGCAAAGCTCGCCATACTCCTTCAGCTTAGCGCTGCTAATCCTTGCTGTGCATCTCCAGAGTTCTCACTCCTATATGCAGAAGTTATCAAGCAAGCACTTCTGGGGTTTAAGTTTTGGATGGATGAGCCGTTCTTCGCAGCTGACAATCACGGCGAAAAGGACCGAGACAAACCCCGCGGTATAAATAAGGCCAGACAAGATCTCGAGGTGGGCGACGCCTTCACTGAAATGGAGTACTGGTCCGAGAACCACTACATCATGTTCGCTTCATGTGAATACCTGGCGGGCCAATTATGGTCAAAAGAAAGCTTTCAGCCGGCCCGAGACTTTCTTGACAAAAGCGATAAGACTGGCGTGATTCTTGGTGAGAAACGGACAACACGAGGGAAGTCGCGGGTTCTAAAGTGGCTGAATAACAGGCTACTGTTTGGATGGGCAGAGTTTAACTCTTCCGGCTACTACCGGGAGCATCTGCACGCATTGATGAACTTGGTCGACTTTGCTCTTGATGACGACGTTCGCAAAAAAGCGCTGGTCGTTATTGACCTTTTGTTCTTCGATGTCGCGCGGTTTTCCCATAGAGGCGCTATGGGCGCTGCCGGTGGACGATCGCAGTGTACATCAAAGAACAAGGGCTGGGATAATGCACTGGGCGACCCTATCGAGATCATGCTTGGGACGAGGGGGATGTTTCTCGATAGTGAAGGAGACGCCGGCTGGACTATAGCCACATCTACTTACAAAGTGCCGGATGTGTTTTTAGAAATCGGTAGTTTCCCGCCTGAGAAGGGCTTCGTCGATCGGTCGCGTGTTTCTGTGACCTTTGACGACGCTGCCAAGTATGGCATTCAGTATTCTGAGAAGTCCTTGCAAAGGGACTCGATACAACAAGGATTTGCGCCAAAACGAACCAAACACTTCCAGGCCTTGGCAGAAGTCAATGCCGCTATCAAGGCCTGCCATAACAATTATGGGCAGATGGAGGATGATACGGTCTTTTGGTGGACGTTATCCGCCTTTTACAATAAGCAAACAATTCGTAACACAAATCGCTGCGTCGATAAGTTTAAGCTCGGAGAAAGCAAAGCCTTTTCGATGCTTGGAAGTGTTACTACGATTGCGCTCGCCGTTTTATCCAAGAATGTTTTACTCGGGACTGTGCCCTTTGTAGGACCGCATTTTTTGAATCAATCAACCCGAGATATTCTGGAAAATGCGGCGGACGACCTATCGATATTCCTGGAAGGGTCGACCCGTACCCGAGCTAATATCTACACGTATCGCAACCAGGATGTGATGCTCTCCAGCTTACAGGACTTCAGAGTCGGTCAGTTTAACGTTCAATCGAACATGGGTCAGGCCACGATCGGTAGTGAACTTAATGTATTCACGACTTCGGGCTTTGCAGGGATTAGCATCTCTGATCTTCCCTTTGCTTTAGGTGGAGGGCTTGGGGGAGCTTTGGGCGGTTCCCTTTTGAACACAGCTCTCGCGGCGGGTACAGGAGGGGTGATTACAGCTGTTGCTGCTGCCGGCGGTTTAGTGGGCGGTGTTTTACTTAACGAGAATTCGATAGAAGGATCCGGCACGGATAATGATGGTCCTTCGTGGTGGACAGGTTACTGGGCCCTCCCCAAGATTGTGCAGCACGAAGGAGCGGCTATCATTGCCTATGATTTCCATTGGAGTCAACGCCGATTAGCCGACTGTGATTCACACGTCTTGTTTCCAAAGCATGGGTTCGATCAGGTAGAGGAGCAAAGAAGTTCCGCATACGACGACCAGAACTTCTTTTTGCTGGATATAACGGACATAGGGCCGAAGGGCTTCTGGCTCTTCGGCAATAGTGTACATAGCACGACTCCACAAACTCCCGATTTAGATGAAGAGAGCTACGTAGCAGTCTTTTCAAATCAGCGGCCCAAATGGCAAGATAAGGATTCTGACTTTTACAGTAACCATATCGACGAGAAAAATAAGAAAGCACTAGAGGATATCAAGAACAAGATTTCAGAACAGTTAGACAAAATGGAAGGCGACGACAATATCGGCGATTCCGGACAACAAACTATCAAGGACGCCGTTGTAGCGTCTGTGAACGAACATTTCAAACTAAAGCCCTACATCTCAAAAGAAGACCTTCAGGATATGATGAGACACGAACTGTCTCAATCGAATGACGCGGTGATCCGGAATAACCTGAGAAGCGTTCTGGACTTGGTTGGCTTGTATAGTGACCAGCATAATCATGAACGGAATTGGGCCAATCCGCTACCGCTCGATTATTTCGCTGATCGGGACTGGTATGTGGATGGCAAGAACGTCTGGATTATTCAGGTAGGCAATAAAAAGGAGTATGGCAGCTTCGACAAATTCAAAGCTCGTGTGAGCCAAGCCAAGGTAGAGGTGGACGATGCAGGCGATTTGGAATGCGTGTATCACATCCCCAAGCCAGATGGAAGCAGCCAGGCACTATCGCTGAGGTACTCAGAGGATTCCGAGTTGGATGGCGGTGCTTTTCAAACTGATCTCTACCCGCGTTTCGAAACTCAATTTGTACGCGGCAGCCTTGTGGAATGGGGACAGAGGGAGTACGCGATTGAATACCGCGGAGATGAGTCGCGAATCTACAAGTCCCTTACTCATGACTTCTCAGACTTAAATAATCCAGAACGGTTTGAGAATCAAGTGGCCAGCGCCCAGGAACTCGAAATCATCAAGGCACTGGTGATTCACATCAAGACGGGCGACGAGAATATGCAGCGCTTCAGCATCGCGCAGGCGACGGTAAACGTTGGCTGCGAGGTTTCGGCCTCTGACGAGATTATTGCGGCGGGTGAAACAGAGGAAAACAGTTCTCATGATGTGGAATGGATTTTCTTTGACCGGCCCGGTGTGCTGGCGCCCGATATGACAATTGAAATCACGCATCCGCCCACTAGCGACGGTGATGATGAGCCGGAATGGAAAATGTCGTTTTCGATGAAGGCGCTGCTTGGGGACCGTCGCCTGTACGATTGTTCAGTCTACGTTGCGAATTTCCATTTTGAAGATGAGCGAAGAAGCACCGGCCGGATTCCCTTTACTGTCGATCTATCCAAGTGGCGAACGTGGCAAATGCTGGACGGCAGCGCTTTCGAGTTCTGGCAGATCGCGAGTCAACCCGGATGGAGCTCTTATTACTACTACGATTATTTCGATGTTCTGGCGATTGATAACAACGGCCGCTTGCGGCATCGCAAACTAGGAGCATGCGCCGGTTCGGACCCCGAATGGAGAACCGTTGCCTCTTCTGGCCGGTCTCTCGTTTTCGGTAAGCAGCCGAGCATCTGCAGTATATCCACGGCACCCGAAGATTTGTTTGTGTTCACCGTCAATAATGGTGAGCTCTTCAGTTGTTATGCGTACACGGGAGAGGATGTGTCGGAGAAGACATGGACCAAACTAAAAGTCGAAACTGTTTCAACGAGTATTTTTGGTCTTCCGGATCCTACGGCCACTCCAGTTTCTGTGCCCTTATCGTTGCAGACACAGGTTGTTTGTGGCCCGTCGGCCGATCAGCAGGCTGGAGTAAACCTATACCTATCGGGAGGCGACCAGAATTACTATTCACTTAGGGCCTGGCTGCCAGGGGACGGCAGGACCTGGCGAAAGATAGGGACAGATTCGGCGTTTACGCCCCTTGCGGGCGGGGCTTTCGAAATCTGTGGCGGGTATCTGTTTGCATTAGACGATCAGCAGGCGCTCTGGGCGGGTGAGATCGATGATTCCGATGCAAGTATCACACCTTTATGGAAGAAACTAAGCAACGATCAGACGATGATCAATAACTTCTCCGTGGCATGCAAGGCGGATGTATTCACTATTCTGATCAACACCGGCGAAGGGGAAATATGGTCCGCAAGATATTTGTCAGTTGACAGTCCGTTAACTTGGGAGCGCATAGGCAGCGGGAGTAATTTCCGGGCTTCTAAAAAGACAAAACTGGGATGGGCAGTTCCCAAAGAGGGGCACTTATATGTTTTTGCAACGGGTCCGGACGGCAAGATATTGACAACGTCTTGGAGTGCCCAAGAGGGCTGGAAAAATAGTTTCGGCTGGATGGGCATCGACGATCAGACGCAAGCTGTTGAGGGTTTTAAAGGTGGACCGGTCGCGGTACTTAGCCGCGTTCGTAGCCTGATCGAAGTGTTTGCCATGGACAGCAATCAAAAAATGTGGAAGACGTGGTGGACCTGAGCAGAATGGATGCCTGCACGCAGGTGGAGATAAGCCTGCAAAAGGCTAGGTCTTCCGCCGAAGCGGCCTTTCGCCAGATTAGCCGGTTTCTGGCAGACACGTGCGTACGAAACGCTGCCGAACTCGCTGACTTAATTTGCCTAGTCTCAACCTGATCTGACATTTTCTGACAGACTGCGCGGACGCGCAAGAAGGAATATAACTGCGAGCGGCCGCACAGTAGTCTGGGCTACCGCACGCCCAACGAGTTTGCCGAAGGTCGGATTTTCTAACTACCTTTGGCGCAGTTTCCGGGAGCATCGCAAAGACTGAAATCCTTAGTGATGACTGGCTGAGAAAATCGAGGCAGGTCATTATAGCCGGACGAAATTGAACTTTTGGAAAGCGAAACCGCCTGTATTGAGGATCTGTCGCCAGGCGCGACACCTCGTAGACCAAACCGAATGGTATAGAAATCGCGAAAACTGCAGGACGCTCGGACACTTGGACATCTCGTCACTTCGTTCCAGCAATTCCTCGCCGGTGTCAGCGCCAATTATCGACGCGGATGCCTAGCAAGCGCCCGCGCTTCAGCGCGTCTGAGACCGATGTGGACCAAGGCGATAGTTCCATTCATCAATGTTTATCATTTGGCATCGTCTTCAGTCGGGAATCCCGGCACTTCCGGTGGGATGAAATCCAACCGTAAATTCGACGTTGTTCCGATGCCCAAGCGCTCCATGTCACGGTCAGCCAAAACGAAATTGATGCCCAGGCCAAGCTCGGGATTGGTGAACCGCGACAGGTCATAGAAGGCTTGCTCCTGTTGCGGGTTCAATTCGGTGTTCTTGGACAACCGGTCCTGAACATAGCGCATGACAAATCCGGCCAGTACGTCCGCAACCTGAACGCCGATGCGTCCATGAGAAGGGTGAAACACCAATGAGGCGGTCTGCTTGATGGCGTAATTGGAGAAACGGTAAGGCAGTGAGGTATCGCTGAACCGGCTCTCCATAATTTTCTTGTTCAGCTCAATGATTTCGTCGAACTGAAGCTGCTCATCGTGGACCATCGTTATTCCATCCACTTCCTGGTCGCTGAAATGATTGATCCGCGCATAGATATTTGTGAAAGAAGAAAGGTTCGGTAGCATCGAGAACAGCTTGCCTTCTTACCAACGTCTGGGACCGGCAGGAAGGGCTCCCACGGCTTATCATCTGTCAGCGCCAACTCTTCAAAATCGCCGCAAGCTTCCTCGATGGAATGGAGCATTGCCCACGCCGCCTGGTCACCTGAAGGCTGTTGTCGAAGAAAGGCCAATAGCGATTCGAACGCGGACCGCGCTGAATCGATGGACGGATTGTCGCAAGCATCGGCAGAGTCTTTCAGAACGCTAAGCGGCAGCGTCATTCGAAGATGCTCAGCGAACACATTTCTTATCCACATTGACTCGGCTTCATGGTCAACGCTCCCAACCGCAGGCAGTATCAGGGATTGGAGCAGATGATGCACAAGCAATAGCGCTTTTCGACGACTTCAATAAAGAGAGGCACCTGATTGTGGCGGAGATACGTTGCAAGGTCGGATACGAATCCCGGCTTATTGCGCAGATTCGTGGACTTCAGTTCAGCGCCTTGGATCTTGTGAACTGATCTCAGCCGCTGTACTTCGCGTTCGAGACTGGTTTCCTCCAGAAGCCCAAGGCAAACGAGAACGAAGATAGGTTGGCTCCCAAAATCTATGCGATCTCCAGTTCGGACCAAATCGCCGGTGTTGCCACTCTCGTCCAGGTAATAGACATGTTTTGCCATGTTCCTTGTTATGGCCGGAGTCCAGCAAGGCCTGGTTCCTAACTCATTATGCAGCCGCTGTCGTTTTCTCTTACTGAAAGGGTGCTGATCTGCCATAAATGTTCGCGCGAGGACAACACCACAGACTGCAAGAATGCGGTGCTGCCCTCTGACCACAACGCAACCGGTATGGAATGCGTCATGGCTGCCCAGGATATATCCGTCCGCGAGAATCTATGCCGACAGGCGGAGCAGGAAGTGTTGGACGCCTACAACGCAGGCGCGGCTGATCTCGCCACGGCGCTAACTCAATCCACCATTGAGACGGAAGCGCTCAGGGAAAGATTCTCCAGCTTGCAGGCGATTCGTGATCCCGTCCCGCACAGCTACTTTCGTTGTTTCCCTTCCGCTGGCGGTGCGCTTCCATTGATCTCCGACCGCTTCAAACGTCACGGTCGCATCCTTATACGCGGTGCCCAGAGAAAACTTGGACTTGGCCGGATCAAGCTTCCATGTGCCGACAAGTCCGCCGCAGGTGGCTTTAAGCCGACTTGCACGACTCTCCACACGGGAAAACGCGCACAGGTGGTCGCCAGATACCAGGGTGCTAAATCATCCAGTCCGGCGCTAAAGAGTCTTCCTCTTTCTAAATGCCAAGGCGGCAGCGCTTAACGACACTCCTAGCAGCATCCAACTCGTCGGCTCTGGCGTCTCGGTCACCGCCACCGGTGTTGTGGCATCCGTATCCAGGATGCGGAGGATCACCCTGGAATTCACGATGTTTAAAGAGGACCCCTCTATGAAATCGGCGATCGCTCTTGTGCTCTGATTCACGTCGATCGAAAAACTTTGTCCCAGCGTGAATGCGATCGCGGGCGCTGCGTCTGACGGGACAAAAGGGAAGGGACAGGTTTGATACTGGCTAATACCACATGTCGTCTTTGCACCGTTCACGGCGACACTGAGCGTCCCGCTGAAATCCCCGGGTGACAGCCCCCAGACAACGGGCTCGTAGAGCAAGCGCAGATAACCCTGCCGCACCGGCGCAGCCGTACTCAGACTTAGGCTGACGTCACCCGAAGCATCCGCCTCGCTGTTACCCAAAAAACCGCTCCCGGCGTACACCGCGCGCACACTCTGGCTGAAGGTGAAACTCAGTAAATCGCTGGAAACACTCGCGCTGCTAGTGGCAGTGGAGCTGGGACTTCCCGCTCCGCTGCCCGTTGAACAGTTGCTCGTTCCGGTCATGCCCGTCGCTCCGCTCGCGAAGCACGCTACATTCGTCACTGTGGTGGCCGGGGCAGTAACACAAGCCAAAAGCAAGAGTCCAGGCAGCGCATTTTTCATATGTTCTGTGTGTACTCTTGCGCGGAGCGTTTGTCAAGCCCATTTAATAAGAACTCTGTCGCCCCGTCGAACGCTTACGACGGAATGACAGTGCTCGACGGTGGACCAACCTCAAGGATTACAGACCGTTCGGAATATTTTGGCGTGACAGGGTTCTTCATCGTGGTGATTTCCGTTCTCCTGCAGGGGCACAATTGGATGCGTCGCTAAAAGTTTGAAATTCCAGCTTCCTTTACATTGGACTGATCGACGATTTACTTTGGATGTGCTGCCCGCGGGAAACGATCGCAGCGAAGTTGCTGAAATATCTGTAACAGAAACATCCCGGCCGGAGGAAAAACGACTAGTAAGTCTGCATCTCCCGCGTGAGGCTCACGTCATGTTAGTCACGAGGGGAAGAGAACACTTTGTTCCCGCGAGGCAGCACGAGACTGGCGACTGGTGATGTTCTGTCCGTTCTAGCCGATCCACAGGCTCTGGCAAAGGTTCGGTCGGTGATTGCGTCAGCGGGCCCGGCCCACTTTGCGGCCTTAGCCTTCAGCTAAGTTGTGGTCCGCAAAATCGTTCACCACGCCGGATCAATCACTTGGCGGGAATGACTTAAACGTTAAAAGCACCGCGCAATCAAAAATGTAACGTGGGATGAACGTCGAGAGTGGTTGTACTGTGTAGGCCGGGAGGCTTCGCTTAAATATTGAGGACACAAAACGAAGATCCGGATCAGGTTTTTGCGGACCACAACCGAAAAGCTCGCTACAAACGATTGGGCTTGCTCTTCGTCGGCCCAAACACCCGTCCAAGAGCAAAACCGACAGCGGCGGCCATCAGGAGTCGAGGTTTTGTTGTTCGCGAAGCCAGTGCCGCTGGTATTGCAGTGGCGAGTAGCCTCGGCGTTCGTGCAGCGGCGTTGTCTCCGCGCTGCCTGTGTTCGGCTGCGGCAAGGAGCCGCCGGCCTGTGAAGAAACGGGAGCGGTTGGCGTGGGTACAGGTAAGCATACGAGCGAGGTCGATCCGATCGTAGCGGCGGCCATCCTCATGGGCACTTCTCCTGTTTGCACGACTTGCTGCGGTCTCACTGGTCCGAGGGCGCTTGTACGGCCGGTTTCTTTTGCTGTGGCTGATTCTCCACTGGATGAGCTTCAGCGTACACATGGGTGAACTCAGCGCCGAAGAAGAAGATCTGCGCCGAGTAGTAAATCCAGACCACCACCGCTACAAGCGATCCAGCCGCCCCGTAAGTAGATCCGACGCTCGCCTTTTCGAGATACAGCCCCAGAAGTTGCTTGTCAATTGTGAACAGAAGCGCCGTGCCTACTGCGCCTACCAGCACATCTTTCCACGGGATTTCGCAGCCGGCACATACTTAAACATCAACCCAAATAGCCCGGCTATAACCACGAATGATACGACGAAGTTGATTGTCTGCATAATCAAAGAAGGCATTGTTACAAGCTCGCTGAAGGAGCGTCCGATGTACGCCAAGCCGGCACTTAGTATCAACAAGACCAAAAGGAGAAAGGCGACGGACAGGACAATACCAAACGAAAAGAGGCGCTGCCTAATCGTGCCATTGAACCCAGAAGCAGTTTGACTCTTGACGTCCCACACGACATTTAATGCGTCCTGGAGCTCCGAAAACACGCCCGACGCTCCAAATAGCAGCGTGACAAATGCCACCAGACTCGCGAACACACCTGAAGTAGGCTTCTGCGCATTCTTCATTAAGGTTTGCACGGTATCAGCGCCTCGCTCGCCGATCAACTCTCTGGCCTCATTGATGAGCGCACCCTGCGCGCTCTCGTGGCCGAAAACGACGGCAATCAGAGCCGTGATTAGTACCAACAGTGGAGCAAACGACAATATGCTGTAGAAAGCGACGGAAGCGCCCAATCTGGGAGCCTGACGGTCGCTCCACTGTGTACAGGTCTTTTTGAGAAATGAAATCGCCTGCTTTGACGGCATGTTATCTGGATAGATATCGCATCAACAGAGCAGGAACACCTCGAACATATACGGCGTATACAGGACGCATTCGGATCCATCCATAAGTTTGGACAGAGAACGAGTCTCTCTGTCCGTCCAGCGGTGAAGAATGAAAGTACAGAAAGGCGGAACCCCGCATTCGCGCTTTTTAGAAGGGCTTACAAGGAGTGCTATCGTTCTGCTGGCTCTGCTCGGCGCAGCGTTGACCATTGTGGCGACACGGTGGCCTTTCAGGCGCGAGGCGACCATATCCTCTTTGGAGCAGGTCTCTTTGAGTGACGTGAAGATCGGGCGTTTTGAAAAGGTATTTTTTCCGCACCCTGGCTACATTGCTCAGAACGTGGCATTCAAACGAGACAATGCCGCGAACACGCGCCCGCTCGCTCGAGTCGGGAAGATTACGTGCCAAGGTTCGTGGTGCGGGCTTCTTACGTTGACGCATCAGATCACTCGGATCGATCTTGAAGGCGTTCAGGTCTATGTCCCGACTCACCTTCCGCCCGCAATCTGAAAGCATCCGGAACCCAAAACACCCCCTACGGTGAGGGAACTCTTCGCAGATGGGGCGGTTCTAGAAATTGATTCGCTACATCCAGGCGCGCAAACCGAGCACTTCGATTTTCCCGAATTAGCGCTCAGTGGTCTGGCACAAAACAAGCCAATCCGCTTCCGTACGCTCATGCTCAATCGAAAGCTGATCGGCCAGCTGCGGGCAGTTGGGACCGTAGGACCGTTGACGCTCAGAAGAATTCCGGAAACACGGATCTCGGGCGAGTATCACATCCGGGGCTACGATCTGAGTAGGCACAGGATTGTGGCCGGCACTCTCTCCGCCGACGGCCGGTTCAATGGCACGCTGGGCCATGCCGATGTCGGGGGTCGAACGGACATTCCCGATTTTTCAGTGACGAGGAGTCGCCACTCAATGGGACTGACGGCCGAATACAAAACCGTGGTGGATGCGATTGAGGGAAACGTTGTCATACAATCTGCGGAGGCGCATTTCCTGCGCTCCACGCTAATGGCGCACGGCAGTATAAGCGGCCGGGACAGCAAAACACTTGCTCTCGATGTGGATGGCCGCCAGGCGCGGGTGGAAGATCTGCTGCGCCTGGTCGTTAAAGCAAACCGGCCTCCTTTGGACGGAGCGTTAAGCATGCATGCTCACGTGGTGCTCCCAACTAAACAGGAACCGTTCCTGAGAAGGGTTCAGCTCCAGGGCGATTTCACCATTAATGGCGCGGAGTTCACGAAGCGAACCACTGAGCAGAAACTAAACGAGCTCAGTGCACGTGCGCGCGGAAAGAAGAAGGCGAAGGTTGCGGGCGGCTCTGAAGCTGTTGCTGCAGAGCTCAAGAGCGCCGTTAAGCTGCACTCCGGCATCGCCACGCTTTCGGACGCGCTCCTCGCCGTGCCTGGCGCAGTAGCGAGTGGCGCCGGGACGTACAACCTCTTGAATGAGACAATCGATCTACACGGAAGCCTGACGATGCATGCAACATTATCGAAGGCAGCCGGTGGAATCAAGTCAGTCGTTTTGATCCCACTAGACTTGTTCTTTAAGAAGCATGGCGCCGGAGCTGTAGTTCCAGTACGCATCACGGGTACATATTCGCACCCGGTTATTAAGGTATTGCTCACCAAATAAAGAATTTTTCGAAGACGGATGGGCTCACCGGCAGG